>Ga0247841_10004735_pt1 | contig 22931 bp, 17 predicted proteins | sample LaCruzMarch2015__2_FD_192410 | JGI IMG/M metagenome (GOLD analysis project Ga0247841, IMG submission 192410) | Freshwater microbial communities from meromictic Lake La Cruz, Castile-La Mancha, Spain - LaCruzMarch2015_18m | ecosystem: Environmental > Aquatic > Freshwater > Lake | place: Spain... | reverse complement strand
TATTGTATAGACCATAAGCTCCGTAACTTGCTCCTCCCAGATATCCCAAAATGTCAGTATTAAATTGACCATATACAGAAATTGAGGAAGCGCCGCTGTTAACCGTCAACCTGGATCCGGGTGATGTTGTACCAATGCCTACCTTCCCGTTGTTATAATAGATATCAGTGCCACTGGTAATCCACTGACTGTTCATTATGGTCCAATCCGGTGACGCAGGCGTGCCCCGGTTGGAATAAAAATGGTTATCATCAGTACAGAAGATCAGCAAGCCATTGGCAGGATTACTGATCAGATCCCGCTCGGTTGCCGTCATCCGGAGCACAAGCATGCCCTTAGTGGTGGATTTGACATCCAGCATGGCTGAATAGTCGGGATCACTGCCATCGTCAGTGACCGAAACCTGCGAAAACAGCAAAGAAAAGAAACACTTATCCCGGTTAGGATATTCCCGTGGACAAGATGAGCATGATATTACAATTTAATCACTCTATTGAGGTATCACAGGTTAAAACGTGAACGTCATGATCGAATGCAGAGGGCTTTTCACTTCGGCAGCCTGGCTTGCGTGATGTGGAAGTGCCGCTATTCATTCCCGTTCACCGTCAGTTGGGAACCGTTTTGCAGTGTCAGGTTATGCCCCGGCCCGACGATCAGGCTGATAACCGTTCTTACCTGGTCGAGCACGACGTCACTGTTAATGGCCACGCGCGACCAGGCGTTCTCAGGTTTGCCCTGGCCGGTGTCCCAGGTAGCGCTGTTGCTCCAGTTGCCGCTGGCGATGCTGGTAAACGGCATCGGCGCGGTAGACGTGATCCAGTCGTCGTTCGTCATATTGTGCAGCTCGCCGTCGTTGTTGCCGGTGAGGTCGTTCAGCGTAGAGCCCGTGGTTTCGTTGAATGGCCAGTAACTTACCATGCAATTTTCCGTTCCGGTGATCATCCGGTGCATGTTATCCCGGATATCTTCCGGGTCCCTTGTTGTATTCCATAGCCTGACCTCGTCAAGCTGGCCCTTGTAGAACCTTTCGGAGGTGGATGGCTTCAGTTTTCCGACCAGGATGGTGAGGGAATCGGTAAAGCTGGTGACGCCGGTATTCGAACCTTCGAAGATCCCATCGACATACAGGCTGATATCCGCGCCTGATTTGATGGCTGCCAGGTGATGCCAGTAGCCATCGGTGTAGGTGCCTGTAGATATAATATCCTTCCCTCCGGTGGTTCCGGGCGGATTGCGGTGCAGGAAGCGAAGCCTGCTGTCGTTCCTTACTTCCAGCAGGATGCCGTGGTTGTCCGATACCGTGCCCGTGAGAATATCCTTCCCGATGGTGGTCTGGTCTGCCATAAACCAGGCTTCAATAGTATAATCCCCGGATAACAAGACTTTCTCTTCCATTTCCACGTAATCATCCACCCCGTCAAAGTCAAGGCCTTCATGATGGAACAACTTTTCGCCCTGTAACTCGTAAGCGCCCATATCGACCCGGCTGCCATTCTCCTGGTAAATCCTGGGATTGCCGGCAATATCAATTAACGGCAGATTTAGCCCGGTGGTGTCCGGTGTACCCGCGTTGATGCAGGGTGACCAGGGCTGGAGTCCCGTACCGGCAAACTCCGGATCGGTATCGAGGTTATTGCTGTAATGCAGAGTGATCGGGCCGGTTTTATCTATATCTTCAAGTCCTCCTTCAAGATCACAATAGGAAAAATACATTTGTCCTGCATAATCATAATTCAGATCTACCTGAGATCCGCCTGTTACTGACGTATTCCCTGTAATAATATTATTATTGCAATAAATCGATTCTGGCGGGTTTACGTTACAGTTAATATAAATGGCTCCTCCGCCCTGCGAAGCTGAATTATTACAGATGACATTGTTCCGGATATAGATTTTTTCATACGGGTAATCAAGATAAATACCGCCTCCTTTTCCGCTGGAGCCTTGAACCTCATTATTTACCATGACATTATTCATGATGTATAGATCTGAAGTTAAAGCATTTATTCCAATAGCGCCTCCATATGATTGCCAGGTATTTTGCTCAAACCGGTTGCCGATAATTCTTGGACAATCACCAGCCATGTGCTGAATACTACTCGTTTGCGTTTTGGCTGAACTGTTATACCTGAACGTGCAGCCGCTAATGGTGGTTGTATTCCCGTGGTAAGCCATTAACATCATTCCCCCGGCTTTATTGTATTCCAGGCAATTATCCTGAAATTCAAATGCTCCTTCATCGATGTAAATAACTCCACGCTGACCATAAGATGACATGTTTCTTCTGAACAGTGAATTCCTGATGACTACTTTCTCAAAACCCAGTATGTTCATTGCTGCACCATACTGGGCACCTTTACCGTATTCAACTTTACAGTAACTGAACCTGGAAGTATCATTTGTGGAAGGGGTACCATCAAATTCAACAGTATTCCAGCCCGTATGGGTATTATTGTGATACCCTGCCGTGTCGTTCACGGTAAAAAGGATGGAATCGCTCTCAGTGCCTATGGCCAGCAGTCTTCCCTGGACAGCGAGTTTGTGATATTCCTCAAAAATGATCTTTTTTCCCGGATTGATGGTTAACGTTTTCCCGTTATCGATGATAATGTCGGAAAGCACCGTGGCCGTATCCGCATCTCCGCCAACGGTAAAGTCCACGCTAATGTGACCGCCTAACCAATGACAGGGGGTAGCGCCCGGGAATTCGTAGGCGCCGGCGTCCATTCTTCCATCCGTGAAACGGGGATTTCCCGCCTGATCGATGGCAGGCAGGAACATACCCGTCGTATCGAAGGAAGCCAGGTTGATGCAGGGCGACTGCGGCCGGAGCTGGTAAGGACGGTTTCCCGTCCCCGTGAAAAGCGGATCCCGGTAATTATTGCAGACGAATGCGCCGGTAAAATTTGCACCTGAACCGGCTCCCGCGAATCCGGTGGTTCGCCCTTCGATGTCGTTATAATAAAACGGCGGGTCGCAGGTAGCGTCGTGCAGATAAACCGTCGGGCCTGTTGTAGCTGTATTCTCCCAGATGATATTGCCGGTGAGGTTCGCATCGCTGTTGTCATACAAGGCGAAAGCTCCTCCATAACCGGCAGTATTGTTAAAGATCGTATTATTCAGGAAGGTCACGTAGCCGCTGGCGTAAACCGCTCCTCCTGCTGAATCGGCTTCGTTTTCAACGATCACGTTCCCGAAATAAACCGAACTATCGGAAGAAACGGCAATGGCTCCCCCGAGGCTGGCTTGATTCCCGGTAAAGCTGCAGTTTTGCAGCCTGATCCCCGATCCCCGGGTATAAACAGCGCCTCCCCTGTCAAGGGCCCTGTTACCGGTGAAGCCGCAATGCTCAACACGCAACCGGTCCGTGTTTTTCACAAATAAGGCCCCGCCCGATTCCCGTATGCCCGGTTCGGTGGCTTTGGCATAATTCAATTCACAATAATTCAGATATGACAGCGGGTTGGAAGATGGCGTTTCATCGAATACCAGCCCCGGCCAGCCGGTATGCGTACCTGCAGCATATCCGGCGGTATCCGAAGGCATGAAGACAAGTGGTATGGATTCTGTACCTGCGGCTACCAGGCAGCCATTCACGGTGAAATGATAATACGCGGGGAACAGGACACAGGATGAATTGGAAATGGTCAGCGTTTTGTCTTCGGCGATTACAATATCGTTATATACATATACCGTATCGGCGCATTCGACACTGTCATCATGATCAAGTGTATCGGTTAATATGTAATACATCGGGTCATACGGTGATTCATACGCCCCCATATCGATAATACCGGAACAACTCGCGTAGATGCGCGGGTTACCGAGAAGGTCATTTGCCGGCAGGTGAAGTCCTGCAATATCCGGCGAACCGGCATCAGTGCAAAATGAACCGGGTGCCGGTGAATAGGGATCATCGCCGGAATTGATAAATCCGGGCCAAAGGTCGAAGTTCCTGTAATGTTCCCCGCTGTAGTCCGGTAGAATTTCGACGTCGATTCCATCAGTGCCCCCGCCGAGGATGTTGTAGCGGAAGATTGGATCCGGGTTGGTTTGTGTCCCACATAGATATATTTCGTCCCCCTGATCAGCGCTGTTGCCATATATGATATTATTCCGGATCAGGCAAGAACCGAGCCCCCCCCTGTAGATATATAGTCCCCCGCCAAAGTAAGCTTCATTTTCCGTTATCGTATTGTTAATAATCAATAATGAATCAATAGGAGAATTGGAGAAATTGCAAATTCCTCCTCCACCGAAAATATACGAATTTTCGGTCGTACAGCTCTTGTTCCCAGCGATAAGATTGCCTATAAACCTGACTATTTCACCTTCCTGCAGGTATATCCCGCCCCCCCAACATTCACAGGTGTTGTCCAAAATCTTATTATTGATAACATTGACCGTATCGCAATGTAAGAACCACATTGCCCCTCCAGAGATCTTGGAGTAATTCCCGGTAAAAACATTTTCACGAATCGTAAGACTTGGACAATCATCTGCGGAGAGGGTACCGCCTTGGAAATACCATGCAGCACCAAGCATTATGTTAGCATAAACCTTGTTTCCTGTGACCCGTCCACTTGCGCCAGATAAGTTTATGCAACCATACATGAAGGATTCGTTATCATGAATATTATTTTCCCGGATGACTATATCGGATTGGCAGCAACTGATGGCAGAACCGCTATTTGATGTATTACTCTTTTTATTGTAACGGATATCATTATTGGCAACAACCAGTTTATCCGCATTCCATGAGTAAATGGCAGCAATGTCACTTTGATTATGTGAAAAAAAATATTCAATGATGCAGTGACTAATCCTCGAGGTATCATTTGATGCCGGAGTCTGGTAAAACCTGATCCCTTTCCAGCCGGTATAGGTATTGTTGGCATAGCCCGTTGTATCGGCCACCGTAAATTTTATTGAGTCAGCTTCAGTGCCTTGAGCAAGCAGGCGGCCGAGAATTTTCATTTCATACCAGCCCTGGAATGAGACCACTATTCCCGGATCAATGGTAAGCGTCACTCCATCATTGATCGTGATATTTCCTGTAACCAGGATGGAATCGACGCCTGACCAGGTGGTGTCTGTTGCAATATTGCCAGAAAAAGTCAGGTGGTCGGCCCATGTGTTCAGGTTTATCGCCAGCAGAAAGGCCGGTAGTAAGATCAGGGCTGATTTGATAAAATTTTTTGTTTTCATGTTATTGGAAATTTAGTTATAATTGGCTTTTCTCTATAACCGACGGGTTAACCCGTCGGTTAATGACCCATCGGTTACTCGATACCTCGCTGCTTAAGACGAGGAAAATAATTTGATTCATCGATTATTTTCATGGTAAGATCTTTTGCGAATTGATATCCAGGTAATTCGGTGACATGAAACCGCAGTATCTTTGATCCCGGGCAGCCTATCCGGCAATAATTCATGAACTTTTCGAGCTGACTGTCGCTGCCTGATGCGATGACCTCCACGCCGCGATTCCCGGTGTAGCGCATGCTTCCGCTGATCCCATAGCGGTCGGCCATTTGTTTCACGAAATAGCGGTAACCGACTTTACAGACTTTTCCTGTGACGACAATCCGGATGGCTTTCATGCAAGTAAAGTTATTTCAGCAGCATGGTGATAGCAAACTTTACATGTTATGATTCGTCAATGGATGTTAATAATCGTCAAAGGAAGCGGGGGAAGCGGGGAGGCAGGGAAGCTTGCAGCATGAGGCTTTTGGCTTTTCAGGGCATATTTTTAACGGATTCGCGGTAATAGGATGGCGTTAACCCGGTGAGTTTTTTGAAGTTTTTATAAAAGACGACCCTGGAATTGTACCCGGCCATTTCACCGATCCCTTCAAGCGAAATATGATCCAGCTTTTTATCAGAAAGCATCTGCCGTGCGATCCTGACGCGCATTTCGTTGATCAGCGTATTGAAGCTCTTTTGATAAGCCGCATGGATGGCCCGGCTGAGATAAGTCCGGTTTGTATTCAGCACCACACAAATGTCTTCAATCGTGATATTACTGTATAAGTAAGGTTTTTCCTCCGTAAAATACCTGTTAAACCGTTCAGCAAGGTCCAAATCTTTATGAAAGTCTTCATTACCTGCTTTTTGAAAATTTACTTTCATCTTTTCAGGAATATCATAAGCACCCCTGAGCATTTCAGAATCCAGCCTGGCAAGCTCAAGATTCTTTCGCACGAGATCTTTATAAGCACGGGTTCTTTTCCGGTATAAGTAAATGATGAAAGCCAGCGAGATAATGATCAGGGTCGTGACAAGGGTCATCGAAGCAATCGCAATATTCCTATTCCTGATCTTCAGGGAGTTAATCTCATTTTCGGATTTAAGCTCAAGATTTTCTTTTTCTTTTTTCTGGGTTTCGTATATGGTTTCAAGTTCAGCTACCTGCTGATGTTTTTGAACGGTGAAAATACTGTCTTCAAGCTCCGCCATTTTGCGGAAATACTTAAAAGCAAGGTCATAACTGCCTTTTGCTTCATTCAGTTGCCAGAGCACATCATAAACATCTCCAAGGATTTCATAATTCTCTTCTCTTTCACCATAGTTCAGTGCATCTTTGAGAACTTCAGTAGCCTCTGAAAGTCTTCCCAGTTTAAAAAAAGCCTTTGCAGCAGCAATCCGGGCCTGTGCCTGCCAGAAACCCGCATCCTGTTTTTCGGCCTGTTCGAGCCCAATTAAGGCCAGATCCAATGATTCCCGGTAATTTCCCAGTTCTTGTTCGATCTCAGCCAGGGCAATATCTGACAGCATCAGCCGATATGGATCCTCTAATTTTGTATACAGGACTTTACTTTTCAGCACGAAATACTTCGCTGAATCATATTGTTTACTATCAGAATACAGCGTACCCATCCTGGAATAAGCTAGTGCCATCCCTGACTGGGTTCCGGTATTTAAACTGATAGCCATTGCTTTCCTGAAGTAATACCCCGCTTTCTCATAGTTCTCGAAATTCAGGTAGTTGATTCCGATATTTCCGTAAGTCACTGCCAGCGCGTTCAAGTCACCCAGTTCCTCCTTGATCCTGGCCGATTCAAGGAAATGCTCATTAGCCAGTGCAGGTTTTCCCAGTTTGGTATAAACCGATGCGATATTGTTCAATAACTGGGAGCGGATGATTTTATCGCCAAGTTGTTTTTCGGTATCAAGCGCGCATGAAAAATAATGCAATGTACTGTCATAAAGCCCTTTGCGGTAATAGACATTTCCGATCTGTTGCAGGCTGACCACTTCCGATTGCAGGTCATGCAATTCAATTGCCATCTGCAAGCATTGCCGGTGATTTTTCAGGGAATTATCCAAATCACCGGCATAGTAACTTATCGAACCCATATTACCGAGGACAAACATTCGCACATATCCAGGCAGATTTTTTTCATCCAGCAGCAATGCTTTAAACAGACTGTCGGCTTCATGATATTTATCCTGCTTGATCAATAAAATTCCCAGACCGTTTATTACATTCTGCATCAATTTTTTACGCTGGTCTTCAGGGATTTCTTCACGGTCTCTTTTCAGCAGACTCAATGCATCAGATAGCGCTTCCCAGGCAAGGTCATAATTTCCGGTATTTGAATAGATCAATCCTTTCTGATTTAGTGCCTGAACAACATCAATCTCCTGGCTATATTTCCTGTTCCCCTCGATTGCCAGTTTATTGTAAAACAGTGCACTGTCGATCATGGACCGGGCTAAAAAACCATCTGACAGGAAATAATAAGCCTGGGCAAGCTCTGCCTGCTGATCATTTTCAATTGCCTGATTTTTAGCGAGTATTGCAAACCCAAACATCCTGTTCTTATCATTTTTCTGCCAGAATTTTGCAGAATCCAGCAAAGAAGCCGGCTGGGCGCGACAAAAATTAATTTCAACGGTGAAATACCAGTTAAAGAGGCAAACTATGATCAACCGGCTGGCAAGTGACATGGCGAAACCTTAAAGAGGCTTAAAAATAGTAATTTAAATCTAATCAGCGCTGTTTTTTACTACACATGTTTCCTCAACCACCCGCACCTTGGCATAATGCTTTTTCCAGGCTATCAGGAAGAACCCCAGCCCATACAAAGCAATGTTGAAGATGCTCACGGAAAAGATTCCGATGCTGAATACCCCGACTGAAAATACCCCGACCGAAAACATGCCGGCGGAGAATATGCCGGCTGAAAACTGACCTGCCGAGAAATAGCCAAGGGTAAAATCACCTGCGTCGGCCACATTGTATCCGCTTAATCCTAAAATAATTCCTGTAGTCGCCAGGACCACCAGAGATCCGATAATAATTACATTTTTCATTTTTTTAGTTTTTTTGAATTTATTAATGAACTTGCTATTCTTAGCCAACTATGCCACGGAGGCACGAAGAATTTGATGCGGCAATATTACAACCGCCGGAAAGGGAAGTAAAGAAATTTGGGATGGGCAGCAGGTTTTGTGACGAATGGCTTGACAGAGGGATGAAAGGCCTGCCTCTGGGACGAAATGCAGGGGGTTATTCCTTGATTCCGGTGATCTTTTCCCGGAATATGGCGATATTTTTCCGTGCCACAGGGATATCTTCGCCGAAATCTTTGATCATGATCTTATCACCGTGACGGGAAGCAGTCCGACCAATACGGTGAAAGATTGGAATATCAAAGCGTTGGAAAGAGAAAGACTGAAGTTAAGCACCAGGCTGGAGTAAAGGAAGTTGCCCAGGCCGATAAAAAAGGAAACCCTACGCTCTACGCCCTACACCCTACGCCCCGGACTGAGCTCCTGCCGCAATGTTCTTGCTGTGCTCAATGGATTGCAGTGCAAGATAATTGTCACCGAAACGTGAAAGATTGTCCATTTCCTTGTCGTACTGGTCGAAATGACGCTCTTCGTCGTCGACCAGTGCTTCAAAGATCTTTTTGGTGGCCGAATCGGCGTTTTTAGCGCATTCGTTAGCCCAATTGTTGTAATCAATGGCGCTTTCGGTTTCCATCTTCGTGGCCAGCTCTAACATCTTCTTCACATCATGGATCTTCTGCACCTCATGACCCGCTTTCATTTCAACTTCTCCACGGAGGAAAAGGATCCTTTCAGCAAGCAATTCTACATGCAGCATCTCTTCGATAGCCGTGCGTTTGAAAAGATTTGAGATCAATTCATAGCCCAGGTCGTCGCAGCGGAAATGGAAATACATATACTGGTGAACGGCGGCCAGTTCATCGGCTACAGCCTTGTTCAGCAATTCGATACTTTTTTCTTTCATGGTATTTATATCTTTAATTAGTTTGAATTATAAAGATTGTAAAGATATAAAAAAACCATTAGAGGGCGTCAAGCCCTTGGCATGGAGTCCTTTTTCAATTCTTATTACTCCCTAAAACTACCGTGCGGCTCAAAAACATCTTTGGCTGATCAATAACCTCTAAACCAATGCTATTAATTCTTCCCAGCATTGCTTCAAATGCTTTTTTATTGACATGGAAGTTCGGTTCAACCATAAGGATACTTCCTTCCGGTTTGAGAATGGCTTTCAGTTCCTTTGACCTTTTTACTGACCTTATCTAACATTCCTTGCTGCAGATCTGCTGCTATTACTTTCCCGGAATCATTCAGCAGCCTGGCGATTTCAACAGCGAAAAACCCCGGCCCGCAGCCCAGGTCAAGAACCGTCATACCGGGCTTGATATATGGCATTACAATTTTCTGAGGATTTTGCAGCCATCTCCGAAGCCGGTTGTCAAGTCCTCCTGATCTTTCTACAGGGCAAATGCTTAAATTCTTTTCTTTACTCATAAGTATCAATTCATCGGAATAGTATGAGAGGCGAACCACGTCATGTTCTATTGGCGGGTTGGCTACCCGATTAGATGGTGTATGAATGATTTTACTATTTGCTAGCAACAATTGCATACCAAATGAACTTACCATGCATCCCACCACCTCTCCAAAAATATATTAACTCTTCCGAAGTAAAATTTCTGTTTCCGGGAAGACTGTCATTCTCGTCCACAGTGAACCCTTCTTTTCCCTTTCCCAAAAGACTGTCGTAAACATAAAACTCGTCCTTTTTACTATTGAAGCCAAAAATGGTGATGTAATGTTCAATTTTATCTCTTTCGCCTAAGATGATGACAGGCATCCCTTGAGACAACCGTTCACGAAGAAAGACAATTCTATCTCCATCTGATAAAGTCTTGAGATTCGGAATTTCAATTTTAATGTCGTTATCCTTAAGCTGTTTTTCCAAACCCAAAGGAAGAGTGTATGCGTTTGGCATTCTCCATCCTATATTTTTGGCGAATTCTACTGAGCTGACTTCCTCTTTGGTTAAAGATCTCACGACAGCCGCTACATTATAAGGCCCGCAATCGTTGACAGTTTGGAGATAATTAAATTCTGACTGATAATCAATAATTGAGGAATCAGAAATTTTACTTTCATCAATTTCTGGAGCTTTTTTGCCGGGCCAGAAATTTATTCCAGCAACAATGACAATTAGTAATCCAACAAATATTATTATTTTAAGTTTTAGTTTCATAACTCACAATTATTTTAACTAACGCCAGTCTGTCTAATAACCTGTTCTTTTAGTTTTCATATTCAAGTGCCAATACGAATCGGTAAATATAGTTTCAATTCTCAGAAGCATTCACGATTGTGAATAAAACGAAAACCATACCTAATCACACTGAGCGGGACTCCATCCCTTCATTAGTCGATCACTTCTTGAATTCGTAAGTATAACCGGAGAAAAACGTAAGGTTCCCTTCGGCATCCCAGGTGGTCACCTCATGCACAAGAACTTGCTCATTAAGATTGTAAACTGTTTTGGTGAGTACCTGGTCTTCCGGGGATTTTTTAATGATTTCCGAGAACCGGTTTGTGCCTTCAAAGTACTTGTATTCAAAGTAATACATGAGTTTATTGTTTTCGTCGAAGATCCGTTTCTGCATTCGCAGGTTCGATTCGTCGAAGCAGTTTTCTACCCGCATGATCAATTCACCGGTGGGTTTTTGCTTGATGATTTCGGTATTGTTGCCCTGGTCAACCAGTCCGTCATAATTGTAAATGATCAGGTATTCAATTGTATCGGCAGGTTTGAATTTGGTAAATGTCAGCGTATTGGTTTCCTTGTCAATTTCGTAAATGAATTTTGAATCGAAGGCATTATTCTCCCCATAGTTCATTTGTTCTGTAACGCGCCCGAGGCTGTCATACTTGTAATTAATGTTTTCATTAATGAAACCGTCGGGGTTAAAATCGGTATCGTCGGTCATATTTCCCTGTTCATCGAAAGTGAATCCCACGCGGTATTCCAGTGTATCGGTGTTTTTGTAGACCAGCATTTCGGCGATATTTCCATGCCTGTCAAGCACGGTGGTCAGGAACTTTTCTTTATGTTCCAGATCCGGTTTAAAATCTACTGCTTCGTGTTTCCATACCGTATAGGAGGCCACGTTTTTACCCCGGTAGAGGGCGGCTTTTTCTTCTTTCTCCTTCTTTTCTTTCAATGTTTTAGGCGGTTCTTCGTGGGTGAGAGCGATGGCGGAAACGACGAAGGTCAGGAGCAGGGTGATCAGGATGTATTTCATTTTCAGGGGGTTCATAATATATGCAATTGATCCTGTGTTTAAAGTAGGGGTATAAAATTAAAAATAATATTAAGGGTGTTGTTTCGTTGGATTATGGAGGACATGAGCAGTGCCCGCATTCAGTCGATGCTGTTGGGTTGCATGATCGATTGGCAACCGGGCATTTTTAATAATCCAGTGTTATAATCCGGCCTTTAGTGAAAGAGAAAAATTTGTCCTTTTCAGCAAGCTGGATTTCATCCATCAAATCTTCGGGTTTAAATCCAGCAACCTGCAAACAGGTAGGACAAGAGTAAATCCCTACTTTTTTATCAATCAATTGTTTTAAATAAGACTGAAATGACTCAAAATCAGCAAAATTCAAATCTTTTGCCCCTTTGACCAATAACTCAACCGCATGTATATCCATATAAACCAGAACATCTTTATCATTCGACATCATTAATGCCATTTTCAAAGGCATCAGTACCCTGTGAGGATCATTGTAACTCTCAGTTATATGGATAAAAACGCCGTCTTTGATTGGGTCAGCACTGGGGCATTGGAAGAGGGGTCATTTATTCATCATGAATAACCAGGTACCCGTTCTTTTTCAGAGGTTTTAAGATGATGTTGAAACCTTTTTCAAATCCGATGACATTTAAAAACCCTTCGGCGAGGATGAGATCATAACCTTCTGGATTAAAGTTAAAGCCGAAGAAAGAAACATTCAGGGCATTAACCCTGTTTTGCAAATTTTCCCGGAGAATCTTCTGCTCTAGAAAACTGATGGCATCTTCATCCTTATCGATGGCTGTAATGGTTCCAGGGAAATATTTTGCCAGCCATAGGGTCGGGACGCCGGTACCGCATCCGATGTCCAGGATTTTAGCTTTATCATCGATCCGTATCTTTGCACATGCCTGCTCGAGGTATCTGATCAGTCCCTGCCGGCAACGGTCTTTGATTTGGAAATAGTTGGTCATTGTTAAGGGATATTATGATTGTTTAGGAAAAGCGGGATTTACTTTCAAAAATAAATTTTATTTTCTTCTCGCAGATCTACGCTGATTGAAGTGCGGCTTTTTGCTGGTAATAAGGCTTGGATAGAGAACAATCTGCGAAAATCTGCTTATAATCTGTGAGAATCTGCGTGAAACAAAATTATTATCATTCTAAAAGCTAAAATTAATTATCTTTGCAACATTGTTGCATTTGAAATGTTATTGCATTCATGAAAGCTGCTGAAGTGTTATATACCCGTCAACTCAAACGTACAAGCTGCCGCGAAGGGATCATTGAACTGATGATGAACGCCGGCCATGCCCTGTCGGAAAATGAGATCAGGGAAAGACTGGCCGGTAATTATGACCGCACCACTTTCTACCGCTCCTTTAAAACCCTGGAAGAACATAATATCGTCCATAAGATTGTCATTGATAACCAGTTGAGTAAATACTCACTGGATAACTCAGTGACCCATAAAATGGAGCATGCCCATTTCTACTGCAATGATTGTCACGCTGTCACCTGCCTCGATTCTGTCCCTGTCCAGGATGTTCAGCTTCCTGAAGGCTTTACCGTGGCTGAGAAAGAGATCCTGATAAAAGGAACCTGTGCTGACTGTAAAAATAACCACAAACGAAATTGAGGCAGTTCAGACAACATACTGCCTGGAGCTTGCTGGGGATATTTCTGTTCCCGGTCATCTTCCAACCGGTTCATACGGTCAGGCATAAAAAGGATTGTTGTTCGAGGCATGAAAACATCTGTGTGACAGGATTACCGCACAAGGATTTACAAACCACTTCAATTGCTGAACAACAACAGGATGAGCAATGTCCGGTATGTAATTACCAGTTCCCGGTAAATAAATTGCCTGAATTCTCCGTTTATTCAACGATTGCCCCTGTGATCACCGGAACAGTCTGCGAAATCATTTTACATGCCGACTTCCAGATTGTATTTTCAACCAAATCGCCCAGGGCCCCGCCTTCCTTCGTGTAAAACTTCACTTTCTTTCCCTGCTTTAAGGGTGGTTTAATTTCAATTCTTTTATCGTGAGAAAAATTGTTATGCTTTTGGTAAGCATAAATCTTTTATGCTGTTCATCGTTCGGGCAAAGCATTTATGAACTGAAAGGCCTGGTTGCCGACGAAAACAACCAGGCTTTACCCGGGGCTACGGTATTTCTTTATCCGTCAGGGAAAGGCACTACCACTGATCTGCAGGGCCGGTTTGCCATAGATGACCTTGAGCGTGGAACTTACCGGATAGAAATCTCCTTCATGGGGTATAAACCATTTGCCGACACGATAACGATTTCCGGAAATGATTTCTATCGTGCCCGGCTTTCCGTCAATACCCTCAATTTGCACGAGGTAGTTATCAATGATAATTATTCGGAAGAAAGAAGGAAAGAGGAGCCGCTTAATATTGAAATTGTAAACAATGAGTACCTGAAACAGAACCTGGGCGGGAGCATTATGAAGTCGCTGGAACGCTTGCCGGGGATTACCACCATCGATATCGGATCGGGTCAATCCAAGCCAGTGATCCGCGGCCTGGGATTCAACCGGGTGGTTGTCGTTGAGAACGATATAAAGCACGAAGGCCAGCAGTGGGGGGCGGATCATGGTCTCGAGATCGACCAGTACGCAGTGGATATGATCGAAGTGATCAAAGGGCCTGCTTCGATCATGTACGGGTCGGATGCCATCGGCGGTGTTATCGACCTGAAAACCAACCGTATTTCGGCTGAGAACACGATGGGCGGAACCGTCGATCTTTCTTACAAGAGCAATAATGAATTCGGTGGAGGCTCTGTTTTTGTTTATGGCCGGAAGAAATGGTTTTTCGCCGATCTCCGGGTGACCTTGCTGGATTATGCCGATTACAAAGTGCCGGCCGACAGCATCGATATCTATTCGTACCGGGCAGCACTGTATCATCATCACATGCGAAACACAGCGGGAAACGAGCAAAATGTGAATGTCTCATTCGGGATTGTACTTCCCGGTTTTCAAAGCAGGGTCTTCGTCAGCGATGTAAACAGCAAGAGTGGTTTTTTTGCCAATGCCTATGGGCTGGAGCCACGCAATGTGGATACGGAGCTGCACGATAGATCGAGCCGGGATATCAACTATCCCTTCCACAGCGTCAATCATTTCAAGATCATCAACCAGAGCCGTTATACCATTGAAAAATGGACCTTTGAAACCGACCTGGGTTTTCAGCGGAATTTCAGGCAGGAGTTCAGCGAATATGTGAGCCACGGTTACATGCCTGCGGTATTTCCCGATACCATGGGCTACAGTGCCGATATTGAGCTTCAGTTTGAAAAGTATGTTTATACGGGGAACCTGAAGCTGTCTTACGACAGAAATGCCGCAACCCGTTTTGTAATGGGCGTAAACAGCGATTTTCAGGATAACCGGATCGACGGACGGAGTTTTATCATTCCTGCTTTCAAACAGTTTACAGCCGGGGGCTTTATCCTGGGTAAGCACACGTTCAAGGAGAAGAGCATTTTACAGGCGGCTGTGCGGTACGACTACGGCCATATTATAACTCAGGCTTACTACGACTGGTTCCCTTCACTGGTAATCCACGGGGGTGATACGAGCTATGCTTACCTGCAGAGAGCCGGGGAAATAAACCGTGGCTTTTCGAGTATTTCCTGGTCGGTTGGGTATAACTATAACCCGGGGAAGTGGTCGTATAAGGCTAATGTGGGCAAGAGTTTCCGTATCCCCATTGCCAAAGAGCTGGCTGCGAACGGTGTGAATTACCACAGTTTCAGTTACGAAGTGGGCGACGCCTCACTATCGCCTGAAATATCCTACCAGCTCGATGCGGGGATTGAGTATGGTTCAGGGAAGTTTGCCATCGGTATCACCCCGTTCCTGAATTATTTCCGGAATTACATCTACCTTAATCCCACTTCGGAACACGACAGGCTTTACGGAAGCGGGAACCAGGTGTTCTATTACACCCAGGCGAAGGTTTTCCGCTACGGGATTGAGATCCACGCCCATTACCAGTTGATGAAGGCCCTACAGCTCGGGTTTATCGGCGAGTATGTTTATTCGGAGCAGTTATCGGGTGAGAAGAAAGGCTTTATGCTTCCTTTTTCGCCGCCTGCCTCGGCCCTGATCAATTTAAAGTATCAGAAGCCAAAGATTGGTTTTGCTGAAGATGTCTATTTCTCTGTCGATTACAGGCTTACAGCCACCCAGAACCATATCGTGCCTCCCGAGGAAATTACCAAAGGGTACCAGGTGATCAATATCGGGTTGGGCGGCGATGTAAGGCTGAAAGATCAGTGTGTGAGCATTTCCATCCAGGTGCAGAACCTGTTGAACAACAAGTATTATAATCACACCAGCTATTACAGGCTGTTAAACGTGCCTGAGCCGGGAACGAATTTCATCATCAACGTTTCGGTCCCGTTTGGAGGAAGTTACAACCCCCACCCCGGCCCTCCCCCAGCCGGGGGAGGGAGATGATGGAACCGACGGCTTTAGTCGTCGGAAGGAAAAAACAAAATGTTAACAATTAAAACATAAACAACATGAAAATAAAAAACATCATTACAACCATTTTAGTAATCGCAGGGATAATTTCGTTTAATGCCTGTAACAAGGATGACGAACCGGCAAAACCACAAATTACCCTCACTGAGCTCGGCTATGACAACAGCGGGATCGGTTACCAGGCAAGCGATCTGCATATTGAAGCCGACATTGTGGCTGAAGGCAAGATCGATAAAGTGACAGTGGAAATTCACCCTGAAGGAGATCATGAAGGTAAAAGCGCAACTATCATCCTGACCGAATGGGAATTTGACACCGTGTATACTGAATTTTCAGGGCTGAAGAACACCACGTTTCATAAGCATATCGACATCCCTGCCGAAGCCGACACGGGGCATTATCATTTCCATTTCATTGTCACCGACCTGGAAGGGCAGCAGACTACTGTGGAAGCGGAACTTGAAGTCAGAATGCCTGAAGATAACGTAGCTCCTGTGGTAACTATTTCCACTTCACCGGGCAACAACCAGGTTTTCAACAATGGCGAAACTATTAGCATTTCCGGTTCCGTGAGCGATGATATAGCGTTGGGGGGAATGTATATCGGGCTGGTACGTGAAAACCAGAGTCTGACCGATGCAGAAGTAAATGATGCCAACACCATCACGATGTTGCATACCCATGATTTTGATAGTCAGGCCGCACATAATTTTTTGGCGAGCATCTCGGTGGGTGCCGCGCAGGACAATAACATTACCCCGAAGGATATCAGCGGTGAAATTGCATGGCAATCGGCCAATTACTACATCGTGGTAAAATGCAAGGATGCTTTCGGCGGAAACTGGACTTTTTCAAGTCATTATCCGATCGTTATAAACTACTAATTGTAAAAACCAGGAGGATGTTCCTAAAGTCTGAAGTTTGAATTTTTTGTCCCGCCGACGACTAAAGCCGTCGGTTGAAAATTTGTAACTTTAATGGAAGAGGCTGTCTCAAAAGTCAATGCTTAGTATTTTTAGGTAGCGTCGCCAGCGGGTAAATCCGCTGGTTCCGAATTAGTTACAAAACAGGAGCCGACGGATTTACCCGTCGGAGCTCCGAAAATATGAAAATTCCAGACTTTTGTGACATCCTCATAAATATATTACCATCATGAAAAATTCAACCATTATTTTCATCGTATTTCTTTCACTCCTTGTGATCAATTCCTGCAAGGAAGATGACATTGACAAGGAAAAACCAGGCATTGATCTGACCATTCAGGATGCTTTCCCGGTGAATTGCGACACCCTGTATTTTGGCGAACCCTTTACCATGAAAGTCCGCTTCAACGACAATGCCGAACTGGGTTCATTCAGTATTGACATTCACCACAATTTCGACCATCACTCGCACAGCACGGAAGTGACGGAATGTAACCTGGATCCGATCAAATTGCCTGTCAATCCGTATCTCTTTATCCAGGACTACGACATCCCGGCCGGATTAAGCGGGTATGTGACAGATCTGACGATTGCTTTACCTTCCGGCGATAACAATGGCTTATTCGACGAAGGCGACTATCATTTTTTCATCAGCCTGACCGATGCGGAGGGCTGGTCGGCGCAGAAGGGGCTGAGTGTGAAGATGGTGAGGAGGTAGGGGGATATGCGATTGTCGATTGTCGATGGTCGATTTAATGGCAAGTGGACCCCGATAGCTATCGGGGCGGATTGGAAGGATTAATATGGATTTTGTTTTCTTTCATTCTTTTTTGGATTTCCATATCTAAAGTTATTGGTTCATAATCAAATAGTTCTCTCAATAGTTTATGTTCCACAGGCACTTCTTCTGCCAAATCTTTTGGAAAGTTATTTAACAATTTCAGGCTTTTATATAAATACCTCACAAATGGTGCAAAGGGTATTAGTATGAATGAGACTATATTAATAATCACAAGTGGTATGGCCATATGCTTTATTCTTTTTCCGGTAATTTCGCTGATGCGTTTTGCTACCTCAGGAAAACTGAATGCTTCTGGCCCGGTCAGCTTAATTCTTTTCCCTCCTAAATCGTTTCGTATAGCAACCTGAGCAGTGATCTCCCCAACATCTTCGGCCGAAATTGATGGAACGGCATTGTATCCTCCGCCAGGTACTGTCATTTTTCCATTCTTTACAAATGCAAAAAACAGCTCAAACGCCGGGGCATCTCCTAATATAGTCCAGTTAAAACCGGATTGTGTAATCCTGGATTCTATTTCAATTTTAATTGCTCCGAATTCCGGGATCCTTAATTCATGCAGCAGTTTTTCCCTCATTTCGTAGCCCGACATATAAACTACTCTTGAAATATTTGCTTTTTTGGCTTCCTCCATAATCGAAATTACTGCATCTCTCTCGATTTGTTTCATCTGCCTGATAAGCTTGTTACTCATTGCAGACAGACAAATCACAATGCAACTCACATTTTTCAGAGATTCGACTATAGTTTCCCGATTCGTAACGTCTCCCTGAAATATCTCCACTTTGTCGCCAACAATTTTTCTGGCTGAATTATAATTTCGACTCACCACTTTCACCGATTGTCCTTTATTAATTAGCCTTTCAACCACTTTTCGCCCGTAGTAGCCAGTTCCTCCAAACACAATGATTTGTTTGCTTTCAGTATTCATATAAATATATTTCTATTGTTTAAGAATCCATTTCTTCGCAAATTCCAGGATTGAATCCTTGCCCTTTTTCGTATCATCCAATTGTTGTTCAACAAAAATGTCCGGTTGTACGGGGGCCGTGTTATTCTTGTCAATGGCATAGTAGTATGCCGTGGAGGTCATAAACTTAAACTTTGTTTCAGGTAAAATAAAAAGACAAATATCTGCATATTCATCCTGGCTGACTTCAAGCGGTTCGCCAATCATTTCTGCAAATCCATTGTATTTAATTTCTGCTGCAAAAGCGTTTGCATAAGAAAAACATTTTGGGCCGATAAGAATGCATGCTTTACCTGTAAAACGGTATTTATTTTTTGATGGATTAACAAGGGTTGTATCCCTTTCTTCAAAGATTGATCCGTCGGGAGCATTGAAATAGCCTGAAATGGTATCGGTTTCGAGGTATTTGTACTGTGGCATTTTAGCAATAGTTTTTTGCATGTTTTTATGATATTGACTCACTTTTGTATCAACGGCATTAATTCTTTTGTAAGGCTTGTCATAAATATAATCGATGAGCAAAGGACTTAAATCTTCTTTTCCCCCGGAATTATTTCTGATATCAATTATTAACCCAACACATTTCTTTTTCTTCATTGTTTTAAAACTTTTCTTCAGAAATTTTTCAAATTTATCCAGGTAATCAAAGTTATTGAATTCAATACAGGCAATATTGTTCTCTAAGATTGAAAACTCAAAAGGTTGTTTCCTGACGTCTGACAAATGATCATACAATTCATTATATCGGATTGCAGGTATACCATCCATTTTTATTGTTTTAGGATGGCCGTTTCTGAGGTAAACTATGTTAAATGGTGATTTGATGTCAAGCAATTCGACCCAGAGTGGAAATTGAAATCCCATGACTTCATTCAGCGCATAAGTTTCAGATTCTCCTGAATATTGTGCGATCTTTTTTTTGATCAGTGATTCCTGCACGCCATTTATTGACGTGATAATATCTCCGGGTTTAATATCGATGGAATCAATTCCGTTTGCGGTAACAATGAAACCCGAATCGTTGTAAGAATCAATCCAGAGCGGAAAAGATTCTTTATATTTCGGCAAGTCACTTCGGGTAACAAACAATAACACATCGGTATGGCCTTCTTTATAGGCAGCGGTCATTTGCTTAAAAGCGAGGTAAGTTAAGTTTTTGCTTACGGTATCAGGTAAATATGAAATAATACTGTCTTTCAGATTATAGATACGTTCCTTTGAACAACTGTGGTAAGGATTTGGATGAACATCCTCAATAGATTTGATCATGCTATTAAGGTCTGTTACAATATCAGATTTCAGGAAGTAATCCTCAATGGTGTATTTCAAAAACGCCTCTGACTGGCAGTATAAACTACCGGTGAGAATAATCAGAAGGCATGTTAACTGAATCTTTTTCATTAGAAAAATGCTGCATTAAATTTAAGGGAAATAAATGATTTTCGATTTTCGATTTTCGATTTTCGATATAATGGCACGCGGATGACACGGATTGGGCGGATTTACACGGATAATAGGTAGTTGATTGTGCCCAATCTGCGTGAATCTGCGAGAAAAAGAATGCTGACAATAGAAGGAAAGGTGGTTTTTTCCACTAAAACTCAATATACTCCTTCAGCATTAAGTTCCTCTCTTTTGTCCAGAAATAAGCCTGGCCACGAGCGATGTGGAAAACGATCAGGCGCAGGTTTTCGGCCGATAAACCGAATTCTTTTAAGAACGGCCGGTCGGCCATGGCTTTTTCCTTATTTAGTTCTGGTTAATAATGAGGGCAAATTTGTGATTTTGCAGATCAGGGAATTCATTCTTTGTTTTAAATTTTCCATTACCAGGAAAACCAGCGGTACCACAACCAGTGTGAGGAACATCGAGCTGGTGAGGCCACCGATCAGCACCCAGGCAATACCGTTCTTCCACTCCGAAGCGGCCCCTGTAGCCAGTGCAATCGGCATTAGGCCGATGATCATCGAGAAGGTGGTCATCAGCACGGGGCGCAAGCGGATCCTGGTGGCCATCAGCAGCGCCCTCACGGTCCGGTAACCGTTATTTTTCAAATGGTTGGTGAAATCGACCACAAGGATGGCATTCTTAGCCACCAGTCCGACCAGCATGATGATGCCCAGTAAGGTGAAGATGCTCAGGTTGTTATTGGTCAGTGCCAGGGCAAAAACCGCCCCGATGATGGCCAACGGGATCGAGAACAGCACGACAAAGGGATACAGGTACGATTCGTACAACGCCACCATAATCAGGTAAACCAGGAAAATGGCCGTGATCAACGCAAATCCAAGAGTCCCGAAAGCTTCATCCTGGTATTTCATTTCGCTATCATAGCTTATGGATACTTCCGACGGGAACTTCAGCGAGGAAATCTGCTTTTTAATGTCGTCACTTACATCGCCGGAAGAGCGCCCCAGCACCTGTGACTCTATGGAAATGGACGAAATGCGGTCGTATCTTTCCAGTTTCGAACTGGCCTTTCCGTAAGTAATCCCGGCAAACTGTGAAAGCCTGACCGGCTGCCCCATGGCATTGATGAACACCAGGCCCGAGACATCCTCCAGGCTGCGGCGATCCAATTCGTCGTAAACTACACGGATATCATACTCGTAAGAGCCGTCACTGAACTTGCTATCGGTGTTGCCGCTGAAAGCCGTGGCCATGGCCGGCCCCACGGAGGCCAGCGAAAGGCCCAGGTCAGCCATCTTTTCCTTGTCAATGTCAACCACGATTTCATTGCCGGTATCTTCAATCGTCGAGTTCACATCGTTCGTGCCCGGCGTGTTTTCAATCAGGCTTCTAATCAACACGGCGTATTTGTTCAGCGAATCAGGGTCGGTCGATTTTACGATGACCTGGATCGGGCTGTCATCAGTTCCGCCCATGAACGGGTTCATGAATACTGTCCTGATCTTTGCACCGGTAATCTTTGAATTCAGTTCGTTCTTAACCTGGTTGCCATAAACCTGTGCCGACATCGTCCTGAATTCTTTATCCACCAGCTTTACATTGAGTTCAGCCTTGCAGGCATTGTTTTGCGTGCCGCCTGTCAGCAAACCCGAACTGGAAGAGCCCACTTTGGTGAAAACGGAAACCACCTCGGGTTTTGAAAACAGGAGACGTTCCACCTCGAGTACTTTCAGGTTGGTCTCTTTCAGCGTCGCGTCTTTGGGCAACTCCACCTGGATCATGAACTCGCCGGCGTCGCCCAGGCCCATGACCTCGGAACCGACAAAACCCGCCGGGATCATAGCCATGGCGCCGATGAACAGCAGGGTAACGATAATGAATGTGACCAGCTTATGGCGGAAAGATTTCAGCAGGATGCCGTGGATGAAGGAGGCCATGGCATCTACCTGTTTTTCAAACCAAAGGAAAAACCTTCCTGAAAGCTTCCTTGTGCTTAGGTGCTGCAACTTCCCCAGGCGGGAGGTAAGCAGGGGCACCACGGTAAAAGCTACCACCAGGCTTAACAGGGTTGATACTACAATGACTAACGCAAAGGGCGCCAATATTGGTGAAATGATACTTTGCGACAAGCCGATGGGAAGGAAGACCACGACATCCACCAGGGTGATCGCCACAGCAGTGAAACCAATCTCCGCCCTTCCGTCAAGGGTTGCCGTGACCCTGTCCTTGCCCATCTCTATGTGACGGTAGATGTTTTCCAGCACTACGATGGCATCGTCGACCAGGATCCCGATCACCAGCGACATGGCCACCAGCGTGATGATATTCAGTGTGTAACCTAACAGGTACATGCCGGTGAATGATACGACCAGGGAGATGGGGATGGCGATCATGACAATAAATGCATTTCGGAGCCCGTGCAGGAACACCAGCATCACCAGCGCCACCAGGATGATGGCATACATCAGGTCATACATGACAGCGTCGGCCGCTTTCTCGGTAAAAACTGATGAATCGAAGGGTACAGCGAATCTGAGCCCATCGCTGTGGTAAGTAGATTCGAGCTTCGACAGCTCATTGGTGATCTCGTGGCATACCTCCACCGTATTGGCGCCCGACTGCTTTTTGATGGCCAGGCCGATCGAGCTGTTTCCGTTCACCCGGGCCAGCATGGTGGATTCCTTTTCTGTATCTGTCACCTCTGCAATATCCTTCAGCCTGACC
>Ga0247841_10004734_pt1 | contig 22931 bp, 17 predicted proteins | sample LaCruzMarch2015__2_FD_192410 | JGI IMG/M metagenome (GOLD analysis project Ga0247841, IMG submission 192410) | Freshwater microbial communities from meromictic Lake La Cruz, Castile-La Mancha, Spain - LaCruzMarch2015_18m | ecosystem: Environmental > Aquatic > Freshwater > Lake | place: Spain... | reverse complement strand
GACCCGGAGATGACGCAGCCCCCGGAGACCATGGAGTCCACCGCCATGCCGCGCCGGTCCTCGTCGTCGAAGACGAACTTGGCGGGCGGGAGCTGCTCCTGGTAGGTCCAGATGGGCCATTGCTCGTCATAGAGATTCAGCGGCGGGGTGACGCCGATCAGTTCCAGATTGGCCTCCCAGAAGGCGTCCAGGGTGCCCACGTCGCGCCAGTAGGCCTGCTCGCCGCTGCGCGGGTCGCGGAAGGGGTGGGCCATGACGCGGTAACGGTCGATAACGGAGGGGATGATGTCCTTGCCGAAATCATGGGACGATTCGCGGGTGTCGGCATCCTTGATGAGCTGCTCGAAGAGGAAGCCGCGGTTGAAGACATAGATCCCCATGGAGGCCAGGCAGTGGTCCGGGCGGTCGGGGATGGTCACCGGGTCCCTGGGCTTTTCCTCGAAGCCGCGCACCCGGCCCTCGGCGTCCGCGGTCATGACGCCGAACTCCCCGGCGCGCTCCTTCTCCACCTCGATGCAGCCGACCGTCATGTCGGCGCCGGTCTCGACGTGGTGGGCGATCATGGTGCCGTAGTCCATCTTGTAGATGTGGTCACCGGCCAGGATCAGGATATATTCCGGGTTGTGGTTGCGGATGATATCCAGGTTCTGGAACACCGCATCGGCCGTCCCCGCGTACCAGGCGGTCTCCACCACCCGCTGCTGGGCGGGCCACAGCTCGACGAACTCGCCGAACTCGCCGCGCAGGAAGCCCCAACCCTTCTGGATGTGAAGAATTAGCGAGTGGGCCTTGTACTGGGTGAGCACGCCGACCTGGCGGATGCCCGAATTGATGCAGTTGGACAGCGGAAAGTCCACGATGCGGAACTTGCCGCCGAAGGGGACCGCGGGCTTGGAGCGCCAGGCGGTGAGGTGTTTGAGCCGCGAGCCGCGACCGCCGGCCAGAATCAGGGCCAGGGTGTTGCGGGTCAGGCGGCTGACGAACCGCGGGTTCGATGCCGGCATGGATCCTCCTCTTGGTGATTTTGGTCCGGCGTTTGGCGTTCTGGAGTGCCCGCCGGCAGGCTTATGGTACCATCTGACGGGATCACGGAACCCCTAACCGATCGGTGGCGCACCCTCTCACACGTTGCGAATGCCCACCCCCGGGGCGCCGGTCCCGAACCGCGTCCGCTATCCGCCCCGAGTTGACGCGCCGGTCGTCCGCGCGGGCCGCTCGCCGGCCCCCCGCCGACGAGCCACAGGTCCCCTGTTGCGGGGCACGCGATCACCGAATCACCACTGGCGCAGGGGCCGCGCGGTACGCCGCAGGCCGCCCCCGCCGCACATAACAAGCCCTCCCGGAGAACAGAACCCCTATGGTCGCCCCCACCAGCACCGCCGCCAAGTTGCCCGAGCCGCTCGCACGTATCGTCGAGGCCCGTCACCACGACCCCTTCGAGGTCCTGGGGCGGCACGTCACCGGCAGCCGGGTGACGGTGCGCGCCTTCCTGCCCGCGGCGGAGCGGGTCGAGATCCTGGAGGCGAAGGCGCAGATGATCCGCACCGAGGGGACCGATCTCTTCACCTGGGAGGGTGATGCGACGCTGGTCCCGGAGCGCTATCGCCTGGCCTGGGAGGACAAGGCGGGCAACCGCGGCACCGCCTACGACCCCTACTGCTTCCCGCCCCAGTTGCGCGACTTCGATCTGCACCTCTTCGGCGAGGGCAAGCACTGGGACGCCTTCCGCTTCCTGGGCTCGCACCTGAAGGAAGTAGACGGGATCAGCGGCGTCCAGTTCGCCGTCTGGGCGCCGAACGCCGACCGGGTGAGCGTGGTGGGTGACTTCAACCGCTGGGACGGCCGCGCCCATTCCATGCGGGTGCGCGGTGCCACCGGGGTCTGGGAGCTCTTCATCCCCGGCATCGGGGCGGGCGGCTTCTACAAGTACGAACTGCGCGACCGCGTGGGCAACGCCCATGTCAAGATCGACCCCTACGCCAATGCCTTCCAGGAGCGCCCCGAGACCGCCGGGCTGATCACGGCCCCGAGCGCCTACGACTGGGGTGACGGCGACTGGATGAAGGCGCGCGCTGAATCGGACTGGCAGCGCCGGCCCTTCTCCACCTACGAGGTCCACCTGGGCTCCTGGCAGCGCGACGCCGCCGGCGACTTCATGAATTACCGGGAGCTGGCGGTGCAACTGGCGGCCTATGCCGTGGAACTGGGCTTCACCCATGTCGAACTGCTGCCCATCACCGAGCACCCGCTCGACGCCTCCTGGGGCTATCAGTGCACCGGCTATTTCGCGCCCACCAGCCGCCATGGCAGCCCGGAGGATTTCCGCTTCTTCATCGATCACCTGCACCAGGCGGGCATCGGCGTGCTGCTCGACTGGGTCCCCGCCCACTTCCCGAAGGACGCCTATGCCCTGGCCCGCTTCGACGGCTCGGCCCTCTACGAGCACGCGGACCCGCGCCTGGGTGAGCACAAGGACTGGGGCACCCTGATCTTCAACTTCGGCCGCAACGAGGTGAAGAACTTCCTGCTCTCCAGCGCCCTGTACTGGCTCTCCGAGTTCCACATCGACGGGCTGCGCGTGGACGCCGTCGCCTCCATGCTGTATCTGGACTATTCACGCAAGGCCGGCGAATGGATCCCCAACAAATACGGCGGCAACGAGAACCTGGACGCCGTGGACTTCATCCGCCAGTTGAACATGGTCACCCATGAACAGCACCCGGGCAGCATGATGATCGCCGAGGAGTCCACCGCCTGGCCGGCCGTCTCGCGCCCGACCTACCTGGGGGGCCTGGGCTTCAGCATGAAGTGGAACATGGGCTGGATGCACGACACCCTCTCCTACATGGAGAAGGACCCCATCTACCGCCACTATCACCATGACCTGCTGACCTTCGGCCTGCTCTACGCCTTCACCGAGAACTTCGTCCTGCCCTTCTCCCACGACGAGGTGGTGCACGGCAAAAAGTCCATGCTGGACAAGATGCCCGGGGACCCCTGGCAGCGCTTCGCGAGCCTGCGCCTGCTCTATACCTTCATGTTCAGCTACCCCGGCAAGAAGCTCCTGTTCCAGGGGTGCGAATTCGGCCAGGGCCAGGAATGGGACTTCAACGAGGCCCTGGACTGGGAACTGCTGGAGCGCCCCCAGCACCAGGGGATCAAGCAGATCGTCTCCGATCTCAACCGGCTCTACCGTGAACAGCCGGCGCTGCACGAGGTGGACTTCGAGGGCTCCGGGTTCGAGTGGATCGACTGTCACGACTCATCCCAGTCCGTCTTGAGCTATGTCCGCAAGGACAAGGCCGGCGGGCGCCTGGTCGTCGCCGTCTTCAACTTCACCCCGGTCCCGCGCAACAACTACCGCATCGGCGTCCCCAAGGCCGGCTTCTGGCGCGAGGCGCTCAACTCCGACGCCGAGTTCTACGGCGGCAGCAACGTCGGCAACCAGGGCGGCGTGCGCTCCGAGGACGTGAGCTGGATGGGCCGCCCCCACTCCATCCCCATCGCCCTGCCCCCGCTCGGCGGACTGATCCTGGTCCACGAGTCACACCGCGACGAATTGCCGCCCGTCAAGGGCACGGTCACGGACGCGCCGCCCGCGGGCCTGGACGCACTGGACCTCGATGCCGGCCCCGTCGCGTCGGCGGCCGTGATCGCACCAGCCACCGCGGAAGACGAGTAGCCGCCGCCTGACAACCGGGCCCCGCGCGGGGCCCGGGGCAGCGTCGCCGTCATGCAGATCTGGGTCGACGCCGACGCCTGTCCCAAGGTGATCAAGGACATCCTGTTCCGTGCCGCGGAACGGGTCGGGATCCCGCTGACCCTGGTCGCCAACCAGCCCATCCCCACGCCGCCCTCGCGACTCATCCGCAGCATCCGCGTCGCCCCCGGCTTCGACGTCGCCGACAACGAAATCGTCCGCCTGCTCGCCCCCGGCGATCTGGTCATCACCGCCGACATCCCACTGGCCGCCGAGGTCATCGCCAAGTGCGGTCACGCACTCAACCCCCGCGGCGAGCGCTACACCCCGGACAACATCCGCGAACGCCTCACCATGCGCGACTTCATGGATACGCTGCGCGGCAGCGGCATCGATACCGGCGGGCCGGCGCCTCTGGGTCCGCGCGACCGGCAGGCCTTCGCCAATGCGCTCGACAGTTGGCTCGCAAAGCACGCCCCCCAGGAAGGGCCTTGATCATCAGTCCGGCCCCTGGGAGCGCCGCACCCCAGTGCGGCGCGGCCTATCCGCAACACGCAAGGCCGCGGTCGCTCGCGAGATCGCGCCGCACTGGGGTGGGGCGCTCCCAGATGCCCGGCGGAGCGCTGGTTCACTGCCATTAAGTTAGGCGCCGCCCAAGCGCCAGGAGTCCAAGGCTTCAGCCTTGGAGCGCGCCAAGGCTGAAGCCTTGGACTCCAGGCGCAGGGAACGCGGTCAGCGAGTGCAGCCTAACTTAGTGGCAGTGGAACGCTGGTTGCGTTCCGCCGGTCAGCGCCGCATAGTGACCACTGATCCACCCTTTGTCGCACGCGGCTTCGCGTCTGGCTTAGGGAGAAAAAGCCGCCTTCGGGCGGTTTTTTCGTTTTTCCGATGCGCAAGCACCAAGCAACCGCCCCAAGAAGGGCACGACAGGGAGCCCAACTGAGCGGCGGTCGGTCCGCACCACGGACCCTTGCGGCCTGGCTCCGCGCCCGTAGGGTCCGCTGTGCGGACCAGCGACCTCGCGACCAGTCAGCTTCCGGACCGGCTGCCGGATCAGCGTAATCGGACGATCCAGAGACCTGCGCCGTGGTAAGGCGACCGAACACCCCTTACCGTACCGGGAGGCTCGTGCTCCCTTTCATGGCGATATTGACTGTCGCGAAGCCACTGGACCATGTCACTTTCACGGGTATTCCGGCACCCCCTCGGCATAGAGGGTCTCAGGGGCGATATCGATCTCGCCGGGCCAGGTCACGGTGCCGTAGTCCACCCGCGCCAGGCCGAAAAAGCCGTGGTTGCGCAGGCGCTGGAAGACCGGATAGCCAAGGTACGGGGTCATGTCGAAGCGGCGGCGCTCGCCGTTCGCGAAGGTCAGGCGCAACCAGTGACCGGGTTCGGGGGTGACAGCGATGACAGCAGGAAACATAAGGGGCCTCTCAACGCAACGGGTCGATCGGGAAGACCGGTGCGCCGCGAACCGCCAAGCTCCAGTTGGCCATCAATTCCTCCTCATGCAGGTCGATCCAGACCTGGACCTGACGCACCTTTTTTGGCGGTAGATCGCCTTCCAACCGACCGGGCTTGCTGCGGAACCAGGAATTGACGACAGGCCGAGATCACTACCCCGTCACGGGGTCAGACGGTTCCGGCTTGGCGGCGAGCAAGCGCTTCAGCCGCTCGTTCTCGGCCAAGGCTTCGTCTTTGGCGGCCCGCTCCTGCTCCGCGTCCGCCCGCGCCCGCTCCTTGGCCGCCCGCTCCTGCTCGACCTCCGCACGAAGGTCGTCGAATTCGAGCTGGATGCTCTGCTGTTCGCGCAGATAGTCCTGGCGCGCCTGGTAGGCGTGGTAGGCGTGCTCTTTCTCGGAAAAGGCCTTCAGGGTGTTCATGGCTCGCCTCATCTCTTGGGTCTGCATCCACCCGGGTAGGGCGTCCTCATCCAGGCGCTCCGCCTCGTTGAAGAACTTCAACCAGCGTTGTTGCTCGGTTTCGACCGCGTCGGCGGCGAACTTGCTCAGTTCCAGCAGCCAGATACCGCCGTGGTCCAGAAAGACGCGACCGTGCCGGTCGCGCAGCCGGAACTCGTGGGCATACTCCGGGTCATCCGGCAGCAGCGTCTGACCCAGCAGCCAGATCGCATAGGTGGGCCGCAGCTTGCGGTAGCTCTCGCCCTCCTTGATCTGGCTGCGATAGAGGTTCGCCCAGCCGTAGAGGATGCGCGCCGGCAGGTCGCGGTGATTGAGCAGTTGGACCTCGACCTGGAACATCTGGCCGGTCGCATCGCGGGCCTTGACATCGACGACGGTCAGCTTATCATCGAGGAATTCCTTCTCATTGTAGGGATTCTGGATCTCCACGGCGACGATCGGCCGCGGCAGGTCCGCGCCCAGGACGGCGTTGAGGAAATGGATCAGCAGGTCACGATTGGACTCCGCCCCTAGCAGGGCCTTGAAGACGCAGTCGACTTTAGGATCGATGGGATGGCGCATGTCGGCAGTGTAGGCAAGCGTAGCCGGTGCGACAAGGGGCGCGGTCCCGGTTGGAAGCTTCGGGCTCCGATTGACGGCGCATCGGCACCCCGCGGATCGAGCCTTGCCCCCGCCCGCCAGGCCCTTTCCGACACCGCCCCCCGCCACCGGCTGACCGACATCCGCGGCCTCGGACATTGCACAACCGGCCTTCACCAACCAAACTGCTGTGGTAGCGGATCAGGTCGCGCGCTGCTACCTTGTCGATGGCTACAACCTCTATTACTTGCTACTGACGACGAGCGCCTAAAAGTCTGGCGTTCTCGTCGATCCCATCGCAGACATCAGGCCCGGAACGCGCTGCCACATTCAGGTCATGCAAGAAAAGCAGACCGACCTAAGCCTCGCCTTGCACCTTTGCCCGGACACCGCTCGCGGCGCCTGTGACCAACTGGTGTTGTGCTCCAACGACTCGGACCTGGAGCCCGCCTTGGCGATGATCCGGACTGACTTTCCTGAGATCTACACGGACTCCGGAACCCCCTCGGCATAGAGGGTCTCAGGGGCGATATCGATCTCGCCGGGCCAGGTCACGGTGCCGTAGCCCACCCGTGCCAGGCCGAAAAAGCCGGGGTTGTGCAGGCGCTGGAAGACCGGGTAGTCGAGGTAGGGGGTCATGTCAAAGCGGCGGCATTCGCCGTTGGCAAAGGTCAGGCGTAACCGGTGGCCAGGTTCCGGGATAACCGCAATCACATCGGGAAACATAGCGGACCTCTCAGCCAATGGATCGATCAGGAAGCACTGAGCGTAAACAAACGGCATGCCCTCTCAACGTACCGTATCATCACCCGAAAAGCTCCTCCCGCGATACCACTCGCGGCACTAAACGACCGCTTCTTCCCGGAGTCATCCGTACAATTTGCCTATCATGGTTCGGACCGTAGCTGACATGGATCGGCAGATCCTCGCCGTAAACATACAGCCGATCGAAGGGTGTGTTGGCGGCAACCCACTGGGCTACCTCCAGCATGTTTTCGTCTTCGACGAGGAAATCCACCGCGGCACCAAGGCGCCCGCAGATCGGCTGACCGAGTCGGTTGCGTTCATGGGCAGCATGCTGATCGAGCTTCGGCTCAATACGGCCGTGGATCTGCTTGGCGAGTTGCGGCGAACAGAAGCCATAAGTGAGACGGATCATGCCGAAATAGTCGATAACCGGGTCCAGGACTTGCTCAGTCAGTTCAAGAAGCGCATTGTAGCTCTCCGGCTGGATTGGCAGATTGGCGAGACCGGTCTGCGCCTGAGTCTCGCCGCAGGCGATGAGTTGACGAAAGGTGAGGAAGCGGCCACAGGGGTCATCAAGGTCCGGGGGCGTGCGCAACCGCACCAGATCGAATCCCGCGATGGTCCACCGATGCCGGGCTAGGGTGGAAAGCAAGGCCCCAGGCGCCGGACCATAACCCGACCAATCAAACAACCCCAACCCCGCAAGCGCCTGATCAAACGCGACCTGCTCCGGGTAATGCGGGAACTCTTCATTGATAAAGCGCGACTTTTGGTAGAGAAATGGTGGTTCAAAATCCCCGCCATAGCTGAAATAATCGATATCCTGCTCCCGGAGCTTGATCTTTACCCGTTCGACCATGCGCGGCAGCGGCTCACCTTCAAAGTTGTCGTAGCGCATCAGGCTGACCTTACCCGAACCGATATGGATCTTGACCAGATCGGCATTGCGATAATCGCCATAGAGCACCGCGGCGCAGCCCACGTAGATCCGCAGCAGGGGCGCAAGCCGCTCGACCAGGCTGACATGGACGTGTAATGATCGCCCGGGATCGAGCCAGCCCAAGCCGCGCTCTGCCGCGTGCTGACAGGCGGCGGCAATCGCCTCCACGTCCGCGATCTGAAACAACTGCTCGAGGCCCCTGGCCTTCGCGGCCGCATAGTCGCCGAAAAACGCCTTGATGTCCTGCTGCAGCCCGCGCTCCAAGTGGCTGTAGGGCTTACGGCGCTCGAATTGATTCAGGGCGAAATAGACCTCGAGATCGGCGGTCCGTGAGGTCGCGGCGCGTTCGATCTCACCCGGCTCATGGCGCTCTTCGAGGAACCGCAAGGCCTTAGGCAAGGAGCCGAAGCCTTCAGTCAATGCGACAAGGTCATCGACCTCCGATTTATCGGGCTTGCGCCCGAGGGTCAGCCATTGCTCCCAGAGCCGATCCAAGGGGTCGCGATAGGCACTATACTTTTCCGCGACGCGATCCCGGGGGGCAGTACGGATTCGCTCAGGCCGGCTCGCCGACGGGTCACGCAGCCGATTTCCCTTACTGCGGTAACGATCGACCAGAAAACGCTGTTCCGCATCCTTATCGCGGAAGACATAGAGCACGCCAGGCGCCACCGGAATCGCCTCCTCATCGAGGACCTGCTCCAGAAACGCCTTGATCTCCGACTGAGCATAATACCGCTGAAAGGTACTGCGCTGGGTCATCACGCCATCGCGAAACCGTTCGCCGCGCGGATTGTTCTGATTGACCAGCATCACCGACACCACCAGCAGCTGCTCGGCCAGTGACCAAGCCCGTGTCAGCGCCTCCACGCGCTCGTCGAAGTCTTCGATGACGTTGATGACGAAGCCGAGATTGACGATGTCCGCCGCGTGAATCGGGTTATCAGGCGCATGGTAGGGGTCCCAACCGGCGGCCGTGAGACCATTCTCCGTCAGACCCCGCACATCGTCCCCGCGGCCGCACCCGTAGTCGAAGAACCGATAACGCCCATCCAGAAACCCATAGCGTGCCAGCGATTGGACCGGCGCCGAAAATCCGTAACGCACCAGCGCGGTCAATTGGCGTGAAGCCTGCCAACCGGCGTGCATTGGTGTCGGCTCATCGGCCGCGGTCAGGTTCGTCTCATCGTTGCCGAGCGGCACCAGGGCATGACCCTCGATGCGATAGCCCTGCTCCCGTACCAGGGCCAACCACTGCCGCCGGTACCCGATCCGCCGCGGCTCATCGAAAAGGCCAACGGCCTGCGCCGCGCTGGTGAGGGCCTCGTACTCAGTCCGCCGCGGATGATCCGCCGGCAGCATGATCTCTTTGCGGTGCAGGATCGGAGGGTTCAGCGAATCGGCATAGGTGCGATAGCTCACCGACGCCTGTTCGAGATCGACCAGCCAGCTTTCCCGCAACGCCGGAAACGGGTCTTCAAAGAACGCGGGGTAATGCAGTAACGCGACACAGGGGCCATCCTGATCCATGCGGACCAGATTGAACTGCCGGTCTCGCACCACCCCCGCGATTCGCTCGGCCTCGGCAATTCGGGTAAGGTGCGCCGCGTCCAGCACCGGCAGTGCCTCGACGTGGAGATAGGCCCTACCGCCAATGACCTTGCCCGCTATCGCTGTCATCATCTGGTACCCGTCGCGCTTGCCGTCACACCGCTTCCGATCCCAACAGCTCAGACAAGCGCTCCAGCAGTTGACGCTGCTGGGCGCGCCCAAGCTGCGCGATCCGTTGAATCAGTTCGTCCAGGCTCAGTCGATCGAGGTGCGCCACCAGGCTCGCGGCGATCGGGGCCAGACGTTCCTGTTCTTCTTGAGTCAGCTCGCTTGGGGGTGTCCTGATCTCCCGCAGCAAGCGTTCTGTGTCGTTAGCCCCAAGGTTCTCGATCTCCGCCAGGGTCGGGAAGCCTTGCTGCCAGGTCGCGACGGCGGAGCGCCGCGCCTGTTCTTCAAGCAGGGTCCGCCGCTGTTGCACCGCGGCCAGCAAGGCGTCGGCACGGGCCCGGTCCTCGTCGCTCAGAAAGCTTGGGGCGGCCATCAGTTCCTGTTCCAGTTCAACGCACCGGGACTGATCAAAGGTCTCGATCACCTCGGCCGGCGCGAGTCGCGGCTGCAACCAGGCCGCCGAACGCCGCCGGGCGGCCTCGATCCGCTCCTGCGCGACCGCTTTGTAGATTGCCGCCAAGTCCGGCCAGGCAGGCTCCAGTTCCTTCGCATCGAGGGCGATGCTCAATGCCGCCGCCTGATGCTCGACCTGCAGGGTGAGCAACGCTTCCAGTCGCTCGGGGCTCGCATCCCCGGCGGGCCATGCCGCGATATCCGCCAAGAACAACTCGATCTGCACGACCATCTCGCTGATCGATGCCTCGTCCGGTGTCTCGGCGAAGACCTCCCGCAGACGATTGGCCTTGACCCGGGCCTCGCGCAGCGCATCTTCACTGTCCGGTGAAATCATCTGCAAGACGCCGAGCGCTTCTGTTCGGCGCTTGAGGGCCTCCCGAAACTTCTCCTGCCGGGCCTGGATGGCGCCTATCCGTGCTGCAATCTCGGCCTCCGCCAAGACCACCCCGGCCGCCCGGACGGTATTGATCAGGGCCTCGCCCTGCGTGATTTCGTCGCGCAGGGTCCGCACCGGTGTCGATTCGGTCGGCCCTGGTTGGCGCGGGTAGTCATCGCTTTGCGCGAGGGTGATACTGACGTGTTGACGCTCCTCGACCTGATGAATGACCCGCCGCGCCTGCACCTCGAGCGCCGCCGCCGGTGCCGCGAACCCCATTTCGCGCAGGGCCCGTCGGGATCCCGGTTTGCGCCCCGATCTCCACTTTGTTGCCACTGCCACCCTCACACGCGAAGGGCAGCAATTGACTGACAAGCCGCCGCTCCGGCAGGAAGTCTTGCGGGAAGTTCAGGGCTAGAGGTTGCATGTCACAATCCGGAGAGATGGATTCGCTGAAATTCCAAGCGCCATCGCCTTAATCCGCCCCTTCCCGGCCAGACTGATCGCCTCGGCTTCCATCGCGATCAAAGGGGTGGTATTCGTCAGGATGTCAGGCATTCGCAAGGTCCCGCGCGAGATCCTCAGGTGAGTGATTGAACGCCAAAATCCCGCAGCCGCCTAGCGACTCCATGAAGGCCCGTTTGGACAGGCCCGCCATTTCGGCGCCTTGACCAAGCGAAAGCCGACCTTGGTCATAGAGTGCTGCGGCCAGCAGCAAGCGCATTTCGGCGGCGTCAAGGTCGACGAAATCGGGGACGGCGATCTGTATTTGCTTAGACATGGGTTACCTCTGGCTGGCTCCCCCCCCGGATCCGCTGACACCAAGTCATGACCTCAGGACTCGGAAGGCCGGGCGGGCGGCTGGTGTGGCGGTGGCGGCTCAGCGGACACGGCCTCGGGTTGCCGTACAATGAACGGGGTACCTGTCTGCTGTGCCAGACGACGCGCAGCCTCGGAGGCGCGCAGCAGTGCAGCAGACACGCCTCGCAGGTACGGATCGGTAGGTTGTTGATTTTTAACACTCATGGGTTGACTCCTTGGCCAAGCAGCACAGGCGATCATTACTCAGGTGCCCCCAATTAGACTTAGTCCCCGGATTACGCGAAACGGGGCTGAGGCGGTACACCCTGCAAGGTCGGGGTAAAGGCGTGGAAGGGATTCGCCCCTGTTCGTGGAGGGTGGCGAGATAGGAGCGAATGGTACATAAAGTCTTGGGTCGAGCCGGCATGCGAAAGTCGGCGAAGATTCGCTATTTTGACCTTGGGCATGCAGATCACCTGCTCGGTACAGTGCTGGCCGACCCACAAGCTATCCGCGTTCGGGCTACCTGATCGGAGGTCGGCCGAGTCTCGGCCCCCGGTGCGGGCGTCGCGGGCAACTGTTGGGCTCTCATGGCCTTGTCCGCAAGGTAAGCGACAGCCTTTTATCGCGATGCGAACGCATTCTAACGCGATTGTCTAGTAGGCTGTCAGACATAGCTTCGCAACGCGTCGCTACGCGAAAATTGGAGCCTTTCGCGGGTTTCGAGTGCTCCAAATTTCGCGCAGGCGATCAAGATCGGTCAATTTGTGCTCGATTTTTCAGCGTCTGCACCGAAAGTCCGACAGGCTCTTAGGACGTCCGCTTGTGTCTGACCCGCCTCGGCGAGACACTCGTGTTAATATTAGCCTGCCTAGGCGAGCCAATTGCCTTACAGAGTCGATGCACAACGAGACTCGTGTCCCTGATACCAGAATCTGCAATGCCTGCTTCAACTAGCGATTACTACGAGAGTCACGCGCGCCAGTTTTTCGACGATACCATCGCAGTCGATATGTCGCCCCTGTACGAACGGTTTCTGCGGCGATTACCGAAGCAGGGCTGCATTCTCGACGCAGGCTGCGGCTCCGGTAGGGATGCCCTCGCCTTTCGGAAACGCGGCTACAAGGTTACCGCCTTCGATGCTTCGCCGACGCTCGCCGATCTCGCGGCAGCCTATTGCCGACTTCGCGTTGAGGTCATGCGTTTCGAGGACTTGGAATGGCACTGTCGATTCGATGGCATCTGGGCCTGTGCCAGCCTGTTGCACGTTGGTCCGGCCGAACTCCCGGATGTTCTGTTCCGCATGGCTGGCGCCCTGAAGCCGCAGGGCGTTATCTACGCGTCGTTCAAGTATGGCCAGGGTGAGCGAGACTACAACGGCCGGCGCTTCACCGATCTTGACGAGGCTGGCCTCACCGCGCTGCTCCAAGTAGTCCGGAGTTTGGAGGCGTTGGAGACCTGGATCACGACCGATCTGCGGCCGGATCGCGAGACCGAATATTGGCTGAACACTCTGCTCGTTAGGACTGAGTCGAAGTGCCCCAGTACCTGACCACCGGCGGCGTCCGCAATCCGTTCCTGCCGCGGCTGCTTACCGCCATCCGTCATGCGAACCGGATCGACTTGGCGGTCGCATTCATCAAGTCGAGCGGCCTGACGTTACTCTTCGATGCACTGGCAGACGCCATCGAGACCCGCGGTGCGCAACTGCGCATCCTGACCAGCGACTATCTCGACGTCACCGACCCACCGGCCCTGCGTCGGCTCCTGCTCCTCGCCGAACGCGGCGCCGACGTGCGCGTATTTCAGGCCGAGGACGAGAGTTTCCATCTCAAGGCGTATATCTGCGTCCAGAACCAGGAGGGACGCGAGGTTTGGGGTGCGGCGTTCGTCGGCTCCAGCAACATCAGCCGCACCGCACTCACCGACGGGTTGGAATGGAACTATCGGGTGAACTGGGCCGACGACCCGGCCGCCTCTCACGCGCTTGGCTTCCGTGAGATCCAGGCCGAGTGCCAGGTGTTGTTCGAGCATCCGAATGTTCACGCGCTGGACCATGATTGGATCGATCGCTACGAGCAGCGCCGCAAGGTCCAGCGGCTCCCCGTTGCCCCGGGGAGCAACGATCCAGAAGATCCCCCACCCTGGCCGACGGAAGTGCAGCGCGAGGCCCTCGCCGCCTTGGCCGCCACGCGGGACGCGGGCTACCGTCGCGGCTTGGTGGTCATGGCGACCGGACTCGGCAAGACCTACCTGGCGGCGTTCGACAGTGCATCAATGCACGCGAGCAGCGTCCTGTTCGTTGCCCATCGGGAAGAGATCCTGCTCCAGGCCGAGGGCAGCTTCCAGCGCGTTCACCCACGCAGGCGGGTGGGTCGATACACTGGCGAACAGAAAGACGCGGACGTGGACTTATTGTTTGCGTCTGTGCAAACGCTGGGGCAGGTCCGTCACTTGGAACGGTTCGAGCCGGAGCGCTTTGAATACATCGTGGTGGATGAGTTCCACCACGCCTCCGCCCCGATCTACCGTCAATTGCTTCAGCATTTCAGGCCGCGGTTCCTTCTCGGACTGACGGCAACGCCAGAGCGGACCGACCAGTCCGATATCTTGAGCCTGTGCGATGACAATCTGGTCTACACCCGTCACCTGTTCGATGGCATTGAACTGGGATTGCTTTGCCCCTTTCACTATTACGGCATCTACGACGAAACCGTCAACTACCAAGAGATCCCCTGGCGCAACGGGCGTTTCGACCCCGAGTCCCTGTCCAACAAGTTGGCTACCCTGGGGCGTGCGCGCCATGCCTTGACCCATTGGCGCGCCAAGGCCCAGGGCCGGACCTTGGCCTTCTGTGTCTCCAAGCGCCATGCGGATTTCATGGCCGCGCGCTTCCGCCGCGAAGGGATCCGCGCTGCTGCCGTCTACCATGGCTCCCCAGTCGACCGTAGCGCGGCGCTCGAACAATTGGATCGCGGCGAACTGCAGGTCATCTTCTCAGTCGACCTGTTCAATGAAGGTGTCGATCTGCCCGCCGTCGACACCGTCCTGATGCTCCGTCCTACCGAGTCGAAAGTATTGTTCCTGCAACAGCTTGGCCGGGGCCTGCGCCAACATCCAGACAAAGAACGCCTGGTGGTGTTGGACTTCATCGGCAACCACAAGGGCTTCCTGAACAAACCCCAGGCACTCTTCGGCGCCGGCACCAGCTATTCGGCCTTGGGCGCCTTCGCGCGCCGCGCCCGCGACGGCACGCTGATCCTTCCACCGGGCTGTTACGCAAACTACGATATCGAGATCATCGAGTTCCTGACTCGTCTCCAGGGGCGTGGACCCGCGACTGACTACCAGTCGCTCAAGGAGTCGCTGGGTCGCCGCCCGACCTTGGCCGAGTTCTACCGTAGCGGGTCCAGCATTGCGGACCTGCGCCGCTTGCACAGTCAATGGTGGGCCCTGGTGCGCGACCAGGAAGATTTAGCCCCGGCGGAATCCGCGTGCTTGCTCAGCCATGAGGCATTCTTCCAGGAGGTCGAAACCACCAACATGACGCGGAGCTACAAGGCCGTGCTGCTGGAGTCTCTGCTCGACAACGACGGCCTTCGCGACCCGCCCCGCCTGGAAGATCTTGCCGCGCAAGCCCTGACCGTCTTTCGCCGCCGCCGCAGCTTTGTCAGCGACCTACCCAGCGCCCTGCGCGACCTCGACAGCATCGACCCGGGCGGATGGCTCGGTCACTGGAAGAGAAACCCGATCAATGCCTGGACCGGGGGCAACAAATCAGGGAGCGCAACGAACTGGTTCGTCGTTCGGGAAGGCCGATTCCAACCGAACTTCGATGTATCGGACGCAGAGATCCAGACCTTTCAATCCATGGTTCGCGAACTGGTCGACTACCGGCTTGCCGCCTATGAGCCGCGACTCGACCGTCCCGCCGAGCCCGCCGAGCCCGCCGAGGCGAACGAGCCCACCGTACCAAGCGCCAAGGTCATCCCGTTCCGCCGGCCGACCCCCGCGCCCGAGACGACCGGCCGCACGATCCCGGACTTCCCGAACCTGCGTATCGCCTGCGGACATTTCAGAAGCGGCCGAACCGATGTGGACGCCACCTGCCGTATCGGCTCGGAGTATGGCCGCCTCGATCCCTCACGACACTTTGTGGCCCGCGCAATCGGAAACTCGATGAACGGCGGCAAGACGCCCGTCCAGGACGGCGACTACCTGCTTCTGGAGTTACTTGACCCGGCGCACGCAGGTTCCATTACTGGACACGTCATGGTCGTTGAACGACAAGACGCAGGCGGTGACGATCAATACTTGCTGCGCCTAGTGACCAAAACGCCAGATGGGCGCTATATTCTCAAGGCGACTAATCCGGAGTATCCCGACTACGAAGCAGATGAGTCCATGCGCACACTTGCGCGACTACGTGTCGTCTTGAGTCCAGAGAATTTGACCTTCATCGGCGATGCAGACATACGCAGTGATCCAGGGTAATCCCGTCGCGACGGGCACGTTCGCTACGGGAAATCCCTGGGATAATAGCCATTCACAGTCTCGGCCTATTCCACACCCGAGATCGAGAGTTAAGCCTTGTTGTAGGAAATATTTTAGCGCCAGATTATATAAGCGAGTTGGGGCCATAGACGAGTGAAATGCAGCTATTTGGTCCGCGCTTAAATCATAAGCGCGGATTGTACGCTTATCCATTTAGAGCTTGCTCCTATTCTTCGCTTTACGCGTTCCGTAAATCCCGCCGCAATTCTTCTGGGGAGTCACTACATATTGAAACGCCACAGGCGCCTAATGATTCGATAAAATTGCGCTTCGACGTTTTCGCCATCCGGGCGCCTTGCCCGAGAGTAATACGGCCGTCGCGGTAAAGTATCGCGGCTAGCTGCAATAGCAAATCATTCGCGTCCAGGTCCACGAAATCCGGTATAACGATGGTTATGTGACGAGGCATTAGATACTTACAAGAATAGAGAAGTGCTGCGTGAAAGATGGGACGCTTTTTATAGCTTATGTTTTTGCAAGATATGCCATCTCGATATAATTAAATATCCGCTATTGCTTAGCCGTAGCGCAGTACATTTAACCGTTTAGGAGCCCGCGATGAAATTCTACGTCCGAGTAGAGATTGCCGAAGCTGGAAATGCAAAGTTCAACGGATGCGAGCCTGGAAAAAAATATATTACCGGGTGCGCAAGCACTCGTGCTGACGCCGAGAGGCTCTTTGGCTTTGGGAATTATTTTGCAGTCCATGCCGATAATAGTCACCAAGTGAGGAGCGAGACCGAGCGGGCGGGCTTCCTCGCATGAGTGGGGACGAAACAACGGATAGTAAGGGTGAAGTGGTGGCTGGCGCAGTTCCTCCAGGTCGCGCAATTGGGTCGCGACCTCCGCCAGGCGCAGTTGCGCCTGCATCCGGGTGGCGTCGCGCCACTTGGCGGGCGGGGCGCCGCCGAGCAGGGTCATGACGGATTCCAGCCAGGCGCCGTCGGCGGCAAGCCCTGGGTCGGCCAGGCGCCGGATGAAGACGGCGGCCTGACTGTGCTCGGGGGCATAGCGGTCGAGGCCCCGGTAGCGGGCGGCGGCGCTCGCGCGCAGCCCGGCAAGGGCCGGTGCGGTGCCGTCGAGCAGGGCGGCGGCGATGGCCTCCTGCCAGTGGGCGAGCAGGGCCGGGTAGGCGCCCTTGAGCTCGCGCAGGCTCTGAATCAGTCGCTGGATAAAGGGCTCGACGATGGCCGCGTCACCCTCGGCGAAGGCCTCGGGTGCGACCCCGCAGGCGCGCGGCAGGGTGTCGAAGAGCAGGGTGCCGGGACTCTTGGCCTGCCGCAGGGCGGCGCGCACGCCGCCGGCCTCGGGGCTTAAGCCGGCACAATGCAGGCTGTACTCGGGCAGTGACTTGGTGAAGGCCATCAGGGGCCGGACGATGTCGAGCAGGCTGGCGTCGTGCGGCAGGTTGCCGACGACCGAGCTTAGATATTGGTCGAAGAGTTCGCCGCGCAGGCCGGTCAGTTCAAAGCGCTCCAGTGTGTAGAGCCCGGGGCGGCGGCACAGGAGTTCGGCCTGGTCGAGGGTCAGGGTTTCGCAGAAGGCGCCCTCCTGGTAGAGGGCGATCTCACGCCGATGGGCGAGCAGGTAGGCGATGAGCAGGATCGGCAGGACGCCCATCCGCACCCCATAGGGCGGGGCTTGCAGCCGGGCATAGAGGGCGGGAAGCGGGACTTGGTGCTCGCCGCCGGCGCCCAAGGTGGCGCCGATCTCATTCCAGAGTGGCCGCAGCCGGCAGGGGTCCTCCGCGGGCGGGTAGAAGTCGTAGCGGCCGTGCTGGTAGCGGTGCAGCCCGGTCTCTTTGAGCAGCGACAGGTAGAGGCTCTTTTCGGCCGGGGCCTTGTCGATGCCGAGCCCGGGGTCCCCGGCGGCGCCCAGCATGGCGGCGATCAGGCGTTTGCGCCCGGTGGCGGCGCTGGTGGAGGGCTGTTCGCGATTGATCAGCTCGTTGCGGATCAGGGGGGCCTCGGGGTAACAGGTCTCCTCGACCCAGGCAGACAACTGTTGCTGCAGGTCGCGGCGGCCCTTGATCGCGCGGGGCTCACCGCCGAAGGACCAGCGCAGCGACTCGGGCTCCTCGATGAGGCCACGGATGACCTGGACCGCCGCGGTCTCGGCGTTGACCAGCGCGATCTGGTGCTCGCGCACGATGACTGGGTCCTCGTGCAGGGCGGCGTGCCGGTTGGGCAGGTCTTTCAGCGCCATCCAGTCGGTGACGACCTCCCGCAGCCGCTCGGTATACCGGCAGACGGCCACGACGGCCAAGGCCGGGACCTGGGTCAGGTCCGGCCGCTCCTCGGGTTCGGCCAGATAGATCCAGAGCGGCAGTTCGCCGCCCGCCGCCGGCCTGCTAGGCCAGCGGTCGCGGGCGGTGAAGCTGGGCGTGAAGCTGCGCAGGGTGCCGGTGGCGATGGAGGCGCGACGGGCGACGATGGGCGGCAGGGGTGCGAGGTCATTCAGCAGGTCGGCCAGCGGCAGTTCGGCCAGGCCCGCGGCGGCGGCCTGCCAGGCGCCCTGGAGGTCGAAGTCGCTGCCGGCCCAGACGCGATACTCGCGCGCGTAGTGGCGGAGGTGGACGATGGAGGCGGTCTCGAGCCGGCCGAGCAGCGCCGTGGTGGCCGCGCCGAACAGCAGTTCCAGCAGGGGCCGGGTCGCCTTGAGGCCGCGTTGGGCACCGATGACGTTGAGCAGGCCGATGGTCTTCAAGAGCCGCAGCGTCGGGTCGTCGGTGCCGCTGTCCGCCTGACCCTCGTAGCGATCGAGGGCGTGGATGACCTCGACCCAGCGGTGATAGGTGAGAGGGTCGGCGCAGGCATCGGCCTGGTTGAGCAGAAAATAGTCGTAGAGTTCCCAGGGGCCGATCCACTCGCCCATCGTCAGTTCCGGCAGGCGTTGCCGCAGGCCGAAGTGCTCGGCACTGGCCAGGTAGGAGAAGAGGGTCCGCTCGTTCTGTGCGACCTTCTGGCACAGGGTCGGCAGGATCAGGAGGGTGAGCGGGTGCAGCGGGTAGCAGCGGTCGAACAATTGCCGTGCCGCGTCGCGGTCCATCCCCAGCGGGAGGGCACCCTCCCCGTCCAAGCGCGCGGCCAGGTGCGCCAACTCCTGCTCCACGTCAGGGGCCAGGGCGCCGTCCCGCTCGAAGGCGGCGGCGACCACCCGCAGGGTCTGTTCGGGCGGCTCCAGAAAGGCGATGGTGCCGAAACGGCCCTGGATCTTTTGCCATTCGTCGCGCAGGCCGCGGCCCAGGCGGTGGCTGTAGTGCTCGAACGCCTGATGCAGCATGACGACCAGCAGCAGCGGGGCCGGCTGGCCGACCGGGTCGGGGTCGCTGGCGTGCTCGGCGAGCAGTTGCAGCAGGTGCAGTTCCCGGTGTTCCGGGTGATAGGACTCGTATTCCAGGAACTTGCCGAGCTCGTCGATCTCGATCAGCAGCCCGCCGCCGCCCAGGGCGGACCAGGCGTCCCGGACCTGAACGATACAGTCGAGCACGGCGTGCATCCCGGCGCCGGGCCGGGCGGTCGCGCGCACCCGGTTGACCAGGGTGTCCTTGAGGCCGTGACGCTCGGCGGCGGCGGCCAGGGCCAGCATGAGCTGGCGTACCAGGGAGTCCGGGATGCCGTTGATGGGTACGCGCAGCAGACCCCCGCGGGCACTCAGTGCGTCGCGCACCTGGCTCGCGAGTTGGGGGTCTGCGCGCGCCAGGGTCCCAAGCGCCGCCTGGCGCAGCAGGCCGTCCGGGGGCGAGAGCAGGGCGCCCAGGAACTGGCCGAAGGCGGATTTACCCGCGCCATAGGGCCCGATGAGGGCCAGGGCGCGGCTGCCGGGCCCCGGGGCGAGCCCGGCGACGACCTGTTCCAGGGCTTGAATGGCGCGGGAGGTGGGGACATAGGAACGCGCCAGGTCCGGCGATTCGCTGTCGCGGGCGAGGTTGATGGAGCGGCTGAAGACGGTGCGGATGCGCACCTGCCCCAGACCAGTGGGCAGGTCCAGGTGTTCACAGGGGCGGCTCATGCGGCGGCCCCCCGGTAGTGCCGGCGCAGGATGTCCAGCGCATCCGCGGCGGTGGAATCGATCCGGTAGAGCTGGTGCAGGCCCGCGGTATCGCGCAGTTCGTACTGTTTGGGGTAGCGGTCCATCACCTGCTCCAGGGTGGCCATGAGCCCCTCTTCGCTCAGTCTGAACACGGCCCCGGGTGCGGCCCAATCGTCGCTGCCGTGCAGCAGGACGCGCACCGGGATGGCGGGCTGCTGCTCCTGCGCAAAGCGTTGTGCAAGCGCGAAATGCAGGGCCACCGGGGGCAGGAAGGGCCGCGCCAGGCGCGGGCTGCGGTAGGCGCCGCGCCGGGCGGACGGGTCCTTTTGCTTCGCGGGCGGGGATGCGGCGCCCGTGTCAGGCCCGTCCTCAGGTTCGGGCTCGATGAGCGCCAGTTGCGACAGCGGCGAGTCCAGGTGGTCCTCACTGCGGGCCAGGGTGGTGGTATACATCCGCAGTAAGGTCGAGACATCGGATTTCAGGGTGCTGTGGGAGCGGACGGCCTGCAGGTCGCGCGCGATGAAGTCGGTGAGGCCCTGCATGACCTGCGGCTCACGAAAGCGCGGCATCGCGAAGCGGTTGAAGAACCAGAAAAAGCCGGTCGCCTGCTCGGCGTTGGCGGCGATCAGCCAGTGGATGATCCACAGGGTGGCCTCGTCCTCCAGATAGCAATCGCCACCCGGCCCCAGGAGTGCCTCGCCCAGGTCCGTCGTCCTTCCCGCGGCGCCTTCGATCACCGCGACACCGGTAACTTGGAGCCAATACTGGATGGCATTGACCATGTTGCGTCCGACGCCAAGGTGGACCATGGCCCGCTCCGGGTCGGCGAAGATGCCGGGGCGGTCCCGCACCGCATTGAACCCCTTGGTGAGCCAGGCGTAGCGCAGCGGAAAGGTCTCATGACGCCCAAAGGTGGTCTGTTTTCGATTCAGCTTCACTGCGCTGACAACTCCCGAATCCGCTGCACCGCCGCGACCATCAGGTCCACGGCGGCGGTCACGTCGTTGAATGAATGGGTGCGGTCGAAGCTGACGCGGACCGCACCGTATAAGAGGTCGCCTTCGATACCCATGGCGCGCAGCACTGCGGAGGGCTCGACGGTGCCGGAGGAGCAGGCGGAGCCGGAGGCGATGGCGAGTCCGTGTGCGACCTGGTTGATCAGGGCGTCGCTGCCGATGCCTGGAATGGAGAGGTTGACGATGTAGGGCGACACCACGGCACCCTCACCGTGGACCTGGATCGGCAGCCGCGCGCGCAGCCCGGCGACGAACTGATGCTTCAGTTCGGCGACATGGGCCAGATCCGTCGCACGGTGCCGGGCGGCCAGCGTCAGGGCCGTCGCCAAGCCGACGATTTGATGGGTCGGCAGCGTTCCGGGGCGTAGCCCGAATTCCTGACCGCCGCCATACATCAGCGGCTGCAGCCGGAGACGGCGGCGATTGCGGACGACGAGACAGCCGATCCCCTTGGGTCCATGGAATTTGTGCGCCGAGAGCGAGAGCAGGTCGAGCGGCGTTTGGCGCAGATCGAGCGGGAGTTTGCCGGCCGCCTGGGCGGCATCGACATGCAGCAAGACGCCGCGTTCGGCCGCCAGCGCGGCAACCTCGGCGATGGGCTGCATGACGCCGGTCTCGTTGTTGGTATGCATCAGTGAAACCAGCAGGGTGTCCGGGCGCAGCGCGGCGGCGACGGCCGCGGGCTCGATCCACCCCTGGCGGTTGGGGGACAGATAGGTGACCCGGAAGCCTTCAGTCTCCAGCGCGGCACAGCAGGCGAGCACGGCCTGGTGCTCGATCCGCGAGGTGATCAGGTGCCGACCCTGCTGCGCATGGGCCAGTGCGACCCCGCGCAGGGCGAGATTGTCGGACTCGGTGGCGCCTGAGGTGAAGATGATCTCGTCGGGTTCGCAGCGCAGCTCGGCGGCGATGGCGGCGCGCGCGGCCTCGACCACTGCCGCCGCGGCGCGGCCGGGGATATGGGCCGCCGACGAGGGGTTGGCGAAGCGCTCGGCACCGGCGAGCTGGGCGACCATGGCGGCCAGCACTTCGGGCGCGACCCGGGTCGTCGCGGCGGTGTCGAAGTACAGTGGCTGGGTGACACCGATGCCGATGATGGCGTCCTCCTGGTGCAACAGGTGCAACACGGGCTTTACGCCGTGTCGCGCTCCGGCTCGATTGTGTTCCACCCACCAGCCGGACGCAAGGCTCGTGTGTCAGGAAGACCTCGCCGTGTCGGTCAGGTCCAGATCAAATCCAGCCCATAGGGCTTGAACGCTGGGGCATGGGTGTCCAGCAACAGCCGCGATCACCCCGTCACGGTTGACCCTCGAAGGCGTCGATCAGCTCAGGCGGTAGCGGGGCGTCGAAGTCCTCGCCGATCCAGACCTTCCCCTGCCAGCCGCCCGGGCTGCGCCGGTCACGCGAGCTGCACAGGGGTACCAGGTTGGCGAGGGGCGGGCCGGCCTTGGCGATCAGGATCTCCTCCCCACCGGCGGCACGATCGACCAGCTCAGAGAGCAGGGTCTTGGCTTGGTCGAGATCGAGGACGGTTTCCGGCATGGAGCCTGGCGCTCTTGGTGTTGGCTTGACCAGACGATACGCGCGGGCTCGGCCGCGGACAAGTCGGACGCCGCGGACCCCGATCGGCGGCGTGCCGGCACCCGCGGGGCCAGGCTTTCGCCCCCACCCGCTAATACCCGGTTTTAGCTGATCTTGCGTATCGAACCCAAACGGGGTCGAACATACCAGCCCAGGGCAACGCCCTGGGTAAGGGTTATCCGCGGAGCTTGGCCCTGAAAGGGCGTGACATAACGGCATGGCTCCTTATGTCACGCCCTTTCAGGGCTAGGCCGAATAAACAACGCTATCCCAGGGCGTTGCCCTGGGCTGGTATGTCACGCCCCTTCGGGGCTCAGACGAAACGCCCTACTAGGCCCTTTCCGACACCGCCCCCCGCCCCCGGCTGACCGACATCCGCGGCCCCGGACATTGCACAACCGGCCTTCACCAACCAAACTGCTGGGGTAGCGGATCGGGTAGCGCGGCGCTACCTTGAGACCGCGGGTCGCGATCCATCACCCAAGGCAAACGACGGAGAACCAAC
>Ga0247841_10004733_pt1 | contig 22934 bp, 8 predicted proteins | sample LaCruzMarch2015__2_FD_192410 | JGI IMG/M metagenome (GOLD analysis project Ga0247841, IMG submission 192410) | Freshwater microbial communities from meromictic Lake La Cruz, Castile-La Mancha, Spain - LaCruzMarch2015_18m | ecosystem: Environmental > Aquatic > Freshwater > Lake | place: Spain... | reverse complement strand
ACCCCGGTTGAATTACGCCGAGCCGTGTAACTTCGCTTCGCCTACGGCTTCGCTGCGTTACACGGCTGCCCAAATACGCGGAAACCAAATTACACAACATTTCGCACTTGACTTTTCATCAGCAGATCTTGCGCTGGATATCTCATCATAAAACTTGTTAAATCTACTGAATCCAAAAGCGGTCTCAATGGCGGACGTGAGATTGGATCCGACTATTCGTCTGAATGGAATTGGAAGTTGCAGCGGCGCTTGAGTCCGCCATCTTAAAAGCTGCTGGTTGGTCGGCATTAGATATACATCCGTTTGAAATCCATGGAATTAGAGTGAATGTCGCCGATTCGATTCAAATCTCAGTGAGTATTTTAAATTGAGCAGTTCATAGACCTGTGGCTTTGAACCCACTCAATTACTATCAACTAAAAGATAAATCTGTCAATATGATCCATGCCAATAATTGTGATCGGAAGAGAAGGGCGCCCGTCTTCCAGCTCGGAAGGCAGTGCCGAGAAAGAGCTTCGTAACCTTAAGATATCCGCTTCGTTGGAAGCGGCGATTACTGGTAAAAATATGTCCCGGGATCACTCGAAACTTGTTCGACGCCACTTTGCTCGAGAGATCGTAGTCTTCAGCAAAAGTAATTGCCTCGTCGAACCCGCCCAGTTTTTCGAATGTTTTTCTCTCGAAGAGCATGAACATGCCGGTCGAATAGGGTCTTGAAAGCCGGGAAAGCCTTTGAGCGATGTTGCTTACGCCATACATTGTGGCAGATAAGAGACTGGGAGAGCCGCATTTAATGTCAGTAGTAGCACAGTGAAGTTTCTCCTTTCGCATCTTGAAAAGCGCACGCCTTATTAAATCCCCGTCCCGCAACTCGACGTCTGCATCTACGAAGAGAATGTAGCCGGAGTCAGTGTGCGCGGCGCCTCGATTCCTCCCTACAGAAGGCATTCCTCCCTGAATCACCTCAACCGACATCCATGGATGTTCCTCCTGAAATTGCCGGATTACACCTGGCGTCCTGTCAGTCGATCCAGCGTCAGCTACGACAATCTGCGCACTACTCATATTGTAAGTCTGACGTGACAGAGAACGGAGAAGCACTCCGATGTAGTTTTCTTCGTTCTTACAAGGGATCACAATGGCTAGTTCGCGCTGATAGATCATTTCTCGAACCTCCTGTTTGGCGCCTTTTCCGTACCGATCTGAATTCAGTTCAATCGCTACCTTCTGCTACGCCCGAATAATAACTGCTCACTATTAAAGCTGGATTAGAGCTACGTTAGAAAACCGTTAGGATGAAAATATCGTCGAATATTTGGAAAAACGAGATAGAATTGAGCCTATTGAGGTCTCGTTTCATGCGCCTTATTGAAAACAGATTTTTCGCCGAAATTAAGTCTAACCAAAAACTAACAATCCCCTCATACAGCCTAAATAATAATTAATTATCCTGTAAATGGCAGCTATTCAGATTATTGCAAGACTTCAAATCATTTATTCTATCAATAGGAATGTATCTGGAATATCTGACTGAGCTATGGAAGTCACTATCTTCTCGCAATATGGAAGATTAACTGCTATGGATAAGTTATTGAAACGATTCTCGGTGTAGGATGTTGGATTAAACGGTGACGCGACAGAGGAGTTGAATCCATCTTTCAACCACACTTGATTATCGCGGATTCGTAAAGGAGGGTATTGACGATGATAGATAGGTCGTCGTCTAAGAAGCGCTTTCGTTCAACAAACAACGACTGATAGGAGCGGCGTCATATGAAACAAGCAGACCTGCACGTCCATTCTCTATATTCGGAACACCCCGACGAATGGTTCCTCAAAAGGCTCGGAGCCGCCGAGTCATACACAGACCCGGAAACGGTTTATCGCCAAGCCAAAGCGAAGGGAATGGATTATGTCACAATCACAGATCACAATCGCATTCAAGGAGCCTTATTGCTCCATGAACGCTATCCGGCCGAGGTCATCGTCGGCGTGGAATCGACGGTTTATTTCCCAGAAGATAAGTGCAAGGTTCATATTCTCCTTTATGGAATTACTCCTGAACAATTCGAGGTGATTCAGAAGGTTCGCAAAGATATTTATAGTTTTCGCGAATACGTGCTCGAACAGGGCATAGTCCATTCGGTGGCGCATGCGACTTATGCGGTTAATGACAGGCTCAAGATGCACCACCTCGAGAAACTGATCTTGATGTTTAACGTTTTTGAGGCGATCAACGGCGGTCGCAATCGGATGAACAATCAAGGTTGGGCTGAGGCTACCAATAGGATCACACCTGAACATATCGAGGAATTCTTCGGGCGGCATCGAATAGAACCACATGGCGATACACCATGGATAAAGGGATACACTGGAGGTTCTGATGATCACGCTGGGATCTTCATCGCCGACACATATACCTCAGTGGAAACCGTCACTCTTGAAGGATTCATTCAAGGAATTGCCAATCGTCAGGGTAGGCCGGGTGGGCGACACAATACCTTCCAGGGACTGGTTTTCTCCATCTACAAAGTCGCTTACGACTTCTCGCGCGAAAAAGGTAAAGCGTTGCACGTCTCTCCGATAGGGTCGATTACCGAATCCATCTTTGAGAATCGCGCTCTGCCGATGGCAAGTAGGATAAAATCCAATGGCTTGAGGTCATTTTCACGCAAGAAGAAAGGCAACGGCGATCTTCAAGAACTCCTGATCACACTAATTGAAGCGGCTCGCGAAGAACGACCTACCGAAGCGAGGCTGGATCATCTGTATAAATCCATAACTGAAACGACAGATGAACTAACGGTAATGCTTCTGAAGTCAATTGAAAACGATCTCGGGCATGGCGACTTACTTGGACTTTTGGGAACCCTTTCGTCTGCACTACCCGGATTGTTTCTCTCGGCTCCATTTTTCACATCGTTCAAACATCTGTTCCGCAGCCGGGAATTGATCAACGCGCTTAATCGCAAATTTGGTGGGAATGGGCGAGGGAAAAAAATTCTATGGTTCTCGGATACTATCAATGATATGAATGGGGTTTCCACCACACTCCAGAATTTCGGTCGGATAAGCCGTGCGCAAGACCGGGATGTAAAAATCGTCACCTCGACCGGCGAGATGGTCGCGAGAGGACTGAACGCACCTTATCTGCTTAACTTACCTCCAATCTATTCATTCAGCCTTCCTTACTATAGTTCTCAACTCTTGAATGTCCCTTCAATTCTCGGCTCTCTTGAAAAACTATACCACGAGGATCCTGATGAGATCATCATCTCTACCCCAGGTCCAATAGGTTTGTTGGGATTGCTGACAGCCAAGCTGATGTCAGTCCCTGCTGTGGGGATATACCACACTGACTTCGCGGCGCAGGCGGAGTATCTGACTGACAGCGAGTCGGAGACCGAAATGCTCGACGACCTGGTTCGCTGGTTCTATTCGCAACTGGACAGGATTCTTGTTCCTTCCTCTGAATATGTCGAAATTTTGGCGGCGCGAGGAATCGATCGGGGGAAAATGCAATTATTCCATCGTGGTGTCGATCCCGATGTCTTTTTTCCCAAACCGCTTGGAGAACTGGAATTCTGTGAGAAGTTCAGTATCGCGCCAGGCGTCAATCTACTCTACGTCGGAAGAGTATCGAAAGAGAAAAACCTCGACTTTCTCCTCGATGTTTACCGCGAACTACTGAAATCACACCGTGACCTCAATCTGATCATCGCAGGCTCAGGTCCTCACATGACTGCATATTCAAAACGACTCCACGAGTTTCCCAGAATGGCGTTACTCGGCCGAGTAGAGCAGCCGATGCTTTCAGAACTCTATTCATCATGTGACTTCTTCGTCTTCCCTTCAACCACGGATACATTCGGGATGGCAGTTGCAGAAGCGCTTGCATGCGGTTTACCGGTCATTGTATCCGATGTGGGAGGCCCCCAGGAACTCTTTAATCCCGGGAAGGCAGGCCTGGTTCTGCCATCGAATGACCTACAAGCCTGGGTTGACGGCATCAGCGATCAAATCAAACTGATTAGTCGGGATTCGTATTTGCATCTACAGATGCAAATGGCAGCCCGCCAATCTTCACTTCAGCGAACAGATTGGGAGCGGTTCATAAACGAAATCGTCAGCGATCCTGCGATCCCGGAAACGGCTGATGCGTCGTGTGAGGAAGTTGTCGCATAAGGAACTTCAGCCATCAAAGCGAAAAGGGCGATCCCTCATCCAAACTCCATCCGCCTTGAAAACACCTTCGTGAGTTGCATTCTCGCGAGGGTGTTTTATCTCAAAGTGGATGGCGGAATCAATGAGCAAAAGAAATACCTTCTCCGGGGGCTGGTGGAGAAGGCAATCGCGTACGATCGAGGTAAGTTTGAAATTCATTACAAGTTACCGGATAGCACGGTTCTAAGCAACTGGCTCAAAAACGCCACCGACGGCGAAGTTAACTCATTGTTTGTTAATCTGTTAGTGCCGTCGGTTTGCAATCAGGAACGTGCGCTCCCGAACGTGGCTGACTGCAAACGCATGGGGAAGCGTAACAATAATGTCAATTCTCGAGTATGACGGTCGCCCACAAAACCGCAAGTTTCAAAGAAAGAGGCTTAAGATCGGATGGAAGAAACCGCATCAGCGGAAGCCCCGCTGGATGGGAGACATCGAAGAAGGTGTCTCCCGTTTTTTATACCCGGAGGTCAGGACCTGGTTGCCTAAGCAACGCTACGATGTGACCCTCGAAGAGAAGCGAGAAAATAAACGGCTGGTTGCTGAACAATGGCTCCAAGGGTTGAGCGACGGGACTTATCGAACCCGTGCAGACATCGTCCGGGCAAACAAAATCAGTCGGGCGAGGGTGACCCAACTCCTCGATGCTTTCGGAGAGCTTGGATCGGTGTAATTGAAAGAACAGCATTAAGATACACATTTGCTTTCGCTGCTTTCTTTCGGTCTCCGAAAGAAGACCGAAAGAAAGGTGAAAGCGACGAGAGAGAAAGACTGAAAGCAAAACGAAAGCAACCGAAAGGAAGGACTGGGTGCAGCTTGAGGCTCGCGAGTGGGCCGAGCGCGACACGGGGAATCATGTGCAGGCGATGTTCGGGTCGAAGCAGGAACTCTGCCCGGCTTCGTTCGAGATTCATCGGAAGCGGACGGACGAGCTTCTAGCGTTGCTGAATGGAGACGGGGGCGGCACTCGTGCGACGATCCCGAAGGAATACTTCCTCGACCAGGACTATCCCTATCCGTTCAACGCCGTCACGCGGATCACGTTCGGGCTGCCGGAGGCAGCGGATGTAAAATTGCGGATCTTCGACCTGATGGGGAGGGAAGTGACGACACTGATTCAGGGGCAGCAGCGCGCGGGGTATTACCGGGTACAGTGGGACGGTAAGAATGCCGACGGTGTGCCCGTGACATCGGGGATATACTTCGTCAGGCTGGAGACTCCGAAGGTGACGAAGGTCAGCAAGATGACGCTGGTGAAGTAGATCGGAGAACATTGAATAGACAGGGGCTGTCCTTTCCATGGGACAGCCCCTTTTCGTTTCAGATTGGAGTTACTTCACAAGTAAGAGCTTGGTCGTAGCTGAGAAGTGATCAGAAGTCATCCGTACGATGTAAACACCGCCCGAGAAGCCGTCGGCTTTGAATGAAACCGTATGATGCCCTGCGCTTAGTGCGCCATTCGCCAGTGTTTCAACTTCCCTGCCACAGTAGTCGAAGACTTGCAGGCGGACTGTTGCAGCGTGAGGCAATCCGAACTTCAGTTGGGTGACGTTGTTGAATGGATTCGGGTGAGCTGAATTCAAGTAGAATTCCGAAGGAACCACGCTCGTTTCGCTCACTGAGTTGACTACCATCTGGATGCGGAAGTTATCTTCCAAATGCGAGATGTACTGGTAGTTTGCGACTTCATCCATCCGGACGAGCTCGCCGCTGGTGAGATTTTCGAGCGTATACTCTTCGCCGGCAGGGACAGTCGCTTCAAGCTCAGGCCAGCTCAGTTCGACAGCGCTGCCAGAATCGGAAGTCTCGATATTAAGAAACCAGCTTAACTGACCATTCGGCGAGCGGATATCGCGATTGTAACGACCGTTGAACTCACGGCCCCAGTCATTATGCACGAACGCTGCGCTGATGAATCCACCCATTGGAGGAACTGGCGGCTCAGGAAAATCGAACCGCGCATCGAAGCCATCGCTGGCTGCGCTATCGACGCCGAGGAGGGTGATCATATCGGTCGCCTGATCATTCGTGGCATAGAGACGGATCGACCAGAGGTTGAGGCTCGGATCCGCTGACTCGGCAGGCTCATCGCGACGGAATTGCTCTTGAGGAACCGGCACGATAAGGCTCAAATTTGGCTGCAAGGCACGGAACCAATACCCGGCCCAAGGAGAGAACTGGTTGGATTCGATGTACCCCTGTCCCTGTGTATAACCGAACAGAACCGGTTGGACAAGGTTCGAGTCCACTGCTGTGGCCATCGAATAAAGGTTTCCGCCCTGAAGGATTTGAGCAGCGTCAAGATCGACGTCCATCAAGTACGGAGCGCCGACCAGATTCCATCCGCGTGAGAGCCCAATCGTCTGTTCCGAAACAGGCTTTTCGCCCATCATGTCGACATTGTCGTTATCAAGGATGCCGAGCCAGTAACCTTGCCCGGTGTTCAACCTGTCTTCGGGGAAGAGTTCGAACCCACCGCCTTGTTGATGATAACCATAGACATAGTATCCATCAGCCGGAAGGTCGTCACCCAGCAGCGAGCTGATTGCAGCGTCATTCGCAATAAGCGGCAGCGAGATCAAGTTCCAGCCTGTAACAAGCTGGGTTGTTGCAGCGTGCGGACTTACAATAAGTTGGAATTGGTGAGGATCTCCATTCCCAGTATTGTAAGTATATTCCGGATTGGCAAGGATGTCAACACGGTTCTCACCATCCACCAACGTCACGGTGAAGCGAGCGTCTGTAGCGCGCCAGAATGAGAAATCGAGTGAGGCTTCGCTATCGACGATATCGGTCTCGACCTGAAATGTCCAGGTCAATTCCGCATTAATGTGAGCATCTGCCGGAACCACATCCGAGCGGTAACGGTCGGCAATATCGAGCCAGTTGTCATGCGGGAAATAGAGGGAAATGTAACCTTCAGGATTGTGGGGTTGCTCGGGACGGTCGAAGATATCCCAACCGAGGCGAGCCTGATCTACACCACCCACGAAATTGTCAAGATCGGCAGTCTCGCCAACCGTCGCGCCGATCACGATCCGCCACTCGAACATGTCTGCTTCGTCGAGCATTTCAAAGAGAACCGAAGCCAGCTCGATATTGTCGAGATACTGCCCGCGTACTGGATCGCGTTGATCAGCTTGATCGGTGAAGCGTGCCGATCCAAATCCCTTGGCATAGAAAGGGACTAGCGAGTTTGTATGATCGCCAGAGAAGAATCGAAAATCAGGCACATTTCCTGCGCCACGATCACGCACATCATGATACACCGGCTCACCATTCTCCCCCGGGCCGGAATCTGAAGCGAGTAGATACCCTGTCTCATGATCCGCCGTTACGATTAGGATCGTCTCTTCCCAATTGCTGTTTTCTTCGATCCACGCAATCACTTCATCGACAGAAGCATTGAAGTCATTCTCTTCTTCGATAATCCGCCCGATCTGGTTTGCGTGGCCAGCCCAGTCGATAGCTCCCCCTTCGATCATGATAAAGAAGCCATCGGGATCGTTGTCGAGGACGTTGAGCGCAGCCGACGTCATCTCGGCCAATGTCGGCACATTCTGATTGAAGGCTACTGTATAAGGAGGCTGAGGATCATTTCTTCCAACAGCATTCGAGCGCGATTGCTGCGTGGTAGTACGAACCATAGCCACGCCACAAAGACGGTCGGGAGCGTATCCTTCGCCGTAACGCTGGAACTCTGCACGAGTCTGAATGACCGCCCATGGGTCGCGGATACCGTCGCGATCACGGTCGCCTCCGATGGTCCCATTCAATAGCCCGTTCCATGTCGCTGCGCCGCCAACATAGCGGTAGTCTTCCCGGCCCTGAGCCACGCGAGTGTTGTTGTCATCGTAGAGCGGATGCCCAGCGCCCATGATCACTTCGCACGCGCTCGAATCGAGCATTTCAATCGCGATAGCACTGTAGTTATTGCGACTTACATCGTGGGCCACGTAACCTGCAGGAGTCGCATGCGAGAACTCTACTGTGGAAATTACACCTGTCGCCTTCCCAAGCTCTTCACTGCGTTGGATTAGGTGAAACAGGCTTATCTGGTCGGGATTAACACCGATTCCGGCGTCGTAGGTTTTTACGCCGGTAGACATCGCCGTCGCACCTGAAGCTGAATCGGTTGGACGGTGTAGAAGATAGTTGAAATCAATAGACACAGAGTCAGGCCGATAGCCGACCGGATCGACTTGCATCCCTGACCATGAGTATGTGCTCATATAACAGCTTACAGGGAATCGCTCGTAAGCTTGTTGTCTCCCGTTCCAAAAATCGGTTGCGCGGATTGTGTTATAGCCGCAACCGTCCGAGATCATCACAATAATGTTTTTTACTTCGCCCTGAGCCGGCATGACGAACATCCCTACAGCCAGCAGACAGAGCATTGTTGTCGAAACTAGTCCGGTAATTCGAGACATCGATCCTCCTTGATTTGATTCTGATCGGATCAGTTTCGAGCGGATTCTCCGTGATCTGCCATCTCTCCGGCAGTAAGCCTGAGAATGCCTGTGACTGATAGACACCGATTCAGGATTCGCCACCAATTTACAAGGAGCCTGTTTGGGGAGGATTAAAGACGGGTTAGAAGTTCATTAAGGGGGTTTTTACAGGGAGAGACTGTGGAGGGACTCGCTTACAGTCAGGGTAGCGGTCTAACCGTGAACGTGAACTAGTTGGTGGATTGTATTGGGAATGACCGCTGACCTTCCCCCGAATTTGTGGACAGGAGGAAAAGGCCTTAACTTTTACCTCAGGAGGTCTACACCATGTCAGAATCAAGAAGACGATTTGACTGCGAGTTCAAGATCCCTGTCAGCCTTTCACTGGCAATCATCGCGGGCATAATCACGTGCGCGGTAATAGCATCACGGCTGATGCGTCGTGTGAGGAAGTTGTTGCATAAGGAACTTCAGCCATCAAAGCGAAAAGGGCGATCCCTCATCTAAACTCCATCCAGCTTGAAAACACCTTCGTGAGTTGCATTCTCGCGAGGGTGTTTTATCTCAAAGTGGATGGCTGAATCAATGAGCAAAAGAAATACCTTCTCCGGGGGCTGGTGGAGAAGGCAATCGCGTACGATCGAGGTAAGTTTGAAATTCATTACAAGTTACCGGATGGCTCGGTTCTAAGCAACTAACTCAAAAAGATAACCGACGGCGCAGTTAACTCATTGTCTGTTAATCAGTTAGCGCCATCGGTTTGCATTCAGGAACGTGCGCTCCCCGCACGTGGCTGACTGCAAACGGGAGGGGAAGCGTAATCATAATGTCGATTATCGAGTACGACGGTCGACCGCGAAACCGCAAGTTTCAAAGGGAGAGGCTTAAGATCGGATGGAAGAAACCGCGTCAGCGGAAGCCCCGCTGGATGGGAGACATCGAAGAAGGTGTCTCCAATTTTTTATGCCCGGAAGTCAAGGCTTGGTTGCCGAAGCAACGCTACGATGTGACCCTCGAAGAGAAGCGCGAAAATAAACGACAGGTTGCCGAACAATGGCTCCAAGGATTGAGCGACGGGACTTTTCGAACCCGTGCAGATATCGCCCGGGCGAACAAGATCAGTCGGGCGAGGGTGACGCAACTCCTCAATGCTTTCGGAAAGCTCGAATTGGCATAAATATAATGGTAGCATTAAGATACGCACTTGCATACGCTTGCTTTCGCTCGAACTCCGAAAGAAAACCGAAAGAAAGGCGAAAGCAATGCGAGAGGTAGACCGAAAGCAAAACGAAAGAATAGGATCATCGCAGAAGAGTTGACTCTGAAGTGCGAAGGCCTTTATTATTGGGCCGCTCTCACCTTATCGCATCAGGACGACCTTTTGGGTCGCCACCGATGCAGAGGTCTGCATCCTGAGAATATAGACCCCGGAGACAAGTGATTCACCATTCCAGATTATCGAGTAATGACCTGCCTGGCGCTCACCCTCAAGAATGACTGCGATCTTCCGACCAGATAGGTCATAAACGGAAAGCGAAATACTTCCTGTCTCCGGTAGGCCATATGTTACCCGGACCGAAGAGTTGAAAGGATTGGGATAGGCGTCGCCAAGATAAAATGCCGTTGGGATATCCTTTTCAATCTGCAATTCCACGATCGTGAAGGCATCAGTCTCATAGACAAGCCCGTCGCCAGCCTCTACTTCGGCAAGGCTTAGGTTCGACTCAACTCTTTTGACAGAATTCCAAAGTCTCAGTGAGAATGCCTCGCTTTCCTTAAGACCATCGACATCTTCCGTGGTTGGATCATCTCCCCAAACCGCCAAACCGATCTTCCCATCGATTTCATTGCCGATTCCGACAATCTTACCAGTCCTTGTCATCGCGGCGATCTCGACGCATCTCTCAATAGCCCTGCCATCTATAGACTGAATCAATACGCTCATGTTAGATCCCGTCAATCGAGGCGCAGCCCAATGTTGATTGTTGGATTTGGGCTCGATTCCTAATGTTGTAACCTGTTCTTGTTGGCCGGGATATATAAGCGCAACGTCTGCATCGACATTTATCTGATACCCCTGTGTTTCACGCCAAGGGGACATGTTAGAAAATGGTATGCGCGGTGCCATGAACTGACCGCCAGCGTTCTTTGCAATCAACACGTGATCACGAATCGAAGAAATCACATACAATTGCGGGGAGCGAGCGCTGAGTTCATAATCGGGGAAGTAGGCGATCATGTTCCAGCCCTCAGATATCGGGACTTCTGTATCTGGCGCGATTGGGATTCCTACCCACTCTGCTGCAATCTCCTGATCGACCTTAACCTGATATCCTTGCGTCAGATCCCAGAACGGGATGTTGTTGAAGTTATTTCGAGGTACATAGAAATTCCCTCGCTCATCCTTCATCAATTGAACATGATGCTGGCCGCCTTCGGGCTGGAGCTGCGCCATCATTCGTCTAACATCAGGACCTGCTTCTCGCACCCAGAATTCCTGCGGTGGATTGATGTTAATAGAAATTAAATTCCAACCTTGGACGAATGCGACTTCAAGTCGCTTTTCTGTCAGAGTGGATAGGTGCAAAACAGAAAACGCATTTGCAGTCCATTCAGTTGGACCTTCCTCAAACTCGGCGTGACTGAGATACTCTTGATTGGCTTGATCGTCCCATACTCGGAAGTCGATTCTTTCTCCATCATGGAATCCCTCTACTACTCCCTGAGTTTGGGCGTCATCGCCCCACGCGGCCAGTCCTACTTGTTGATCCGTAATCCAACGGGCACCGCCTGATGGGATTTCGCCAGGTGCAAACACTCCAACTTCCCAACCGGTAGGAACAACTTCCCCATCCAATGTTATAGAACTGATAAGCAAACTGTGACTAACATCCGTACGAATCCAGCCCTCACGGTCTTCGGTTTGCGGATCATCTTGAAGGAAATGTCGTGTCGCAGGTTCTGTTACTCTGATACGCACGATAATTCTATCTTCAGCGCCAGCACTATCACGAACTGTGAAGACCGGCTCGTAAGGCTCTTCGCGTCCATCGCCGGCGACAGTCCGCCATGTGAAGGAGACCTGAGTCCCAATATCATCGATGAAACGCCATAACTCATCCTCAATCGCGGGTAAGCCTCCTCGCTCCGACATTTCCCATTGTAATGAATCACCTTCATGCTCAAGGTCTACGTCAGATGCGTATAACTGAAGCTCAACAGGATTTCCTTCACTCACTTCAACGTCAAGCACAGTATCATCCTCAAGCGGTGTGCCTTCTCCATCGAGAATGACCGGCGGATCATTTACAGGGACAATCGTGAGCATGAACTGATCGGAGACAGCCTCGTCACGGTGATGACCTTGCCAACGGTGATCGTCAACGCTTCGTTGGAGTGAAGTGGTAGCAGATTCACTTTGATCAACTTGGCGAAGAGAGCGAACGGATCGTTGAGAATGATTAAACCGACCTTCCGGCACGACTATTAAGAATCGCTGTTCATTGACTCCGTCAGAAGCAATGAGGGTGACTTCAGGAGAGCCGTTGTAATTGGAGTCCGGACTTACGGACAGAACCCCTTCTTCGTCTATCTGCAATCCCAATTCATCCGCAGCCTCCACTTCAAAACTGAGTTGATCGCCATCTGGATCGATGAAATGGTCGTTCAATTCAACAACTGCCTGCCAACCACAATCTTCATCGAATTGGCGGTTTCCGATGGGCTGGATAAGTTCGGGCGGGCGGTTGACGTCAGCGACGGTGATCCGGATGGTCACCTCGTCCGTCAAATTTTGATCACCAGCGTCCGTTGCAATGAAAGTAATATCGTATTCACCAGCTTGATCGAAGTCGGGGGTCCAGCGAAAGCGACTTGATCTAAGGGTGCTGCCTGCGGGCATGTTTCCCGCACTGAATGATACTTCGTCGCCATCCGGATCATCGGCAGAAAGATCAAAGATAAGTTCCTCATCTTCCGAAATCTCTCGATCTCCAATTTCAGCCAGAACTGGTGGCCGATTGACATTCTCAACGGTAATCGAAATCGTCTGTTCATCTGAGAGTTGTGGATCGCCATCGTCAGTCACAACGAAGGTAACTGCGTAACGACCAGCCTGATTGAAATCAGGGGTCCAACTAAAAGCCGCTTCGGTCAGATCAGCGCCTTCGGGTAAATTCTCGACGAAGTACGCAATCCCGTTCCCATCTGGATCTTCTGCTGAGAGATCGAAGCGGAGCGTATCATCTTCCTCCACCGAGTAATCCTCCATATTAGCCATGATCGGCGGACGGTTGGCTTCTATGATAGAGAACTGGATGTCATGTTCGGCGGTTAACTCGCCGTCCGACAGTGTAATCGAAGCTGAATAGTCGCCTCCATCGTCAGCGCTTGTCATCCAGTAGAAATATCCGGTTCCATCTCTATGATCTTCGAACCTGGCAGAATCAGGCATGTCATCTGAATGGAATTCGATTGCGAGCACATCACCATCAGCATCTTCGCCAGCCACAATGAACTCGATGATGTCACCTTCTGAGGCGAGCAATGTATCGGGAATCTCCCTCCAAACCGGGGATTGGTTTCTGTTCGCAACGATAATCGTCACCGTTCTGGTTCTCTCGACTTCGTCATCGCTGAGGGTAAAGATTGGCAAGTATTCACCGGCATCCAAAAGGTCAGTTCGCCAGCCAAAGTTGCCCGTACCATTGCCGTTATCAATCCATCTGACTGATCTTGGCAGATTCTGACGGTCGTAGTTGATGGTAAGCTCGTCATCGTCAGGGTCGTCAGCTTCGACTTCGAATGCCACCGAATCGCCTTCGACAACATAGACGGTATCTGGAATGCTGACCCATTCCGGAGCGTGATTGATAGGACTCAATATCACAAGAACTGAAGCCTCTACAATCAGAATTGAGTCAGAGATTAAGTATGTGAATGAATACTCGCCCGGATCGACATTCTGAGTCATCCACTCAAAAGCGCCGGTGCCATTGCCGTTGTCGGTGAAGGTGGCATTCTGTGGCAGTTCGCCTTGGAATGAAAAGGACACAGCGTTGCCGTCGGGATCATCGCCGGTAACCTGGATGCGAATAGTATCTCCTACCGCACCTTCGACGACGTCAGGAACTTCTCTCCAGAATGGCGCTCGGTTCGTATTTGACACATGTATCTCAATCTGAACGGATGCAGAAAGCGGTTCAGGCTCCGAATCGTCGGTAACTGTAATCAGGGGCGCGTATTCGTCGGCATCTTCATATCCAGTCGCCCATTGTAGTATGGCAGTGCCATCTCCGTTGTCAACGAGTTCTGCTTCCTCCGGTAAGCCTCCTTGCTCAATACTCCAAGCCAGATGATCGCCATCGGCGTCAGCGGCTGTCAAGTCAATTAGGACGGTGTCACCTTCAGAGACGGTCACCGCCTCATCCGGGCTGTTGATGATTTCAGGACGGTCGGGTATCGAATGGACGACTACGATGAATGAGTACGAGACACTTGCATCACGCTGAGGTGCGCGGATTCCTGATAAAGAACGCATCATCCTGATGGGCGAAGTGTCCGAAGCTGGTCTTAAGCTGCGCAACGATCTCTGTGCCCCACGATCCCGACCTTCGCCTTCTTCCCGCATATCTTCAGCACCGACTGTTACTTGAAACTCGCCATTCAGATTGGGCAGGGGCGTAACGACAAGGGCGCTACCGTCGATCACCAAGGACAAGCCTTCTACCTCAACCACTGAATAATCGAGGGCGTCGTTGTCTGGATCGCTGAAAAGGTGGCTCAGATCAATCTGGCGGCCTTGCTGATCGTCTTCGTCCAATTCGAGACGATCATCAGGGAGCGGATTGGCGACGTAGGGGGCATGGTTTTGGACAATTCCGCGACCAGTTAGAGGGATTTGGACTGTTTCATTGTCAATGTCGTTAGTTGAAATCGTCAGCGTCCCATCAAAACCACCAGTTTCCTCAGGGGTGAAAGTTACAACAATCTCGCTACTTTGACCGGCTTCGATAGTGAACTCGCCGTTAAAGACAAGAGAGAATGGGGCTTCAGTGAAGATGTCGGAGAGGATCAGGTCGGCGTTGCCTGAGTTGGATAGTGTCATGGTCTGATTGGCTAATTCGCCTACTAAGACTTCATCGAAGTCAACTATTTCGGGATTGATATTCAAGCGTGGAGTCACTCCGACACCCGTTAACTGAATGTGCACCTCGCGCTCATTGGGATCATCGGAAGAAATAGTCAATCGCTGATTGATTACGTTAGTCTCAGTAGGTTGAAATATAACACTAAGCTCGATTTGCTGATCAGGGCTTAATACACATCTACCGTTAAAATTGGTGATAAATTGCTCGTTATCGCTCTCGATGCTATTTATTCCTAAGTCTTCGAGTCCTTCATTCGCTATGAACAGGCGCAATTCAGAAGATTCGCCTAGTAATACTTCACCATAATTCAGCTCCTCGGGCGAAACGCCTATGTCTTGAGCAGGAGTATTAAGCCGGTAGCTTCCCAGATTAGTTCGATCTGCGACGTATATTGTACGACCTGAAATACTGAGTCCACTTGCAAATCCAGGAGTATTATAATGACCAACATCAACCGGCTGCGTTGGATCACTAACATCAACTATTCTAATTCCTGATACGCCATTTGCAACAAAAGCATATTCTTCTCTTAAGGCAATGCCTTCATTAGCACCCAATATATTAAATGTAGAAATAAGTTCTGGGTGGGCAGGATTCGTAATATCTACAATTTGCATCGCGTCTTCTTTGAGCGCATACAATAGGCTTCCGTTCACCATCAGGTCACGTAAATCACTATCTAAATTGCATTCTCCTTCAAGAGAAAGATTCTCCGGATCGGTAGTATTAATGACAAATACTCTTCCCCTCACCCCGCCGATGTATAAATATTCATCAGATGAAGCGAGCGATCTAACATCTTGGGGACATTCATAAATTGAAAGAAGATTGGGCTGATTGGGATCGCTGATATTTAGTATGCAAATCTGATTATTGAATCGAGAAGCAAAACAGAGGCTTCCAAATATAGAAATGTCTCCAAATTGTTGACCATCATCGTTGTATGCGCCTAAAAACCTCGGATCATCTGGTTGATCAAGATTGTAAATAGCCACTCGTCCACCTCGCCAATTTTCGCCTTGTCCACATACCAGCAAATTGTTATCTTGAACCGCAACATTATATACTTGTCCAGTGATTTGAATCTGGTCAACTTCTTGCATGCGTTCTGGATCAGATATGTCAACTATCCGAATAGCCGGTACACCGGGATCAACAACATAGGCAGTATTTCCCAAAACTCCGATCTTCGATATATTTCCGGCAGGAAAATAAAATCCAGTCTCTCGCAATTCACGGGGATTTGATATGTCCAACGCTCTTAATCCGTTTGCACCGGCAAATGCAATTTCGCCATTAGATAAAACGCTAATAAACGAAGGGCCAGGTCTATATGCGCTGAGCTCAGACGGATTATCCGGATTTGCAATATCTATTACGCGCAATCCTCCCCACATATCAGCAATCAAGGCAGTATTACCAGCAACACTTATGTCTTCGGCGAATCCTGGCGTATCAAAATGACTTCTTTCTTGAGGGTTGGCTGGATCTGAAATATTCATGATAAAAAGCCCTTCGCCACGATTCAGGAGGTAAGCATTATTTCCCTGAATCTTGACTTTATGAAAGCCCCCTTGGTGTTCATAATTACTGATCCACTCGGGCTCTCTTGGATTTCTAAGTCCAAAAACACTGAATCCATTGTCCGAGGCAATAAACAGATTGTCACCATTTATTGAAAGACCATGGGCTGCTCTTCCACCCATATCCACTTCATGGATAATATTTGGATTTGCGGGATCTGAAACATCGATAATCTGAATTTCGCCGCCCACTCTTTGCCCTCTATCATCTGTACCCTGCGCGCCAATATATATTAAGTTACCATATATACATAGATCACGTGGATTACCGGCAATGTGGCATTCTGCAATAAAGCGTGGTTCTTGAATATTGTTAAGATTGATGGTATAGAGGCCGATTCCATCATCGAGTAGATAAGCGACATCGCCATCTATCGCCAAGCGCGTGGCGTCGCCCAAATTATCATCCCAAAAGCCAACCATGCGAGGCTGTGCAGGATTTGAGATATTTACTATCTGTAAACCTGATTCACCGGCCGCGAGGAATGCAAGATCACCAGCGATCTTAATGTCCTTTATCATACTCCATTGGTTGAATATTCTATCCACCTTCTCAACATTTTCCCGATCAACGAAATCCTCCCCCGCTACACGCTCAATTCCATCACCTAATAAAGTGATAGAATGCGGAGAATTTGGGGAATTACTATGAATTGATAGCGTAACTGTAAACGCACCAACTTGTTCGGGCCTGAATCTCACTGTTATTTGATTCCCAAATATGCCATCTCCTGGTCGAGAAATATCTAAAGGCGGGTTACCTTCAATAACATCAAAGTAATCTGCGCCGTTACCCTCCAAAGCAAACCTGTTAATTAGAAGCACGGATCCTATCTCGCCGCGATTCTCGATAACAAATACCTCATCTCTGAATGTACTCAAGTAGCGTTGACCAAAATCTATCTCATTACGTGAAATCACAATCTCAGGAATTCTGGCGATTTCTCCATATCCTGATATCGGGATCCTTTTGTCTTCATTGAATGGAGCATCCGAGTGAATATGAATTGTTGCGGAATACTCTATGGCTTCTTCCGGGGTAAATTCTACCGATATGAAATCAGATGCCCCACCCTCGATCACGAGATCAGCTGCGTTCAATAATTCAAATCCTTGATGGCCTCCATCAAACTCCGGCGCATTAATGTGTAAGTCCTGTTCACCATCGTTATGAAACTCGATCTGATGGACGGTCTCACTTCCCACATCACGCTGGCCATAACGAAGCAACTCAGGCATAATTACGATCTCGGGGTGACCTTCCACTGGGTAGCCCGTTCCTAAAATCGAGACTCGCTTTAGCACAGCATGACTTTCAGCATCCCGCAGGACAAGAGCCGCTTCACGTTCACCGTAAGTTGTTGGATGGAAGGCGAGTGTCAATTGACGCCAATCTCCTCTCGGAATTCCCAGTTCTCCGACCTCTCTGGCAAATCCGAAATCGTCCTGATCGCGTCCTTCGATTGTTGGGATGTCGAGGTTCAGATAGGCATTACCTTGATTGCGTAAGGTTACAACGCTGTAGTTTTCCTGCCCTACTCGCGTTTGGGCTTCAACAGGGAATTGAATTGGATCAGGATCTACATCCAATACGCCTTCCCCCTGACTCATTCCACTTAGCCGAACGGTCACTTCCCGGTGCTCTTGGTCGTTGGTTGTGATAATTAGATTCGCAATCGCTGCGTTGACGACTTCATCCGGAGTGAAGGTAATAATCACTTGCCCGCGGCCACCATTTGCATCGACATTTAACGCCTGCCTGTTAATCGAGAAGAATTCCTCGAATGCGCCCCCTTCTTCCGAAATATCAAGACTCATCATCAAGATACTGTTACCGTTGTTTATAAAGTTCAGAGGCAGTTGTGCTGACTCGCCGACCTCAACCGGGTTCGTAAAGACGATCTCTTGGGGATTCCACTCCATATTGGCCCGCTCTTGGTCATGGACATCGAAGAATAAGGGATTAGCGCCTTCGCCAAGCACCTCGAATGTTACCCACTGCCCGCCGCGCTGACCCTCCACGATTGCTCGATGCCTGCCTACCTGATCGAGCCACCCATCGAACACGCCAAACTCGCTTGGTTGATCTGGAGCGAAGTCTTGATTCTCGGCAGCAAACAGTTCGAATGAGCCGCCATCGGGTTTTGTGATAACTAATCGAATCCAGTCGAAACGTAGCGCTTGCTCACCCACATTCAAGAGGGTAAAAGCAACGCTGAAGTTGTCTTCACCCTCGCGGCCAGCCCTAATGAAGTTTGGTGCAAGAATTACGCCGCCTACAATATTGACGAAGCCAGGTTGACGGTTCATTGTGAACGCCCTGCCCGCCGGATTATTTTCAAAGGTCAATTCGTTTTGAATATTGTCTTGGTTTTCTCCAGGCGTTCGATTGGCGTGGACAATCAGGAACCACTCATCGTTGCCGTCCGGATTTTCCCAACCATCGGGTAATGTAAGATCAACGTATCTATTGCGGCTGGATCCTCTATCCAATGCGGCCTCTTCATTCAGCCTATTCCCAAAGTTGTAATCGTTCTGTGAAAGCGTAGGATTATCAGAAAGAACGAATCCTGTGTGGGAGCGACCGACAGCTCGATTCCCTTCATTTGACAGTGTATAATCGACTCTGAAGTTCTGTCCGAAATGAAGGCCATTTTCTGGAGTCAATCGAACATTGGTGATTGCAAGATCGGGCCCAGGACGTTCGACTTGGATGGGGATTGAGACGATGTTGTCTTCTTCGTTGGACTCATCGCGGACGTTATTATTGCGGTCTGCGTAGAAGATAATGTAACGTTGGCCCTCGCGAGCATCGTTGGGAAGATTGCGTTGTTGTGTCACTGCTCCTGCTGGCCTGCCTGCCGCCAGCACCTGGTGATCGACGGCGAAGAGTTCCGGATCGTTATCCTGCCAGACCGGGTCATCAGAGTAATAGACTGCCGTCCGGGATGCGCCGGCATCGCCGTTGCCCTGATTCTGCAGAATATAGCGGAGGGTGATGGGATCGCCCGCCGTTAAACCGTTGTTCGGCGTGGCAGAGAGTTCGGTGCATCGGAGGTTGGGCGCGCGTGCGCCAATTTGTATGGGGATTGAGACAAGGTTGTCGGCTTCGTCTTGCTCATTAACATTCCCCGTAATATCTGCGCGAAGAAGGACATAAAACTGGCCGGATCGTAAGCCCTGAGACAGTTGGTAGCGCGCTGAAGACGCATGACCTTGCCCGTTATTGATCGTGTTCTCGTGAACGTTGTTTATTAGGAGGTCAACATCGTTGTCATCATCGAACTGTTCATCTTCCGATAGGCGAATGCGAGTCCATGACTCCCGTGCGAAATCACCGCCGCCATCATTGCGGAGGTTGTAGGTGATTGTGATCCAGTCGCCGGGGAAATGGACGGCGTCGGGAGAGATGGATTGATTTGTCATGTGAAGATTGGGGCTGCGGTCTTCCTCATCTTCAAAAGTATCTACTCTGAATTCATACGGATGCTCCCAAGAATCCTCGGTTGGCGCGGCGACCATATAGACAAAATATGTCTCACCACTCGTAACGCGGCAAAATGCCCTCCCGTCTTCATTGTGATTTGCCATTGACATTCCAGTCAACACTTCATCGTCATGATTCAGTATGGCAATTGCCCATGTCTCTAAACCTTGGACAGACGCAAGATTGAGACTGATATAAGCGAATCCGTCTCGCTGACTGACGAATCGGTACCGATCACTATCCGGCTGTCCAGGATCATCGTCCGTGCTGTACGTCACAAATCCATTCATCCACAACTCTTCTGGTTGATCAATCGCAATTGAGTAGCATTTGGATTGATCTCCGGGTTCGTCGAGCCCTCTCATAACGCTGGGTAGATCCCTAGATTCGCTACTATGTTGACCCCTCGCGACAATCACCCTCGCATGACCTTCTGGCATAGGAGTTTCCCCGTTGTAAAGCCACTGATGGGCAAATGCAACGACACCATCACCATCAACACTTGGATTTTCATGTTCATGAAACCGCATCCACACATACTCTATGCCAGTTGTGGGGAGTGTCATTGCTGGATTAAATGTTCCGATGTCAGGTGGGCTATCCGCATGCCACTCTTGCTGGAGAAATTCCGCAGAATTCAATCCAACAATATTATCCGTTACATCTTCTTCTCCTTGCTCATTCCTATTGCAATTGACATTATAATTGTCGTAGCCTCCCTCCTCTACTTCATTCTCGCGGCCACCGAATAAATAGACACCGAAGGGGGCAACATGGTCATCTGTGATTTCTACCTCCATATCCCGCATCGATTCTCCATCTAGATTAGGTCTATTGTCATCTCGACCCGGCGCTCGCCACGGCATATTAAAAATGTACCCCAAATGCGGAGTGCCGAGAGTCACAACTTTAGCGACCTGATGCCCAGATTCGCGGTCATCAGGGTTGACCCACCAGATATGTGTTCCGTTTTCGGCTCTCTGAAGATACTCTCTGATAGCAAGGCCTCCCATCGAATGCCCTATCAGAATGACTTTATCAGCATGAGTTAAATCTAACACCGCCTGGATCATCAGTCTGATGGCAAATCCTTGCTTATATATCGCAGCGTTATTGGAATGGGTGTGATCTCCATGGTTGATATTCTGCCCCTGAGCATTCACAATTTCCTGGATTTCGTCATCATCCAGATTCAAAAGGAAAAGTCGTCCATTTTGATACTCACCAAGGTCTTGGGGCTGTCGTCTATCAAGCGTACTCCACCCGACCGGCACCACATCGCCGCCGCCATTGCCGTCTTGTTCAAACCAAGTCAAACGATTATCACCATCGTGATTCAAGCAGACATGATACACCAAAGGCTCAGAATCTTGTTGAATGTATCCCTGTATTTCAGTGGCAGCGGTTTGCCAAGTACTCATATCGCCACCGTCGCCTCCCGGAAAACCTCCAGCTATTCCATGCACAAAAATGATCGGATACGGCAGCTCGGCCAAAGAGGGAAACACCAGCGCAATGACGAGCATCGCCGAAGCAGCGAGGCGACAAGCCACTGAGCGTGCAAAGGTCTGAAGGTTTGTGTTCACGATGATTTACCTTAACGTTAAAGCCTTTGATGACGAGAGTCTGAACGGGACGACCGCACCGACAGAACGGAGGCGGCATACGACTCTATTAGTATATTCGAGCGTCAAACCCCTTGACGAAAAAACTCACGGTTTCATTCCCGGTTCGATAGGTATCAGCCCCGCCGAATAGCAAGAGTCCGGCAGAACATTCGCCGGATCAATCGGAACCCATCTCATCCCGTCCCAAATCTGCGGACGATCCAGATAGGTCGAGCATTCATCACACGTCCAAGTCGGGACAACAAGCTTCTCGTCTGCGATGATCTTCAATCGGTCACCCCACATCATCCAGCTTAATTCCAATCCCCGGTATTCACCATCTAAAGTAAACCAATAGCCATGGTCGAGTCGGCTGCTCGCTCCTTCGGTTCGCACCATGGCCTTGACTCCCCGTTCCGGCTTTGATGGAACATAGACGTTATGAGTGAAGGACTTACCTGTATCCGTTCCGAGTTGCTGACATGCTGTTGATGATGGTGCATAGGCGGTGTCATTCAATGAGTTGGTAAAAGACCGCCGGTAGAGAGCCTTGGCTGCCGGATCGACAGGGAAGCGATAGAGTCTTATTACGCTCGTGTCACGCGGCGGCCACTCACCATCGTTCAACAAGCCATCGCGGAAGATGGCGATCAACGGCGCGCCATCAGGGGTAAGTGAGCCAGCCCAGAGCCACTCACCCCCGCTTGAATTTGGAAGAGCCTCAAGCGTAAACCACCAATCCTTCTTGGAAAAAAGCTCCTCGTATCCATTAAAATCCTGCTTTAGTTCACCCAGAACACACCATCCGAGTCGGTCAAATTGCTGATCCAGTAGATGGAAGGCAACAATCGCTCTTGGCAGATCGCCACGATGCCAGCGAATGGTTGTCCATTTGAACATAACCCAACTGGACGGGGTAGAAACGAGATCGATAGATTTCGGCACGTCAAAAGAAGGAATTGATCGCCTCAGAATTGTCTCGTGTCGTATATTCAGGAGTGTTATAAAGTCCATCATGAGATCATTACCACTGGCGATGCGAAGAACATCATTGACACCATCACCATCGTAATCAAGGACTCGAGTGCTTTGTGCCACACCGTGTTTCTTTTGTGGATCAGGTGGTCTCCAGAGATAAATTCGGTTTGTTCTTAAAGCATGCGACCAGAGCCAGCGGCTATCTCTATTATAGATGTGGGTGATTCCCTCCCTTGCGCCCCACTCCGTGTGAAATTCATCCGCCACGAATGCCGGTTCCTTATCGAGAAGAGGTATAAACCTCGGAAAGAATAACATAGCCATAATCCAAAGCGCGAATCTGTACGTCGTCAGATCTTATTGGACAGATTTCCGGATTTGCTAAGACACAGTTTGACGAGTTTGAGGTGGATTTTCTGAGGCATTCAGGGATCTATCGTCCGATGCTCTGAACT
>Ga0247841_10004732_pt1 | contig 22946 bp, 13 predicted proteins | sample LaCruzMarch2015__2_FD_192410 | JGI IMG/M metagenome (GOLD analysis project Ga0247841, IMG submission 192410) | Freshwater microbial communities from meromictic Lake La Cruz, Castile-La Mancha, Spain - LaCruzMarch2015_18m | ecosystem: Environmental > Aquatic > Freshwater > Lake | place: Spain... | reverse complement strand
CGCCTCGTCATAGAGCTTGGCCACGAGGCCGTCAAGCCGCGCATCCACCGCCGACCAGAACGACTGCGGCGGCAGGCCGCCCCACGCCGCCTTGTTGAACATCGCCTTGTGGCCGGCGGCACAGACACTGCGCTTCAGGTGGCGCGGGACGGTGTCGCCGCACAACAAGCCCGGTATCCAATCGCAGTGCTCAACAAAACTGGCCGCCGCGCGGAACACTTTTTTGTCCACCCGCGCCAGATGCAGTACTTTCGAAAAAAACCACTCGGATGAATATGTGCCGCCACACCATTGCGTAAAATCGGGCGCATGCGCATGGGCCGCCGCCGTGATCTCCTCGGCTTCCGCGCGCGCCGTGTGGTCTTTCCACAGCCAGGCCATCGCGTTCGGGTTGTCGACAAATTCCGTGTGCAAGGCCAGCGGGGTGCCGGCGGCGTCCACGGGCAGCGGCGTGCTGCCGGTCGTGTCCACGCCGATGCCGACCACGCGGCCGGCCGTGAAGCCCTTCACGCTCGTGGCCGCACGCAGCGCGCCGCGCACACTCTCCTCGAGGCCGCGCAGGTAATCCTGCGGGCGCTGCCGCGCCAAATGCGGATCTTTCGCATCCACAATGACGCCATCCACGCCGCTGCGGTAATTGTATACCTGCGACCCGACTTCCTCACCGGTGCGCGTGTTGACAATCAGGGCGCGCACCGAGTTCGTGCCAAAATCAATTCCAAGAGCAAAGTTTGCCGGCATAATTTGATCCTCAATCAAAATAAACAATGCTTGTCGCAATCCAGTCGCACTAGTATATGAAAAACGCGCGCGAACTGCACACAGATCCGGCGAACTCAACACCACAACAAAGGCACCACCAGTAAACACGACGAACGCAAGCGCGCACACGGGTTGGTGCGGTTGGGCGTGCTGAGACCCCCACAACCTCGCTAAAGTGCTTCAGAGAATGCGAATATCCAATATCCAATCCCGCCTTTGACGGGACTCCAAGCAGCAAGGAATAACCAATGATGAAGTTCTGCGCAGATACTTCGCCCTTGGATATTGAGTGTTGGATATTGGACATTCATCATCTCTTCTGCCAGACCCCCACGACCTCGCGTCGTGGGTGAATAAGATTGAGTAAAAAGGCGCGCCGGCGCCTTTTTCTCAATCTTTGCTTCCACCGATCCCGCCGCCGGCGTGGATCGGTGGGGAGCAACAGCACAAACAAACCGCCGGATCTTGGGTCTCAGCGCATGCAGGCGTGCAGGTTGATTGTGCCATACTGGCTGCCGGTCTACTGCACGGCAATTAACCGCCACCGGCACCCTTCATGATTAATAATTCTTTCGCGGCGAAAGAATTAGAGTTGACTTTCCGGGCCACTTCCACTACACTGAACCAGCAAACATCCTGAACTTTTCACCCAGATTGGCGCACGTGAACGAATGCTGCAGTGGATGACAGGTGGATTGTTGACCGGCATGGCGGCGGGCACGGCGTGTCTGGCCGTCTGCGGCGTGGTTATGCTGCCGCTCGTGCTAGGCGCGCGGCGTGACCTGTGGCGCTCATATGGCGTCTTGCTGCAGTTCTCGGCGGGGCGCTTGGGTGCCTATTTGGTTGTAGGCGCGCTGGCGGGCTGGTGCGGCACGTTGCTGCACGACAGCACATGGTATCCATGGCTTAATGCCGGCTTGACGTTTCTGGCCGGCGTGGTGCTGCTGCACTGGCTGGCACAGCCACGTGGCTGTGCATCCACGCACTGCGGTAGGCCGTCATTGGCGCCGCTGCTGCTCGGCGTGGTGACCGGCTTGAGCATCTGCCCGCCGTTCGTCGCGGCGCTGGCCACCGCCATGACCAGTGGCAGCATCTTGCGCGGCACCCTTTATTTCGCCGCGTTTTTCGCGGGCACCACCTTGTATTTGCTGCCGTTGCCACTGGCAGGCAGCTTGACGCGTTGGCCCTTCTGGTTGCGCTTCGGGCGCTTGGCCGGCGTCATCATTGGCTTTGTCTATTGCCTTATGGCATTGCAGCAGGCTTTTGTGGTGCTGCATCCGCCGGCCACACCGCATGATCCATTGGGATCAGAAGCGCGGGCCGTGCCGAAGGAAGCGCGCGCCGTGTTCCCGGATGCGACCCGCGGCTTGGCCGCGCCGGATGTTGAACAGGTCATCGCTATTCACAGCAACAGCACGCTGCTAGGCTATGTGGTTGACACGCGCGGCGCACAATCTGCGCCGATTGGCTATGCCGGCCCGACCCCGATTCTGTTGTGCGTCCGGCTGCCCGAGGCATGTGCCATGGTAATCCCCTTGCCCAGCCATGAATCGCCGGGATTTCTGCAGCAGGTGCTCAACCATCCATGGTGGCAGCAATTTCAGCAAGGATCGCTTTCTGACTTGGTTGCGCGCGCAGCCGTGCCGGATGCCGTCAGCGGCGCGACCATGTCTTCATCCGCCTTGCGCGCCACGATCAATGGCGCCCTTGCCCGCGTGCGTAGTGCCGCACCCGCGCTGTTGCAACCGGCGCAACCGGCGCCCACGGGCATGGCCCACATGGCGCAGATCGGCACAGCTCTCGCGGGCATGCTGCGGGTCATGTGGCCGTTTGCGCTGGTGGCTGCAGCGGCCCTGTGCCTGGCCACCTGGCCGGGCCTGCACAACAAGTGGACGCGCGGGGCGGTCTGGCTCGCCAGCGTTGGCTTAATTGGTTTTTATCGCACGGACTATTTCTCGATCGTGCAACTGGCCGCCTTGGTGCGCGGCACAATCCCGCCGGCGTGTCAAAGCAGCTGGTTGCTGGTCGTGCTGTTCACCCTGCTTGCCCCGCTGTTTTTCGGGCGCGTCTATTGTTTGTACATGTGTCCGTTTGGCGTGATCAGCGATGCGCTCGGCCGGTTGGCACCGTGGCGCGTCACGCTGCCGCCATGGCTGGCCGGTAGCCTGCGCCGCGTGCGGTATGTCCTCTTGGCCGGCATCGTGCTCGCCATGGTGGTGTTGCCCAGATTCCCCTTTGAGCGCTGCGAGCCGTTTCATGCCCTGTTTGTGCGCAATCAGCCGCGCGCGTATGTCGTGTTTGCGGCGCTGGTCTTGCTGGTCTCCTTGGTGATGAAACGTTTTTGGTGTACCTGTTTTTGCGTCGATGGCGCCCTGTTCGAATTCATCCATCGCTTTCGCTGGAACAAGGAGCCGCCGCCATGACCACGCGCACCCTCAACTCCACCCTGGCGCTGCCGCTGATCGGCATGGTGTGCGCGGCGTTTGTCTATTCCCTGTGGGATGCCTATGCCCACCAACCGCCGCCGGCCGCGTCACCAGCCGCAACCTGCCCTGCCGTTCTCCATCACTCCAGCCCTCCAGTTCTCCATCACTCCAGTCCTCCCGCTCCTGCCCTTGCAGCGCCAGCGGCCGCAAACCTGACGCGCTTCAGCAGCAACGAGGCCGTGCGCGCGGGCTTGTCCTTGCGCCTGGCTGAATACTGGACAAATCTGACGGCCACGCGCGTGCAGTGCCGTTTGTGCCCGCGCCGCTGCGTGATTCCAGATGGCTATCGCGGCGCCTGCCGCGCCCGGGTCAACATCGCCGGCCGCTTGCACACCTTGGTCTATGGCAAAGCGGTGGCCGTCAATGTTGACCCGATTGAAAAGAAACCGATCTTTCATGTGCTGCCCGGCAGTCGCACGTTTTCACTGGCAACCGCCGGCTGCAACATGAACTGCAATTTCTGCCAGAACTGGGAAATCTCGCAAGCCGACCCGGCGCGCACGCGCAGCATTAATATAACGCCCGAAGAAATTGTCGCGGCGGCCTTGCGCGCCGGCTGCCGCTCAATCGCCTACACCTACACCGAGCCGACCATTTTCTTTGAGTACATGCGCGACACCGCACGCTTGGCCAGGCAGCACGGCCTGCGCAATATCTGGGTCACCTGCGGCTACATCGAGGAAGAGCCGTTGCGCGAATTGTGCCAGTATATTGACGCCGCCAATGTTGACCTGAAAGGTTTCTCAAAAGAATTCTATGGCACCTACACCCAAGGGATGCTCGACCCCGTCCTGCGCTGTTTTGGCGTGCTGAAAGAGCGCGGCGTGTGGACGGAATTGACCAACTTGCTGATCCCCGGCGCGAATGACGACCCGGCCGTGATCAGCAACATGTGCGCCTGGATCGTTGCGACGCTCGGGCGCGACGTGCCGGTGCATTTTTCGCGCTTCCAGCCCAATTATAAATTGCTGGATCGGCCGCCCACGCCGGTCGGCACGATCCGCATGGCAGTGGCAATCGCGCAGGGGTACGGCGTGCGGTTTGTCTACTCCGGCAATGTCGCGGGCGACCCGCATGAGTCCACTTATTGCCCGGCATGTGGCGCCGTGGTGGTCAAGCGCACCGGTTACGACATTGACGCGCGCAACCTGCGCGATGGCGCCTGCGCCACGTGCGGCCGAAAGCTGCCCGGCATCTGGCACTAACGTCGCGCGCAGCGCGATCATGCATCCAGCAGCGTTCCATGCATGCCCGCAAAGCAGGAAAACGCTCGCCCATCAAGATTGTAGTCACGTGCAGTGCCGGTTGTGGCCGCGGGGCACGCCGCGGATGCTGCGGCCCACGGGAGCTGCCGGCGTAGAGCGCACAGACAGGTAGGGCGGTCAGGCCCTTGACCGCCGCTGACGTCGTTGCGCCATTGTAGCACCGGCGTGCGCGCGCATGCAGCCACGGCGGTCAGGGCCTGACCGCCCTACCTCACCCGCCGGCCATGCACGCGCAGAACCCACAACAGATGTGGCCACGTCAGGTTCGCATTTTCCCCTATATCGGCATTTCAGACAGATGTACTTGTTAAATTGACGCGCATGCGCCAGCGGCGGAGTTCAGGATTCAGGGAAAAATGGTTTTGCCGCAAAATCATTTTGTGCAAAATGAATTGCCGCAATTCATTTTTATTGTTGTCATTTTTATTGTTTGACAATCCAAAACGCTTATGCTACAGTCTCTGCACTATGAACGCATTCAATGGATTAGGCATGCATCTCGGCAACCTGTCACGCCTGGCGCGCGCACAAACACGGTCGATCAGCCCGGAGAACTTCACCGGCGAAAAGGGACGCGCGGGCATGGCCACGGAAGGAACCGGCCGGCACTGTGCGCGCGATCTCGGGGTCGGATGGAAAGTGAGTCCCTCCGTGCGCATCAACGCCGGCGATGTTTTCACCGTGGCCGACATCCATGGATCGGGTGCCGTTCAGCACCTCTGGTTTACGCCGACGGGGAATTGGCGCTGCGCCATTTTGCGCATCTATTGGGACGAGCAGGCGCACCCCTCGGTTGAGGTCCCCCTCGGCGATTTCTTCTGCTGCGGCTGGGGCACCGACGACGGACGCAACCATACCGGCGCCAACTTCCGCCAACTCTCCTCCTTGCCGGTCTGCGTCAATCCCGGCAGTGCCTTCAATGCCTACTGGGAAATGCCCTTTCGCACGCGCTGCCGCATCACCGTCGAAAATATCCAGCCGCGCGATGCGAACAATCCCGCAGCGGGCGCGATGACATTGTACTACCAGGTCGACTACACCCTCACGGACGTTCCCCGCGATTGCGCGTATTTCCACGCCCAATGGCGGCGCTCAAATCCACTACCTTACCAGACCGTGCATACCCTGCTCGATGGCGTCACGGGCCAGGGACAGTATGTCGGCACGTTCATTGCCTGGGGCGTGCATAACAACGGCTGGTGGGGCGAGGGCGAAATCAAGTTCTACATGGACGGCGATATCGACTTTCCCACCATCTGCGGCACCGGCACCGAAGACTACTTCTGCGGCTCCTACAACTTTGATGTGGGCAAGGAACACGGCGGGTATCGCGAGTTCTGCACCCCGTATGCGGGCATGCATCAAGTTCTGCGCCCGGACGGGTTGTACCAGTCGCAGACACGCTTCAGCCTCTACCGCTGGCACATCGCGGATCCGGTGCGCTTTGAGAAAAATGTGCGCGTCACCATCCAGGCGCTCGGCTGGCGCAGTGGCGGACGCTACCTGCCGTTGCAGGACGACATCGCCTCAACCGTCTTCTGGTATCAAACACTGCCAACCGCCCCGTTTCCACAACTGCAAGGAAGAGATTATTTGGAAGTAATCTAAGCCGGACGCTGCACTCACGTACCTCGGATTGCAGTTCGGATATTGGACATTCCTTGTTCGATATTCGGTTCCCATGCACCGCCGCCTGTCATTTCAGCTTTCTACTTTCAGCTTGCAGCTTTTCTCCGTCTGATTCACAACTCCCGTCTCACGATTCACGTCTCATCCTCCCAACTTCCCAACCTCACACTCACCACTCACCACTCACCACTCACGTGTCTCAACTAAGGACAAAGCACCAAGGACAAAGCACCGCTGCTCATTGCCGTATTCTGAGAACCATTTTCAGCAGCATGCCCAGTTTGCCCCAGCGGCCCTTCTTCTTCGCCATGATCGTGTCGTACAGCGCCTCTTCGTCTTGCGGCGGCATCATCTGGCGCGGGTTATCGGCCAGTTGCATGGCGTGGGCCGGGCAGGTCGGCACGCATAGGCCGCAGCCGATGCACCGGCCGGGATTGATCTTCGCCGTGCGCGGCGTGCCGGTGATGGTGATCGCCTTCACCTGGCAGCGCGCCACGCAAATGCCGCAGCCGGTGCATGCATCGGCGGCAACAACGGCGTGGAAATTGGTGGCCCAAAAATCAACCGGGCGCGGCAGCATCTTGTGGAACGAGAGCATCCCGCAGCAACAGCCGCAACAGCCGCAGACAAACTCGGGTCGTTGGGCATTGCCGGACTGCAGCACCAAGCCGTCCGCCTCGTTCTGCCGCAGCGTGGCCAAGGCCTCCTCGCGGCTGACTTCACGCCCGTGCTTGCGGCGCAACACCATTGCGGCCATGCCGCCCCAGGCAAGGCAGGTTTCCTCCCGGGTCGTCTTGGTGCAGTGCTTCTTGCGTAGGGCGCTGGCTTCGCGGCACACGCACCTGAGCACGGCAAACGGGCTGGTGGCATTCCCGATAATGTCCTGAATCTGGTCGTACGTGCCCACATGGTGCTCGACCGGTATGCTGGCGTTGATCGGCACGGTGCGCATCTGCGACGGTGCCACGGCTAGGAACGACAAGCCGAACTCCTTGCTCTTCATGTAGGCGCCGACCGCGGCTAAAAATCTCGGGCTCGGTGCGCCATCCTGCGCTTCATACATGCCCACCACCAGCGGCATCAGATACCAATGATCCTGCCCGTCCTTCTGCTTCCAAGCAATGGCGCCCTTCTGGAACATATGCTCCAGTAAGGGCAGCACCTGCGCCGCCGCGAACGCGGGAGCGGCTCGCTCAACAATCTGATCCAGTGGCAGCGGCTTGTAGGACAGATGCAACGCCAGGGCCGCTTCCTCCGCCGTGAACAACTGCTTGAGGAAACGAAGGTCGGCCCCCGTCTTGGTGGCCGGAAACCCGACGGCCTGCTGGTCAAGATGCTGTTGCAGGTGCCGAAACGCGCCGCCGTCCGTGCTCACGCCCCGTCTCCGTTGCCGCGCAGCACCACAGCCACATTCAACGCCGGCGGCGCGCGACACGCAGGCCGGCGACGCCGAGTAACGCAGCAAGCACGCCGGCGGGCTCGGGCACGATTACATCTGGCAACACCGTGATTTCAAGCGTGTCGACCACGGCGGGATCAAGATTGGCCTGCACCGCGCTGCTCAGCCGGTCGGCAAACGGGAAGCCGTAGACATCCGAATAACGCCAGAAGGCCTCGCCATAGCCATTGTAATAGGGCAATGTCGTCTGCACGTCACTGAACGCCTGGGTCTGCACCGTGGAGAACCAATTGCTGCTGGCTTCGCTCTGGAAGGCAAGGCCCGTCACCTGGTCCGTGGCGGCACAGCCGATAAAACCGCAGGCGAAGCCGGCGAAGACGTCGCGCACGGCCGCGGAATAAACGTCATTGTCCGCCATCGAGCCGCTGTCCGCGCCGTTAATGGTGTAGAGCGGGTTGTTGGCATAGACTTGATAGGCGATATTTGAGTAGGCGAAGGTGACAATGTTGGTGATGCCGATGCCGCCGGCCGTCAGGCTGCCGCCGGCCATGATCAGTTGATCAACGCCCAGCAGGTTGGTAAAAGAGGTCGTAAACTGATAGCGCTGGGTGGTCAGCCGCGGTGGCTGCATGCCGGCGGGGCCCGAGAACAAATCGGAAATAAGGATCGGCCGGCCTGATGCGCGGACGACATCAATGTAGACGCCCAGCGGTTGATACGGGCCGATGGTGCCGGCGGCGTAGGCGGTCGGGCCGAGGACACGCAGGAAGCGGTTGCTGGCGTCGGTCAGGACGGCCGAATCGTTCGTCGCGGCGGCCCGCAGCTTGGCGATCATCATCGCGGCACCAACATCGTAACCCAGCGTTTGGAGGATCGTCGGGCCGTCGTAGGTGCGCAGCACAAAGGGGATGCCGAACATGTTGATGCCGGTCAGGTCGGCCGCGTCATACGACTTGCCAGTGAAGGTAATCTCAACACTGTCCCAGCGCGTGGAGTAATCCGCATCGGTGGTATTGCTGGGCGAGGGACCGGGCAATTGCCCCGCCACATTGGTAACCGGAACCGACATCGGGTTGCCCAGCGACACATAGAAGACGCCGGCAACGATATCGGTCAACATGACGCCGCCGGACAACTGCGCGAAGGAATACGCCGTCGTCAGGGCAATCGCACCGCCGCTGTACGACGCATCAAATGCATTGGTGGTGCCTTTGCGGAACATCACAAAGACGTTGGAGTCGGCGTGCGCAAGATTCTCATTGACAAACCGCAGCTTGAGCGCCGCGTGCGTTGATACAGACGCTGCGCACAGCACGAGCAACACGGTGAACAACAGTACGCGTGCATTCATGATTGTTATCCCCTGCTGGTTAAGATTACATTATAGCAAGTATGCCCTGATTATGCAAAGCGGCGTGCTTGATGACACAGGACGGTGTGTTCCATTTTCGTGGCTTTTCTTGTTTTTCGTGGCCATCTGCGTTTGCTGCATGTCTCTCAAAAAGCAGACGTTTTCGAACACGCCATGTCAGGAATTTTGGAGTCGTGGCATCAAACACCGTTGTCTGGCGCTCAATGTTGTCGGGCACCCCACGCAGGTCGTCAACATAGATGAAGGGATCACGATAATGGTCAAAGGTGGCTTGCGCCATAATGGCGTCTTTGTCATGGGCGGCGCAGAATGTGTTTATGCGCATATGCTTGCCGTGTAGATTACAGCATCCCGATTTTATGCGAAATCACCCCAGCAAGGCAACAACCGTGTTGTCGTCGGCCAAGTCCTCGCTGCGCAGCAGGTTCGATGAATAGGAGCGCCCATTCAAGAGCACGCGCGTCACGCCGTGCTCGACGCCGCGCGGGTTCTTGATCGTGATGCGCACGCGCTTGCCGCGGAAAACGCGCTGCACCTGCACGATCTTCCACGCCGCCGGCACGCACGGGTCAATCCGTAAGCCGTCGTGCTCCGCGCGCACGCCTAGAATATATTGGGTGATCGCCACCAGGTTCCACGCGGCCGTGCCGGTCAACCATGAATTCTTGGCCTCGCCGTGCGTGGCCGCGTCGCGGCCGGCGATCATTTGTGCATAAACATACGGCTCGCAGCGGTGCACCTCGCTGATCTGCTCGCGCGCCGACGGGCAGATGCGCAAGTAATAATCCAGCGCACGCGCGCCACGGCCGCACAAGGCCTCGGCGATCATGATCCACGGATTGGTGTGGCAAAATATCCCGGCGTTTTCCTTGTAGCCCGGCGGATAACTGGTGATCTCGCCCATCTCAAGGCGGTAGCGCGCATACGCCGGCTGTTGCAGCACAATGCCATGCGGCGTGGCCAAGTGCTTTTCAACCGCAGCAAGCGCGCGCCGCGGCCAGCCTTTTGCCGCACCAATTTGCGCCATGCAACAAATGCCGTTCGACTCGATGAAAATCTTGCCCTCGTCGCAACTGCGCGCGCCGATCGGCTGACCAAAATGATTGTACGCCCGCCGGAACCAGGCGCCGTCCCAGCCGGCGCGCTCGACCGCACGCAGCATATGTTGTTCCGCGCGCCGGCAGGCTGCCGCATCGGCCTTGTTGCCGCGCAGGCCGGCGAGCTGCTGCATCTCGCGCGCCGCCAACACGAACAGCCCGGCAATGAACACCGACTCGGCCACCTTACCGTCCTGATTCGTCAAGGTCTGGAACGACTGGCCCGGCGCGGCCGAAAAGCAATTCAAGTTCAGACAATCATTCCAGTCGGCGCGGCCAATCAACGGCAGCTTGTGCGCGCCCAGCCGGTCGAGCGTATACTGCAGCGCGCGCTGCAAATGCGCATACAGCGTGTCCGCCGCGCGCGCGTCATTTTCAAACGGAATGCGCTCGTCGAGAAAGGCCCGGTCGCCGGTCTCCTTGACATACGCGGCCGTGCTCAGCACCAGCCAGAGCGGGTCGTCATTGAAATTGCCGCCGACGTCATGATTGCCGCGCTTGGTCATCGGCTGGTACTGGTGAAACGCGCCGCCGGTCTTGAGCTGGGTGGCGGCCAGGTCGCGCAGGCGCTCCTTGGCGCGCGCGGGAATCATGTGCACAAAGCCGAGAATGTCCTGGTTCGAATCGCGGAAGCCCATGCCGCGCCCAATGCCGCTCTCGAAATACGACGCGCTGCGCGACAGATTGAAGGTTACCATGCATTGATATTGATTCCACACATTGACCATGCGATTGACATGCGCATTGGGGCTGTGCACGCTGAAGCGGCCGAGCAGCGCGCGCCAGTGCTGCTGCAACTTCGCAAAGGCATCATCAATTTTCTTGGCCGTCTGCAATTGCCGCAGCATGTCGTCAGCCGGCTTTGTGTTGACCACGCCGGCGCGCGTGAATTTCTCCGCGACCGGATTCTCGGCATAGCCAAGAATGAAGCTGATACGCTTGCTCGCGCCGGGTGCCAATGTCACGCGCACATGATGCGACCCGATCGGCGCCCAGCCATGTGCGACGGACTTGGTGCTCTTGCCCTTGACCACCACGGCCGGCCGTTCGAGCGTGCCATACGGCCCGAGGAACGCGTCGCGCGACGTGTCAAAGCCGGCCAGCGGCGCACTGCAATGGAAAAACGCAAAATGATTGCGGCGCTCGCGGTATTCGGTGGTGTGGTAAATCGTGCGATCCTGCACATCGACTTCGCCAATGCTGAAATTGCGCTGGAAGTTGGTGCAATCGTCCCAGGCGTCCCACAAGCAGAATTCGACAAAGCTGAACAAATCGAGCTGTGCCGGCTGCTGGCGCGTGTTGGTCAGCGTCAAGTCCCAGATTTCACACGCAAGGCCGCGCGGCACGAAATAGCGCACGTCGCTGCGAATGCCGTGCGCGCTCGACGCAATGCGCGTGTAACCAAGCCCGTGACGGCATTCATACGCGTCGAGCGGCGTGCGCGTCGGTTGCCATGTCGGCGACCAGAATGTGCCGCTGGCGTGGTCGCGCAAAAAAAGATAGCGGCCGTTGCTGTCCAGCGGAATATTGTTGTAGCGAAAGCGGGTGAGGCGGCGCAGGCGCGCATCGCGATAGAAACTGTACCCGCCGGCCGTGTTGGAGATCAGCGCGAAATAATCGTCACAGCCAAGATAGTTGATCCACGGCAGGGGCGTATCCGGGCGGGTGATGACATATTCCGCAGCAGCATCGTCGAAATGACCAAAACGCATGATGGTGGCTCCCAATTTAACATTACAATTCAGTTGCGTTTATAATATACTAGATCGGCGAATTGCACAAGCCGGCGCGTTGAATGGTGGCCACGGCGCACGCCGTGGATGCATTGCTTGACCAAGCCGGATAGCTTGGCTACATGTGGTCTGACATGTGGTCTGGGAATTGGGGTTGATTTGTGATTTGGGGTCGGACCAATATAACATGCTGCAAGCAAGATAGATAACCACTAATGGCGACCTCACAAAGTATCTTAAACGAGCTTTTCGAGGCTGAAAACACGGTTTAACACGGGAGAAAAACTATGCCGCGGGCTAACAGATATCACGTTCCTGGTTTCGTCTGGCACTTGACGCATCGCTGCCATGATCGCGCTCATCTGCTTCGTTTCGCTTGTGATCGCAAATGCTGGATGGACTGGCTGTATGAAGCGCGCAAGCGTTGCGGCATGCGCGTCTTGACTTTCTGCGTCACTGGCAACCACGTGCATCTCGTGGTGGTCGATGCCGATGACGGTGCGATCGCCTGCGCAATGCAGCTTGTGCAAGGAAGAACGGCACAGAAATACAACGAGCGCAAATCGCGCTGCGGCGCCTTCTGGCAAGACCGGTATCATGCCACGGCCGTTGAAACCGATCTTCACCTGCGGCGCTGCCTCTGCTACGTCGATCTGAACATGGTGCGGGCGGGCGTGGTACAACACCCGCGCGACTGGGCGTTTTGCGGCTATCAGGAAATAGTTGGCGCACGCCAGCGGAAGTGCATCATCAACCGCGATGCGCTTGCGGAACTGCTTGGATTACGTGACACAACCGAGTTGCCCGGCTTCTACGACGAATGCATCCGTGAGGCGCTCTGTACGGCTTCCGGTAGTCGCGAAGCATTGTGGACGGAAAACGTTGCGGTCGGCAGCACGCGCTTTGTCGACGACATCCAGAGCGGGCTGCAGCGGACACGCAGTCTGTGGAACATGCGCCGCGGGGAAGGCGATGACACTCAGGGAACTTGTGTGTTGCGGGATGAGCAAACGCCGTATGGAGAGCCAGCCTATCTGGCGATTTTCGGGGGTGAAAATGCGGATTAAGAACATTTCGAGAACCCATTGCTGCACCTAAGCAACACCACACCAAGCACTTGCATTTGTCCGACCAACAAGGAAATACTCATATGACTCCAAATCAACAACTTATTTTGGTGCGACCCTAAAACACCCTCCGACCAACAAGAAAATACTTATATGACTCCAAACCAACCACTTATTTTGGTGCGACCCTAAAACAACCCTAAAACACAAGGGCGCTCACGCGGCATGTGGTTACTTGCCGATCAATTCGTGCAGTCCCTCAATGACAAGATCGAGTTCCTCGGGTGTAATCCGGCCCAGATGTTTGCCCAAGCGTTGGGTGGACAAGGTGCGGACTTGGCTGATTTTTACCCATGCGTGCTTGTTGGCAACCAGCGCTTTCAAGGCAAGCGTAAGAGGAAAACCGGCGCGCGGAGGCTGGCTCGTCAAGGCCACGGCAATGACGGTACCGGAGCGCTCATTGAACACGTCCTGACTGATAATCAGCACCGGTCGGTGGCCGGCTTGTTCGCTGCCAATCACCGGGTTCAAGTCGGCCCAAACAAGGTCGCCTCTTAGAATTCTGGCCATGCGCTGCGCTCCATGGCAAAGCCTTCTTCGGCGAATAGCTGTTCCTCGTGCGGATGCAGTTTGGCACATTCCTTGGCAAGGCGGCTGCGGTCAAGCTGGGTCAGGTGGTGCTGCATTACATTTTGAAATGCCTTGCTGCGATTGGGAAACAGTTGCAAAGCAACCAGCCGGTCTACGTGCTGCAGGACGGCTTGGTCAATGGAAATGGCAACTTTGGCGGTCGGCATAATAAACTCCGGTATTACATTTAGTACTACTATAGCAATAACACCGCGGGCTGTCAAGCCAGCCGCAAGTTTCTCGAAGGTGCGCAGTGTACGACGCGGCAAGCCTGGGTGCCCTGCGTTGTTTCACGGCCACAATAGTAGCGCGCATTTCTCGAGCCGTTAGTTCCCAATGTTGTGTTTCTGGCAATAATCAAGCCACCAGACCGCGACCTGTTTATCAACTTCTGAAAGGCTGGGATCGCTTATTTGTTCATGCAGAATTGCCAGCCCTTTGGCAATATCTGCTTTGTCTTTTGTTTTGCCCATGGTGTAGGAGCGCGCCATGATGAAACGCACCCACGCACGATCTGAAGGCGTGGTACTGCGCGCCAACCGTTGCTCAAGCACCGCAATGGATTCTGCGCACCGTCCCAATTCTCCCAGGATTTTGCCGTTTTGCTCGGCCGTCCCATCGTACAGATCACTGGGATACAACGCCAGATTCTTGTCCATTCTAACCATGGCAGCGGCAAACAAAGCCTGTGCTTGCTCTGGCTGTTGTATCCTTTCCAATGCAGACGCTGCACAATTAATTAGCCGCTCGGCAAAAACCCTGTCCACTATCTGGTCTGCCAGACCACAGAATTGACGGGCGACCTGCGCGATACCTGGATATTCATTGAATTCAAGGTTATTACACACCGGACCCAACAAATCAAGCAAGACGGCTTGATCGGCCGGACTAAATTCGTTGATGCAGGCGCTGATGCGCGCCCAGTCGGCGCTTTGCCACTGGTCAATGCTGGTGCGGAAGACGATGATCTGGGCGAGTTCGGGATGGAGTGCGTTGCTGTAACTGTTGGAGGTAAGCGCGTTGTAGAGCGCGAGGCGCTCGCGCACGTAATCGAGCGCGATGGTGGCCTCGCCGCTGTTGGTGGCCGCTGCCGGCACCGGGGCATGCGCCGTTGTGTTTGTGGCAGGCGCGGCGGGCTTGACCGTGGCGCCGGGCTGCCGGTCGCGGGCTGGGCCGGCGGGCGCACGATCAGCGCGTGGCGCGCGCGAGCAGGCGCACAACAGCAGACAGGCAACAACAAATCCAGTAAATTTCATTGGCGTTCTGGTTCGGCGGCGGTTATGACCTGCGGCGCGAGCTGCTGGTGCAGCAGCGCATAGCGCCCTGGCGTCACCATGACATTGGTGTCCAAGGCGGCGCAAAATTGGCGGCGCGTCAGCAACGCATTCGAGACCGCATTCAGCGCCGCATTGGTGTTGCCCAGCGCGGCATAGACAATGGCGCGCCGGTAGTCATGCTCTGCCTGCGTGCTGCTGCGCATCTGGGTGGCGAGCAGCGCGTGGGCGGCTGGCCAATCCTGCATGGCCCAGATGTCCCGCAAGCGCTGCTCGGTCGGCAACACCACCCGGACGAGTTGCATCACGCGCACCGGCTGCATGTAGGTGTTGAACAAGTCGGCGCCGCAGAGCATGCGGCAGGTGCGCAGATAGTTTGCCAGTTGCGCATCGTCGGCCCATGCCCAAGTGCTGGCACACAGGTCGGCGAGAATACAGCACTGGGCGAATTCGTTGCCGGCATCAAGTGCGCAACGTGTCAGGCCGCGCAACAAGACTGCAAAAGCCGCGGCAGCCTGATCGCGGGCGGTCAACAGGCGCGCCCACGCTGCATAGTGCGCAACAGACAGGGTGCCGCGGCGCACTTCGTATTCCGCCAAATCTGCCAAGGCCTGATCTGCGTTGCCTTGCTGGATGCTCTTGTCGATGCGCCACGCCAAAAAGCGCAGGGCCGCGGGATGTGCCGCCGGCAGCGCTGCCAGTGCTGGCTGAATGTGCGCGCTGGTTATGTGACGGTCATCGCAGGCAAGCGTGAGCACCGCGGCATCGGCCCGGATGCAGCCTGATTCCAACGGGATTCTTTCTAAAACGGCGTTGGTCACGCCGCGCTCACCTGCACCACGGGCGTGGCTTGCCAGCAACATACCCAACCGCGCGGCTTGTTGCATGCTTGTTCCATCATACGCCAAGGCCTGTGGATTGACTCCGGCGCAGTTGGTGCCCGGGCTGGCCTGTGCCACAAGATTGCTGCAGCACGTGTACGCCCCGGCATGCAAGCCGTTCTTGAGCAAACAATCGGCGCGCATGAGCTGGTCTTCGAAGTAGCTGCTGCTATCACGCGAACGTTGCGCGGCATCATCAAGCGGGGCCGGGCCCGGGACGGCGCGCGCGACACGCCGATCGCGCGCATCGTGCGCGGCGCGCGCACGGCCTGGCCGCAATCCCAGCAGGAGCTCGCGTTTGATTTCTTCACAGCGCGCAACGACGGCTTGCAGATCGTCATGATCCTCGATCCAATCAAATGTTTTGCGCATCACCAGGCGCGTGCCGCAGAGAATGGCAATGAATTCCTCGTCGCCCTTCAGCATGCGGGCTTGGGCGATGGCGTAGCCCACCAGGTCGTAGAAACGCTGGAACTCGGCGTCGTTGGCGCGCATGACGTTGGCTTGAAAGCAAACAAACAGCGGGTCGGTCATGATGAGATCATTGTTGATGCCGAGGAGGGTGATGCCGTCGAGGATAGTCTTGAAGCCCGGGCGATCTTGATGTGTCCAGAAGTAGAGTTGCGCAAGTTCCCTGTATTCCTCGGGAGTGTAAATTCGTTCGCGGCGAACGAATGTGGAGGTGCTCTTCTCAGGTTGGGCAATGTGGGAGCCGCCTCCGTGCGGCGATTCTTCAGATTCTGTCAATAGAAACCGCAAATCCACGTAATTGGTGATGGCGTCGTGGTAGTCGCCGATCTCGATTGCGCGGCGGATCAGTGCGCGGTCGGCGGTTGCCGCGAGGCGCGGTTCGGCCGACGCTTCCAGCCGCACCAGGTCGAGCCAATTGAATGCGTCGGTGTAGCGGCCCGCCACAAGGCAGGTGCGGCCGAGGCCGAGAAAAACTTCCAAGCGCGGCTCCGGGCATTGCACGGCGGCAGCTTGGTCGTCGAAATACGCACGGCTGGTCTGATAGGCGCGATAGGCCTTGACAATGTCGCCCGTTTTTTCAAGGCAGTAGCCGCGCAGGGCATTGACGAAAAAGCCTTGCTGATAGCCGTTGGTCACCGCGCCGCGCCAGTGAAACGCGCCGGCGGCCAATGCTTCGAGCGCAGACAGGGCGGCGCTGATGTTGCCGTCCTCAATCAAGCGCGCGGCGTCGCGGCAGGCCGAGTGGCGCGCAAGATCGAGCAGCGACTGCACGGATGACAGGGGTACGGGCTGGGGGAGCAGAGGTACGTCAGTGGGCGGTGCGCCGGTGCGTCGGTTTTCAGTGGTCGGTTTTTGTGTTACTGACGCACTGGCGTACTGATGTGCTGACGCATCATCCCGGGCGCTGGCCGCGTTTGTTTCTAATGGTGAAGCGGCGCGGCACGGCAACATTAGTAAGAAGGCAGCAGCAATGCCGCAGTGCCACGGTAACTTAAAGTTATTGTAATGCGCAATCAGCATTCCGATAAACTGCCTTTTCTCATTTATTATCAGCCAGGTGGGTTTGGCCAACCACAGTGCAACTTTATAGCATAAGGTACATGCAATGTCAAGTGGGTTCAATGCCTCTGAAATTCCGATATAGGGGAAATGCGAACCTGACGTAGCCAAATCTGTTGTGGGTTCTGCGCGTGCGTGGCCGGTGGGTGCGGTAGGGCGGTCAGGCCCTGACCGCTGGTGCTGCATGCACGCGCACGCCGGTGCTGCAATGGCGCAGCGACGACCGCGGCGGTCAAGGGCCTGACCGCCCTACCTGTCTGCGCGCGCTACACCGGCGGCTACCGTGCCAGGATCGCCGCAAGGGAATGCGGTTCCCGTTCTCATATCGGAATTTCAGAATGCCCCGGTTCCAGCGGTTGGTATGTGTTGTTGCTATAAAAACGAATTGCGTCAATTCATTTTGCACAAAATGATTTTGCGGCAAAACCATTTTTCCCTGAACCGCTGATGAATATCCAATATCCAACACTCAATATCCAAGTGCAAAATATCTGCGCAGAACTTGATTGTTCGACCTTCCTTGCTCGATATTCGATATTTGCATTCCCATAAGCAGTCGTGGGGTTCTCTGCATGCAAAGAATGGGAGCGGCCCCTGTGCGGCGGTGCGGTCAGCCGATCCGGAGATCGGCGTTCCCGGGGCAATCGGTGCGGTGCGGCATTATTACAAAGAGTAAATGAGGTGTGGCACAGGCGGCAGTTTGCCGGTTGCAGAACACAAAAATGTTGGTTGCGGCTTCTCTTTGGCTCCTTTACTCCTTGTTAATTTCTTTTGCCGCACAACAAATTATGGTGCAGTGTCTGTGTTTGCACCGCTTGCGCCGCGGAAGAATTTACTTACTGGGCCAATTGGGTGTGGAACATGGTCGTGGCCGGATCGTCGTCGGCCAGCGCGCTGCGATCCAGAATCACATCGCGCCCGACCGTCGCGCCAACCTGATCCTGGCCGGGCTGATACGTGCCATCGCGATTCATGTCCGCAATGGCCTGCGCCACGATCATCACGCGAAACTGGTCGCTGCGCGTGGTTGCCAGATTGCACATGCGGGTGAAGAGGTCGGGCGTCATGCCGCGCACGTTGAGAATATCGGTGAGGGTGCGGTATGGCTTGAGCTGGGCGCGGCCGGTGGTGTCGAGGCCCAGGGCAAGGGCGTGGGCAAGGTCGGGCGTCACGCCGTTGAGCGCACTGAGCACGCGTTCGGGCGCCGTGTTCACGTTGATCTTGCCGAACACCGCGCTGGGTGCGAGATAGGCATAATCGAACCACGCCGTGCCGGAACACTGCTTGGCATCCAGGCCGCGCGCCACCAGGCGCAGGCGCACGCCGCCACTCGGTGAAATGTGCCGCGGGTGGAGCTGGCCGACATAGACCCCGTCGTTCTTTTCATACTGGTGTTGGGCGCGGCTGCTAACAATTTCATACGCGTCAGCCTCGCGGCCGCGGCGGTGTTCGCCCGGTCGCGGCAGTTGGTCGTAAGCCTGCGTCTCAAAATTCCAGACGGCGACGTCCAGGCCGGCATTGTGGTTTTCCTCGAGAAACTCGGTTGTGTCAATCGAGTCGCACAAGCCGAACAGATACAGGCCGTAGCGGTTGCGCTCAAGCCCCTTGGCATGCCATTCCCAGACGCCGGCATCGCCGTTGTTGCGCGTGTAATAACTTGGTGTGGCATAGCCCGGGCCGACGCTGAACAGGTCGCCGGGATTGACGCGCAGCGACTGGCCGCCCGGCGTGGAATAGCCGGCCACGGTAATGCCGTTCTGGGTGCTGCGCGCAATGGCGAAGCTCTCGCCCTTGAGCGCGCCCGACAGCATGCGCAAGGTTTGCTGCGCCCACAAGCCCGGCGGCCACGCGGCCGCATCGGTGACAAGGCCCTTGTTGCCGACTGCGCGCACGCGGCCGAAGGCCGGCTTCCAGCCCTGTAGATGGGCGCCCGCTTCCTCGGCGTCCAGACGCACGCCGGCGACGGTGAAGAAATTGCCGAGGGCCTTGAGCGTGGCGGTGCTGGGCGCGCCGCGGCCGCGCGTGCCGATGTTCTGCCAGTCCTCCGCCTTGCGCACCTTTTGGATTTCGCCGACCGAGACGTACTGGTTGTTCTTAACGTAGGCCGGCACCACGGAGCCGGTCGGCAGCGAATGGTTCTTGGCCAGGCGCGGGTTGCCGCCGAAGGTGGCGCGGCGTGACTTGACCCAAGTATAGTGGGTCGGGTCGAGTTTCTCGGTCGAGTAATTGACCTCGCGCGGCTCGGTCGTGCCGTACTCCGTCGTGCGCGCCACCACCTGGCCATACTCGTCCTTCAAGGTCATCGAGAGAAAGCCACCTTCACGCGGCATGCCGACAATGATCGCGTCGTCACCCGCCTGCACCCCGTCGTAGTTCAAACTGATGTAGTCCTGCATCAACAACGTGTCGCGCGTGCTGGTGCGGCACGACTTGCGAATGCCGGTCGGCCCGTTGCGATCGGCCGGCTGGCGCTTGCTGTGGAACTCGACCATTTCGTATTTCATCTGATCCGTACGCCAGTTCGCGCCCTCCACGCGCACCTCGTTGTCGCGCACCCGCGTGATCTTGTAGCGCACGCCCCAGGTGATGTCCGGCAATTCGGCGCAGGCGTACTGCTCATCCGGCGTGTCGCCCCATGTGCCACTGCGCTTGCCGCCATATTCCATGTCGAAAATGCCGCGGTGATTGGTCAGGTAAAAATAGCCGTTGGGCGGAATGCCGGGATTGGGATTGTCAAACAACTGGCGGGTCTGCAGGTTGTACTGCGGGGCGTGGTCAATCAGCCCGACCTGGTCGGCGTACGAGCCGGTGTTGATGACCACGCGCCAGTTGCGCAGGCTGATCGGCGCGGCGCTGATGTTGATCAGCTCGATGATGTCCGGGCGCATGACATAGACGACATCAAAGGTGTTCTTGTTCTTGAAGGCCGTGCTGCTGGCGGTGCCGCGCGTGCCGCCGACGAAGCCGGTGTCCGGCCGGGTCGTCAGGCAGACCGGCACAAAACCGCGCTGGGCGCGCACCGGCTTTTTGTCGAGATACGACCAGCGCAGCAGATCCATGGCGGCTGTGCCGTCCGGCATCGTCATGGTCGTGGCGCGCAAGTCCGTGGCGCGCAGCACTTCCATTTCCGTGGCGGACGAGCGCGCGGGATCGCCGTCAACGTCGAGCATGCGATTGTAGCCCTTCCACGGGCCGGTGCCCCAATCGGAACCTATGTTGTCATTGAAATTCTGCTCGCCAATGTAGACAAAGTAGTACAGGTTGTCGGGCGGATTGACGTCGGCATCGTAACGGGTGGGAAACGCCCAGAAATCGGACATGCCCGGGAAGAGGCAATAGGTGGCCGCGCCCGGGCGCCAGAGATTGTCAATGCGCGCCGCGTTGGTGATCGAGCCGGGCATTGCACGCAGCAACTGATACTGCGCATCGCCGTTAAAGCCGACCTGCAGCGTGTCGTGCGTGTTGCCCAGAATCGGCAAATACATGAAGGTCGCGCCGGCGCCGCTCCACAGTTTCAGAAAAGAGTTCTTCCACAAATCCGCCGGCCAGCCGCCGGCATCGTCAAGAATTTTGCGCATGTCCGTGTAGGCAAAACCGCTGGGCGGGCGGTACATGCGGTCATCAAGGCGCACGATCGTGCTGTGCCGCATCATGATCGGCACGCCGTTGCTGAGCACTCGGCCGCCGCCGCTGAGCCCGCCGACGAACGCCAGCGGCCAACTGCGATATTTTGTGCCATCAATGTTGTACCAGATGCCCAGGCGATGGACAAAGTTGTAGCGGTCAAGGTCGCTCTCGGCGCCGGTACCCTCGGCCTCAAGCGTGAAGCTGCCGTCGTTCGCCATGATCTCATTGAAGCACACCGCCTCGACCCCATATTCGCTGCCGACCGTCGAGAGCACATGGTTCTCGTCGCGATAGTCAATCACGTTGGCAACCAGATTCTGCAGGCGCTGCGCCATGGGCTCGAAGTGAGCCGCGTCGTTGGCGGCCCGCACCATCTTAATTATCTGGCTGCGCGAGCCGGCATTCAGGTTGACCTGGCGCCGCCACTGCCTGGCCGTTTCATCGTAATAGGCATCCCGCGTGCGGGTGTAGACCGTGCTGTAATTGCGCAGCATCTGGCGCGCCGCGCCGCGCAACGGTGTGCCGCCGGACGCCCGGCCGGCCATTTCCTGCACCGACACAAACGCACAATCGTCCCACGCCGGATTGTGCGGGTTGAACTCCTCCGGCTCGTCTACGCCTTCGTCTGGCTCGTCCACCACGCCGTTGGCGTTGTTGTCAATTTCATCGGCGGCATACTGCGCGGCCGTGTTGTTGTCATCAACGCCGCGCTGGCCGGGCGCGCGATCGCGCCCATACCGATGGATCAATATGTTGCGCCCGAATGCCGCCGAAATCGGCAGGCCGCGCGTGCCACCGTCGGTGAGCAGCGTCTCAAACGTGCCCACGCCCTGCTGCTGCTGCTGCGCCGACAAGGCGGCCGCGCTGTTGATGTTGATCTTGCCGGCCTCGTCCTGCAGCATGACGGCATACCGTCCGATCAGGGTGCCGCTGGCGCCGCGCACATACAGCCAGCGCGGCGCGGCGCGCAGCCCGGGCGCGGCCGGCATGCCATCCAAGGCGGGTGCCGCGTCATCCGCGGCCGTGCCGACCTGAAACGCGGTCGCCCATTGTTCCGTCATGTCATCCCAACCGGGTTGCTCGGCCACATCCTGGCGCAGCAACGCCTGGGTATGCTCCAGCGCCGATTTGGCCAGCGCCTCCGCCTGCATTTGCGTGATGCTGACCCGCCCGGCCGCCGTCGCGACCGTCATCAGCACGGCAAAGGCGGCGGCCATCAAGGCCAGAATCGTCAGCACCGCCAGCACCGCCAGCAAGGCCACGCCACGCCGCACCCGATCCGGGCGCCGCGCCGGCATGGGCGCATGGCCGGTGCCCGCGCCATTCACGCGCGGCGCGGTAAACATTGTGTGCATGGTCATGGGTTTTCCAGACCAAATAGTAGCACAGAGGTGTGCTAGGTGTCAAGCATTATTTGGTTTAGGCAGACTTAACGGGCGGCTTGGCGGAAAACATTTGGCCGCACATATTTTGGGCACCGTTGCGGCCGCGCCCGCGTGTGCCTGCCGCACTGCAACATTCCGGTTCTTCCGGCATTTCCGCGTGAACAGATACTGGATCTGTGGCATCAAACCCGAAACTCCGCACCACATGCATCACACGACCACCGAGGCAAGCTCGGTGGGGAGCCACAACCCATACCAGCTGCCAGATATGGGCCATGCTCCCCTATGACACCACACTTCCGAAAAAACAGACAGTTTTGGGTTCGAGCTCCATTCGCGACTCAATTAGCGAAGAGGCCCGTAAAATAAGGAAAGTAGCGGAAGCTATGTCAGGAGTTCTGGAATCTGGGCGCTTGCCAATCTTCATCGTGTCACTGTTGTGCGCCCGACCCCACTCGACCCCCGGGATGGGTGGAAAACGGGCATGGTTATTGGGGGTGGAGATTGTGGCCGAAATCAGCGGCGAGGTGGCGTGAACGATCCTGCGTTGTCACCGGTGCTGGGCTATCCGTACCGTGTCTTCCGTCACCACTATGAAATTGTCACGCAGATACCCGGCGTATTGTGCGAGCAGTCGGCTTATGACGGCAATCCTTGAATCCATCATGGCCTTGCTCGCATAGCCACGCGGCTACGCCAGGGTCCGCGCATTCGTCAACCACAAAGCGCATCGTCTACGCCTTCTCCATGCTCAGCGGCATGAAGTCGGTGCTGGCCAGCGATTTGGTTGCAAACAGAAGGCATGCATG
>Ga0247841_10004731_pt1 | contig 22950 bp, 18 predicted proteins | sample LaCruzMarch2015__2_FD_192410 | JGI IMG/M metagenome (GOLD analysis project Ga0247841, IMG submission 192410) | Freshwater microbial communities from meromictic Lake La Cruz, Castile-La Mancha, Spain - LaCruzMarch2015_18m | ecosystem: Environmental > Aquatic > Freshwater > Lake | place: Spain... | reverse complement strand
TTGGCAAAAATGGATATAAAGTAGTTATCCTTGAGAAAAATGCCCAAATAGGAGGTTGTCTTCAAAGCTATACCCGCGATGGAGCTGTGTTTGATACAGGCGTACATTATATTGGCGGACTTTATGAAGGACAAACCCTTTATAAGATATTTTCTTATGTCGGACTGATGCAAAAATTGAAGCTTAAACGCCTGGATCAGGAAGGCTTTGATGTTATTCAAATTGGCGATATCAGAAATAAATATGCCTATGCCCAATCATACGAATTGTTTATCGAAACCCTTGCCCGCTTATTTCCTCATGAACGTACCGGTATTGAAAACTACTGCAATAAAATAAAGTATGTATGCAGCCGGTTTCCATTATACAACCTGAGAAGCGGCGATTTTATGGATAAGCGGGATATGTTAGAGATTAATGCCCGCGACACTATTAATTCATGTGTTTCTGACCCACTGTTACAATATATTCTGGCCGGAAATAATTGTCTTTATGCCGGCATAGGCGATAAAACGCCCTTTTATATTCATGCCTTGATTTTGAACAGCTATATTGAAAGTGCATGGCATTGTGAAGGAGGAGGAATGCAGATCGCAACAATTCTTGGAGATGTTATCGAGGCCGCCGGCGGCGTCATTATTAAGCGGGCTGAAGTGTCCGGAATACTTGTTGATGAAGGAAAAGCAACCAGTGTCATCACAAAGGACAACCGGGAATTTAAAGGGAAATGGATTATTTCGGATTTACATCCGGTAAATACGATTGCATTAACCCACACGGAAGTATTTCGAAAAGCATACATCAACCGTATCAAAAGTTTTGAAAATACATCCAGCACATTTATTTTGAATGTTGTTTTTAATGAATCGGCATTCCCTTTCTGGAATCATAACATTTATTTTTATTCAAAACCGGAAAATGTCTGGAGCGGAATTGATTATCAGCCAGATAAATGGCCTGAAAATTATGCTTTATTCGTTACTTCAGGCAAGAATGGATATGCCAGTTCTGCTTCAATTATGTGTTATATGAGGTTTTCCGAACTTGAGGCCTGGTCAGAGTCGAACAACACCGTTTTTAAACCTGGATACCGGGGGGCCGGGTACGAAGAATTTAAAGAGGAAAAGGCATCCAGGATTTTTCATTTTATTGAGCAGCAATATCCAGGTTTTAGAACTGCAGTAAAGACCTATCATACTGTAACACCACTTACTTACCGTGATTATACAGGAACGCCAAGAGGTTCACTTTATGGCATTGTACGTGATTATCGTGAGCCATTAAAAACCCTTATACCTGCACGTACAAAAATACCCAATCTGTTACTTACAGGGCAAAATTTAAATATGCATGGTGTGCTGGGCGTATCAGTAAGTGCAATTGTTACCTGCAGCGAGTTACTGGGGATTGATTTTTTACTCGAAAAAATCCTGAGATCTGACAGATGAAGTAGTTTGATATCTTTACTTATCTTTGCCCTCTTTACCCGAACCGCAGTTCATTCTATGTTAGCTTTTGAAGAAAATATCCTGGAACTGATCCCACAGCGCTATCCAATGGTGATGGTCGACTGCCTGGTTTCTTACAATGAAAAGCAAGCTGTTTCTCAGTTAACCATCCGCCAGGACAATCTTTTTCTGAACAGTCATGGGCTAACATCAGCCGGTATGATGGAAGCGATGGCACAGACTATAGCCGCCAGGACAGGGTTTCTTTTAAGAAATCAGCCGAAAGGAAAAAACAAAAAAATACCCATCGGCGTTATAGGCAGTATTAAAAACTTCAGGTTGAATTTTCAACCACGGATTGGATCGGTAATTGTCACTACCGTTAGTATTGAACATGAAGTATTGCAGGCGCTGGTAGTGAAAGGAAAAGTAGAGGTTGACGAAAAACTTGCGGCAGAAGGTGATTTGCAGATTTTTTTAACCGAAGATCAACCAGTAAACCCATGAAAGAAAAGGAAGTCCCACAAGATGAGGGACTGACAGAAGGACGGTTTGAAGATGTCTGCTATGCGCTGGATGATAGCGGAAATTACACCATTGTCCGCAGCACCGGCTGGCAGCCTAAAACTGATGCCATGCTTCAGGCCTGGGATGTTATCCATGAAAAAGTGGAGCAGGTCAGGAAGCGGGTATTATCCGGCGAACTCAGCCCTATCGCTTATTTCATGGAAAAGAATATTATGGACGTGAAGTTGCTGTCCGATTATGCCGGTCTTCCGAAAAGAAAGGTCAGAAAACATCTCAGACCGGATCATTTCGACAATTTAGACGATAAAATCCTGACGTGTTATGCGGAAACCTTCGGGATCAGCCTGGAAATGCTGCGCAATTTCCGTGAAACCCTGGAAGATAAATGAGCAAAAACACAACTATTATTGACTTTAAGCATAAACAGGCGGCACATTGTGAAAACGGCGTCATCTCTAATCTTTTACACCATTACGAGATCAAACTGAGCGAGCCGATGGTATTCGGCATTGGGTCGGGTCTATTCTTTTCCTATATGCCTTTCCTGAAGCTGAACGACTTGCCGGTAATATCGTTCAGGCCATGGCCGGGAAAGATATTCAACCGGATAACAAAGCGGCTGGGGTTGAAGATACAACGATTAAAGTTTAATGATCAGACTGAATCTATGGATGCATTAGACCGGAACCTTCAGCAAGGAATCCCTACCGGATGTCTGGTCGGCGTCTATCATCTCAGCTATTTTCCACAAGCTTACCGTTTTCATTTCAATGCTCATAATATTGTTGTGGTCGGCAGGGAAAACGGCGAATACCTCGTTAGCGATCCCATTATGCCGGATATCGAGCGGTTAAGCTATCATGATCTTCAGCGGGTGCGCTTTGCCAAAGGAACCGTTTTTACCCCACAGGGAAGAATGTACTTCATCACCGGAATTTCATCTTTAAATAATCTGAAAGAAGCCATTGTCAAAGGTATTCATCAAGTCTGCAAAGAAATGCTTGGCATACCTGTTCCGCTTTTCGGCGTAAAAGGGATTCGTTATTTAGCAAAGCAGATGCGGAACTGGCCCAAAAAGCTCGGGGAAAAAAAAGCATCTTTATACATGGGACATGTCGTCAGAATGCTGGAGGAGATCGGCACAGGCGGAGCAGGTTTCCGTTTCATTTATGCTGCATTCCTTCAGGAAGCAGCACGAGAGCTAGAGCAGCCCTGGCTGAATGATATGTCGAAGGAGATGACTGAAGCGGGCGACCGTTGGAGAGAGTTTGGTGTCATTGCCGGACGTATCTTCAAAAACCGGGCAGGCCAGGAAGATAGTTATATTGCCGCCTCGGAAGTCCTCCTGGATATCGCTGACCGTGAAGAGAAAATATACCGGAGATTACGTCAAATCAAACTCAGCTGATGCCCCACTATCCTGCCATAGAAGTCCTCGATCTCATTAAAACCTACAAAGGAGCCGATGAGCCCGCTTTAAACGGGGTGAGCCTTATTGTTCCTGAAGGTGAAATTTTTGGTTTACTGGGGCCTAATGGTGCAGGCAAAACAACCACTATCAATATCCTTTGCGGTATTCTTAAAGCAACCGCTGGAAGTGTAAAAGTTTCCGGATGGGAATCCAGGCAGAACGGGGAGGAAATCAAACATATCATCGGAGTGGTGCCGCAGGATATTGCCCTCTACCCGAGCCTGACTGCCCATGAAAATTTGCATTTCATCGGTAGCATGTATGGTTTAAAGGGAAAACAGCTAAAAGAGCGTGTAAACCAGTGTATGTCGATGTTCGGCCTGGAGAAATACGGGAATCGTCTCATCCGGACGTACTCCGGCGGGATGAAACGCCGTATTAACCTGATCGCCGGTATCCTTCACCAGCCGCGCATCCTCTTTCTTGACGAACCGACCGTCGGTATCGATGTCCAGTCGAGAACGGTTATCATTGATTACCTGAAACAACTGAATTCAGAAGGAACTACGATCATCTATTCTTCACATTACATGGAAGAAGCGGAACTATTATGTTCCTCCATTGCCATAATTGACCAGGGAAAGATAATTACACAGGGGCGGCCGTTGGAAATGATCGGCAGCCAACCCGGATATACTAATCTTGAGAGCATCTTCCTTATTATTACCGGTAGAAAACTAAGGGATCACTGATGAACAGGCTGCTGGCTTCCATAAAAAAAGAATTCCTGATCCTGGTCCGCGACTGGGCCGGCCTGGGATTGATCTTCCTGATGCCCATGGTACTGGTCTTAGTCATGACCCTTATCCAGGACGCTTCATTCCGGAAACTCGATGAAACAAAAATTACCCTTTTATACCTGGATGAAGACCATGATACCCTGGGCATCGAGGTAAAAAACGGGTTGGAAAAAGCAGAATATTTCGAAGTGATCACCAGGCTGGCCGACCGGGAACTGGATGAAAAAGCCGTCCTGGGCCAGGTGGCACAGGGAAATTACCAGATTGGCATAGTGATCCGGAAGGGCTCGACCGATGCCATCCGGGCACGGGGACAGCAAATGGTCCAGCAAAACATTTTTGGACCGGATGCCCCGGCCGTTGCAGACACCACGATGAAGGCAAGGATCATCATTTATTACGATCCGGCCATGAAAAACTCTTTCAGGCTTACTGTGCGCAATGCCCTGGAGGTCTTCACCTCGAAAATCGAAGCGGGTATTATGTTCCAGGCACTCTCTGCCGAGCTGGCGCAGTACCTTCCTGATCCACCGGCACCGGTTTCCGGCCCCGGCAGCAGTATCAGTTATGAAGAAATATATGCCACGGATGCGTTTACGGAGATCATTCCCAATTCAGTCCAGCATAATGTGCCGGCCTGGACCATCTTTGCGATGTTTTTCATCATTATCCCCTTAACCGGAAACCTGATCAAGGAACGGGAAAGCGGACTGGCTACCCGGTTACTTGTCATGCCAGGCAACCAGTTCCAGGTATTGGGAGCAAAGGTTACCGTTTATGTGATGGTCGGACTGGTCCAGTTTATCCTGATGCTGATCCTGGGCAAGATGCTACTTCCTTTGTTCGATCTGCCTTCCCTTGTATTAGGTCCAGAAAAGCTTGCCCTGTTTTTAATGGCGCTGGCTACAACGCTCGCAGCTACCGGTTACAGCGTGCTGGTAGGCACCGTAGCGCGCACACACGACCAGGCAGCCGTTTTCGGTATGGTTTCGGTAATCATCCTCGCTGCCATAGGAGGTATATGGGTGCCGGTATTCATGATGCCAAACCTGATGCAGGCAACAAGTATCATTTCTCCACTCAACTGGAGCCTGGATGGGTTTTATCAGATCCTGCTCAGAGGCGGCGGAATAAGGGAAATCGTATCAAACCTGGCTGCTTTATTCGTTTTTTATATAATAACTTTGACTGCTGCGATTTGGGTCAGTAGCAGAAGGGTAAGAATGTAAGAATTCCAGCCCCCACCCCGTCCCTCCCCCAATTGGGGGAGGGAGATAGGGAGGGGGCTAAACAATGACAATAAAATGACCAACAACCAACTAACATCAATCATCGAATTCCCTGTTCGGTTCAGCGAGGTCGACTCGATGCAGATTGTCTGGCACGGGCATTATGTAAAATACATGGAAGAAGGCCGGGAGGATTTTGGCAGGAAATTCGGAATCAACTATATGACAATCAAGGCAAATGGCTTTATGGCGCCGATAGTCAAACTGATATGTGATTTTAAAAAACCACTTTCTTATGATGATCGGGTGATCGTGGAAACACGTTATGTTGATTGTGATGCCGCTAAAATCGTCTATTCCTTCAAAATATTCCGCGCATCCGATAAGCAACTGGTTGCTACCGGCGAGAGCGTGCAGGTATTCCTGGATATGAACCGGGAGCTTGTACTGACTATTCCGCCTTTTTTCGAAGCATGGAAAAAAAAATGGAGCTTACGTTGAGATTGTCTAATTTAGCCCGCTAAAACCGGGGCAATGCGCAGGGTATATTTCGCATCTGATCACATCATCACTTCTTTAGGATTTACCACTGAGGCTAATGCCAGGCAAATTCAGGAAGGAAATATCGGTATTAAGGTTTTGGAAGCTCAAAGTTTGTCCCCCGGTCCGGTTGCTTACTCCGCCGTCAATTCTGATGAACTTGAAAAACAGTTTGTTTATTTCCTTAAGAAATCGGGCATTTCTGCATCTGAAATAAGTTTCACCCGGCTTGAGAAAATGTTCCTGGTTTCTATTGCCGGAGCACTGGAAAATTCAACCATAGATCCGCGTGATCCCCGCACAATTATGGTTTTTTCGACGACCAAAGGGAATATCGATGGGCTAGTCAATAAATCGACCATCGACCATCGACCCATCGACCATCGACCATCGACAATCGACCATCGACAATCGAGAATCCTCTTATGGGAACTGGCCGGTTTCATTGCCCGGTTGTTCAATTGTTCAAATCGTCCGATCGTGATCAGCAACGCCTGCACTTCAGGCTCGGTGGCCATTATCGTGGCGGCCAGGCTGATCGCTTCAGGTCAGTATGATCATGCCATTGTTTCAGGCGGGGATATTGTTTCAGAATTTGTCATCTCCGGTTTTCAGTCGTTCCAGGCCCTGAGCCCCGAAGCTTGCAGGCCTTTTGATGCCGGTCGCAAGGGTCTTTCGCTGGGTGAAGGCTGCGGCACCATTATTTTAACCGGCGACCAGTCGCTGGCAGGTGCAGGTAAGCCGGTTGCTTACCTGGGTGGCGCCACCAGCAATGATGCCAACCATATTTCCGGTCCCTCCCGGGATGGCGAAGGGCTTTACCTTGCCATAGCTGCTGCGATGAAAGAAGCCAGTGCAACAGCCGGCGATCTTGATTATATCTCGGCTCATGGCACAGCTACTCCATACAACGACGAGATGGAGTCTCTCGCATTAGCCCGGGCAGGACTGGACCAGGTTCCGGTGAATAGCTTTAAAGGTTACATAGGCCATACCCTCGGTGCGGCCGGTGTAATCGAGACCATCCTTTCGGTTTATTCCATCCGGAACGGTATCCTTTTCAAATCAGCAGGCTACTTAAAAAACGGCGTTTCGAAGCCATTGAATATTATTACGGAAAATATTCACCAGCCTGTCAGGCGGATATTGAAGACCGCATCCGGATTTGGGGGATGCAATGCGGGGTTGGTTATTGGGTATTGGTTGTTGGGTATTGGTTAGTGGGTATTGGTTAGTGGGTATTGGTTAGTGGGTATTGGTTAGTGGGTATTGGTTAGTGGGTATTGGTTAGTGGGTATTGGTTAGTGGGTATTGGTTACGGATTAGTTATTAGGTGGTCATTTGTTAAAAATCCTTTTATAATCTAACATTTTGTCTCGAGTTTCGTGTATCGAGTATTTGGCCTCGTATATCGGTAATCAAAATCTCATGTCTTTAAATGTGTTATTAAAATTCATTATAAATTAATGAATTTTAATAACATATCGTATTACCTACTGCTAGTATTTTGCGATCAATAATTTGAAGTTGTTCTATTCACCTAACAACCAATAAACCAAAAAATGACATAAGAACATTAATCCAAAAATTAAGCATTTTCTCCCTTATCCTGGTTGCTTCATTAAATTTATATGCCCAGGAGATTCAAATTGATCTTAACTTTACCAGCGATACAGTGATCTATCCTTTTAAAGGAATAGATAAAATCACTGAATTATCAATGGAAGGTTCGGCAACGTTAAACGGTGACACAAGTTTTGTCAGGGTTATTCTACAAAACGAAACCGGATTTCAATACATGGTTTTTGAAACCTATGCCTTGATTTGTCCTAATCTATGGATGCCTGTCAAAGAATATTGCGACGAAACCTGCGCTCTTGATCAAATTAAACCAATTTCGCTGATTATTCAAGTTATAGATGCTAAAATTGATATAGAGAGCCTTTATTATTCAGACCAGGCTAAAGAAAATGCCGAACAACTCCGTTATGAAGCCAAAAGAGCTAAAGATGCCGAGAAGATTGAAATCATGAATGAGCAGATATTAATTTATGGGATGAACTGGGTTGCCGGTGATAATTCTTTAGTTGGTCTATATTATGATGAAAAGAAAAATTTATTTGGCGAAAATTATAACACTTTAGGTTACGAATATTATCAATCAGGTGTGTTTGAATTCCTCGGACATGGTGAATACCAGAAAGCAGATCCTGATTTAGTAAAAGAGTTTGATTGGAGAAACCGGCATGGCGCTAATGATCCTAATTCGGATTATTGGGATGGAGATTACCTGGGCACGGGTTGGCTCACTTCAGTAAAGCACCAGCATAATTCAAAAGGATGTTACGCTTTTGCCGCAATTGGCGTAACAGAAGCACTTGCAAATATCAGTACTGTCAACCATTATGATTTTGATTTGTCAGAACCATACCTATTGACCTGTTTTGATCTGGGAAGTAATTCTGGCAAAGCTTTAGATACAATAAAGGATGTAGGCTGTATAACGGAATATTGTTTCCCGTTTGATACTAATTCAATGAGTTGTATTGACAAATGTCTATCACCTGATTCGATTTTTAAAATTAAGGATACGCTAATTATTGATCATTCAAATATCGAAAGCATAAGATTAGCCTTGATAAATCAGGGACCGCTTTCTTTCAGCTACATTCCTTCTGGAAATCCGGGTGGTCATGCAGTCACTTTATCTGGATATCAATTTAACAATCAGGATTCTACGATCAATTGGATAATAAAGGACAGTTATGGATTAAATCCGGGAATAAACGGATTCAGGATAATGAAAGTAGATAACATTTCAAGGGTTATTGCTGCTACAAAACCTGTTTACTTGAATGATATTGCGCTGCCAGACACTTGTTATGATATGGATTTAGATGGATTTTACTACTGGGGGGTCGGTGAAAAACCTATAAATTGTGATTGTGAGGAAGAAATTGAAGATTGCGATGATGATGACCGTTTTGTAGGAGGTTATGATGCGAATTACAATTGCCCGTGCCTACTTGAATTCTTTTCAAACATCCATCACATCAGCCGCGATACACTTTCAATTAATTCAATTATTGAGGAAACGTATAAGTACCGAACAGGTATTTATGCTATTGGATCTCAGTTTTATGTGGAAGATGCCTGTTTGAGTCAAAGCGTTCCTTGCTCTCAATTCAAAACCAGCCATTTTCATGGTTTGAATTATGGTATTTATGCCCTGGGTATCGATGGGAGCAAGACCGTTTCCATTCAAAAAACTTACTTCGACCAGAATAAAACGGGTATTTATTTAAGTGCAATCCCGGATGCAATCATTGTACATGATACATTTGAAATAGTAAAAGAAAAAACCAACTCAATCGATACTTTATGCGGACTTTACCTGGATAATTGCTCCGGATACCAAGTTGAAGAAAATAATTTTAAAGGGGATTATTATTATAATGGAATTTGGGGAACTTGTCATAAACGAGTTGGTATTGTGATAAATAATTCCGGGGAAGAATACAATAAAATCTATAACAACACTCTTGATTCGCTGTTCATCGGGACATTAGCAATGAATATAAATCGAAATAGCAAAGACAAAATGATCGGGCTTCAAATTCTGTGCAATGATTATGATAGCTCTTTTTATGATATTGCTGTAACTGCACAGGAGCACCAAGATGAATCAGGTATTGCTGACCCGCAGGGATCTTCAGCCCCATTTCCGACCTCTCCGGCAAATAATACATTCAGCTATACTTGGCATAACCCGGAAAGCGACTATGCAAATGATTGCCAGAGCATTGTCTATTGGCATTTGAAGGATACTACTACTGCTAATACCAAACCTAAATATCATTCGAAACCTGAAGTGGAGCCTTTATATAATGAGGATTACAACCAGGAATATTTAAAAGATAGCTGCTGCCCATCATCTTTTACTTCCGGCGGCGGGGGAGGCTCGATAGAAGAATTCAGGCTGAAAATAAATGAATACTCGATTAAATCAGATTCTGTCAGATCTATTTTAGAGCTTTTGGTTGACGGCGGGGATACCTATCAACTGACGATGGATGTTCAAAACAGTATTCCGGAGAATGCTGAGGAAACTGCGGAAATGCTATTGATTAATTCTCCATATCTTTCCGACTCAGTTATGCTTGTAGCGATTACACAGGAAACTGTTCTAACTCCTGCCATGATAACAAGTGTTTTATTTGAAAATCCACAAGCCGCAAAGACTGACACGATTCAACAAGCCCTTGATAATCGTGTACAGTTATTGACGGATGAACAACGCACTTTTATAGACCAGGGTTGGTATACAATAGGAGCAAAAGAGATGCTTGAAGCAAATTACGCCCATTATTTCCGGGAAAAAACTGAAGCGATTAACAGCTTGATAAGGTATTTTAAGACAGACACATTGATACTCAATCCTTTTGACAGCATTATCAATCTCTACTTGGAGGATAATTCAATATATTCCAAGTATTCTCTGGCATTTGAATATCTCAACCGTGGAGATACATTAAATGTCTGGGATTTACTTTCTTCAATTCCTGCGAATTTCAACATGACGGATGCCGAAATGTTACAATACCAACAATATGTCGATTTTTTTGATGCTTTAATTTCCTCCGGAATTTACCAGGGTTATAATGAGATAGATACTTCATTACAGGAAAGTCTTTTTTCGATGGCTTCTTCTACTGAGGGAGAAATAAAAACACTTACAAGAAATATCTTATTGTCTGAAAACTTGATCAGTTATAATGAACCATTTATTTTTCCTGACCAAAACCTCAAATCAACTAAATATAAAAAGCATAACTCAATACTAACGATAGCAGACAATTCCCTCAAACTATACCCTAATCCTGCGCTGAATTATGTGATTGTCGATTATTCTGTGGCTGAATCTGCATCAAATCAATCTATTAAAATTTTAGACATATCCGGCCGGATGTGTTACGACATAGCCTACCTTGAACCAAGAGGATACATGATAATCCCCTTAAAAGATTTGTCAAATGGAATCTACATTTTTCAACTATGTCAAAATAGATTGCCAGTCATTTCTAAAAAACTAATAATCTCAAAATAGCATAAGGATGAAGTATCTAACTGGAATCATCTTTGGCGCTCTTATCAGTATTAATTCATTATGTGGATATTCTCAGCAAATCTATTTTAATAACATATATAATCTTTGCGCAACGTATGATCCTGAAGTCTGGAGCGTTGCAGATGGAATCATTGAACAACGAGATGGATATGTGCTTTGTGGAGCAACTGTTGATACAATTGATTTTTGGATGCGAAGAATTCCTTTGATTAAAATAAGCTTTGGTGGGGAAATACTCTGGAACAAGGATTTTGGTGATTCTGAATGTGATTATTATACGGGAAGACCAGGTTCTTTTAAATATTTAAATAACAGAAGTAAATATTTTATATCAGGAACTAAAAATCTATGGAATCCTCAAAATTATGCTGTTGGATATCTAATGGCGTTTGATACAACTTTTGATACCATATACACTCGTACCTATAATTTAAATTTAGATCAAATCCCGGATACCAATGCAAACTTTGAACAAATGGATATCTGTGAAAACTCAGATCTTGTATTTGGAGGCAGTATGAACGGCAGTCATTTGTTGCTTTGGCGAACAGACAGCTCCGGAAATACCAAATGGTACAAAACATTTCATTATGGGACATATACATTATGCACCGGATATTCTGTCATTCAAACATCGGATAAAGGATTTGCCCTTGGCGGATTCATGTACACGATAGGACAGCCGGAGACAGGTAATTCTGTGATCGTTAAAACAGATAGCCTGGGTAACCAGGAATGGGTAAAATTTTTAGGTGGTCCCTATCTGGATAATACAGCGATGCTCAGCCTTGCGCCTGACGGAAATATTATCATGGGAACTGCTTATGGAGAATCAATGACTGGCGATATTCCAAAAAGCAGGATATATATTGCCAAATTAGATAACTCCGGAAATATTATTTGGGAATATAAATATGGTCCAAACCTTTATTTCAATTTCCTGTTAAACATAAGAACCCTGGAAAACGGTTCGATCATTGCTTCTGGTAGTTGTACGGAAGTTTCTATTTATTATGGTTGGATACTGAAAGTTGATATGGATGGAGATAGTCTCTGGTTAAGAAGGGAAAGGTATTTTGAGGGTGAAAATAGCCTTCATTATTTATATGATATCATACCTACTTCTGACAATGGATTTCTCACTTGCGGGGATGCTATCCCGATCAGCCCGGATACCGGTATTCGTAGCGCTTGGGTCATGAAACTCGACAGCCTGGGATGCGATACTCCAGGGTGTGATACGACGGTTGGAATAGAGGAAGATAAGACTGTAAGACTGTATGACGATAAGACGGAAGGTTTTGATATTTCGCCTAATCCGGCAAGGGATTGGATAGCGCTCAACTTGCCGGATAATGTTGCTCCGGGAGCTATGGAACTTGCAATTTATAATATTTATGGGCAAGAAGTGTTGAAAAGGCAGGCTTTTCCGCAAAACCGGTCTTTATCTTTGAATATTTCACATCTATCCTCCGGATTTTACCTGGCAACCTGCAAGGATGCAAAGAAACAAATTCTGAAAGGGAAGTTTGTTGTGGCAAGATGAGGAGTCGCTTGTTGTTAGTCGTTAGTCGTTAGTCGTTAGTCGTTAGTCGTTAGTCGTTAGCCGTTAGCCGTTAGTCACTTTCTTTTAATAAATAGTGCATAGTGAATAGAAAATATGCAATTTCAAGTAATATTTCCTATGCACTATGCACGATTGCTAAAGGCAAAAACACTAAGATCCATTACCATTCCGGGTTTCGGGTTCCAGGGTTCCAAGGTGTTGAGCATATAACATTTATTTACTTGTTCAATGTTCAAGGCTCAATGCTCATTGCAGAATGATCTCCAACCCTCCCCTGCGCCCCTCCCTGTATCGGATCTCGTAGTTCTTTGCAACTGTTGGTCAAAGGGAGAGGATATTTGTCGCTTAATCATTCATACAATAAATATTAATCTACTCCAGAGCGCAATTCAGTGCCGATTACGTTGGCAAATGAAGTTATATAAGAGAAAGTCGTTAGGTTGTCTCTTAAATTGTTATTTCCAAATTTCCAAATTGTCTAATTTTCAAATATCAAGTAATATTGTTTCGTATATTATCACTGTGTTTTAATCTGTGTAAATCTGAGAAATCTGTGGTGAATAATTCCAAACTCAGAATCCTTCATTATTCTATCTTTGCAAGGTTTTTATATAATTCTGAACATTGGTTAAGCGCGTATTTGTCACCGGCTGTGGTATCATCACTTCCATCGGGAATAACCTGGAAGAGAACCTTTCATCATTGACTACCGACAAGTCGGGCATTGGGAGGATCACACTTCTGGAAACTATTCACCGCGGTACCCTGCCGGCTGGAGAGATAGGGCTCAGTGATGAAGAACTTGCCCGTATAGCGGGAATTGAGCTCAGGGAAGGGATCACACGGACCGCTTTGCTGGGTATGATAGCGGCAGAAGAAGCCTGGCGCAATGCCGGATGCACGATGCACGACGGGAAAAGGACCGGCCTGATCTCCGGTTCGACGGTCGGAGGGATGGTAGCCATAGAAAAATATTATCCTGATTTCCTGGAAAACGACAGTCGCAATAACTGGATCGAGGCCAACGAAAGCTATGAAGTAACCGAAAGGATCGCCGGTCACCTGGGGATCACGAATTATGTTTCCACGATCAACACCGCCTGCTCATCATCCGCTAACGTGATCATGACCGGGGCACGGCTTATCCAGGCCGGGATGCTCGACCGGGTGGTTGCCGGCGGGGCTGATGCACTCACTTTCTTTACCCTCAATGGATTCAATACCCTCATGATCTACGACAGGGAGCCCTGCAAACCTTTCGACGAAAACCGCAACGGGTTGAATCTCGGAGAAGGGGCAGCATACCTTGTTTTAGAAGCAGAAGACGCGACCGGCCCGCGATTACCGCTCTGTGAACTGCGCGGTTACGGTAATTCCACAGATGCCCACCATCAGACAGCTCTTTCACCGGAAGGTACCGGGCCGTACCTGGCAATGAAGCTTGCACTGGAACGCGGCCACCTTAAACCGGGCGACATCAGCTACATTAACGTACACGGAACAGCCACAGTCAACAACGATCTTTCTGAGGGCATGGGGATGCTGAAACTTTTTGGAGAAAAAATGCCCCCATTCAGCTCCACCAAGCCTTTCACCGGACATCTCCTGGGCGCATCGGGTGCGGTGGAGGCGGTATTTTCCATCCTCGGCATCCAACACGACATCATCTGGCCGAACCTGAATTTTAACACGCCGATGAAGGAATTCAACTTTATGCCTGCCCTGAAGGTTATCCAGGGTTCCGGGGTCAGGCACGTGCTGTCGAACTCCTTCGGCTTCGGGGGCAACAACACTACACTCGTATTTTCAAGAATCTGAGATGAATATCTACATTAATGGCATAGGCAATGTATCTCCCCAGAAAACCTGGGACCAGGCTGCATTTCTTGACCAGGTGAAGGATTATGAAAGCAGGATGCTGCAATGCCTCGAGCCGGAAGTTGACCCCGGGCTGGACGAAAAATATTTGCGGCGGATGAGCCGGCTGATCAGGCTGGGATGGATCGCAGCAAAGATCTGCCTGGACGATGCCGGAAACCAGCGTCCCGACGCCATCATCACAGGTTCCGGCTGGGGCAGCGTGCTCGATTCAGAAAAATTCCTGCTCTCCATTTACCGGAACAAAGAAAGCCTGCTTCCGCCAACCCCTTTCATTCAATCGACACATAATGCAGTTGGCGCCCAAATCGCCATGCTGCTGAACAACTTTTCCTATAATATGGCTTATTCCCATGGCAGTTTTGCTTTTGAACATGCCCTGCTGGATAGCATCCTGGGCCTGAAAAACGGAGATTATCAGAACGTCCTCACCGGTGGCTTTGACGAGATTACCGCCAACCAGTTTACCCTTACCGACCGCCTCCACCGCTGGCGAAAGCAACCGGTGCATAATCTGCAGCTTTTTGATCCAGAGGCTGAAGGCACCATTGCCGGGGAAGGTTTTACCTTTTTCTTTCTCGGTCGCGAGCCATCAGGTAACACTTATGCCGTAGTGAAAGATGTGCTGACACTCTTATCCACGGAAAACACTGGTATTATTGCCGCAAATGCCTTATCATTCCTGAAAAGGAACGGTCTTCATCCCGGTATGATCGACTGGGTATTTACCGGTCTGAGCGGTGACCAGGCCGGCGATGCAATTTACCGGGATGTTCTCTCCATGATATTCCCTGCAGGCGTTAACAATGCCGCCTGGAAGCATCTTTGCGGTGAATACCATACCTCTGCGGCTTTTGCCACATGGGCAGCGGCAAATGCAATTAAACATCAAACTGTTCCGGATATCCTCAGGATTAAAACCGTTGAAAACCGGCGCGATATCAGGAATATACTGATCTATAATCATTTCAAAGGGATACAAAACAGTTTTATCCTGCTTTCATATCCCGGTTGAAAGAAAGGAACAATATGGACAAAAGAAAGGTTCTGCCGGAATTTCCTCACCAGTTCATTTATTTTTTGGGTTTGCGTCTCAGAAGAATACTGTTGAAGATTTCAGGCCGCATGGTACCTTCCTCCATAGCTGTTTATGAGAAAGCACAGGGATTCTGGATTTCAAGAGCCATTGTCGCGGCCTGTGAACTCAACCTGGCCGACCACCTGGCTTCCGGCCCGGAAAGCATCAGGGAATTAGCCGGTCTGAGCAATACTGATGAGGTATACCTGTACCGCCTGATGAGGGCCCTGGCTGGTGAAGGTATTTTCAAGGAATTGCCGGGCAAAATATTTATGAATACCTCCCTTTCCGATGCGCTGAAAGAGGGTGACGACTCGATGAAGTATATGATCCTGCACCAATTCGGCGAAACCAACATGATTTTGTTCACTCAATTTACGGCTTGTATCCGCACCGGTGAAGCCAATACACCCAAAATGCTCGGAAAAGAGACTTTCAAGTACCTTGAAGAAAACCCGGCAAAGAATGAGATATATAACAAGGCGATGGATAATTCCTCTGGCCTGATAGCCCTTGCGCTTCTATCGGCATATAATTTCAAGGGAATTAAAACACTTGTTGATATGGGTGGTGGGCATGGAATCCTGCTGAATTGCATTCTTGAAAAATACAGCGATATGCAGGGCATACTGTTTGACCAGCCTCATGTGGTGGGTCAGGCAAAAGAATTGGTAAGGGAATCGGCTATGCAGGACAGATTCCGGGTTGTCGACGGAAATTTTTTCAATGATATTCCGGCAGGCGCCGATGCCTATTTCATGAAAAACATTCTTCATGTATTTAGTGATGAAGATTGCCTGAAATTGCTCAGAAAGATCCATGCTGTAATGGCTTCAGACGGAAAACTGATCATCCTGGAAACAGTCACGGAGCCTGATAATAAACCTTCCTTCGGCAAGCTGGTCGATTTGCTGATGATGACCGGCACGGAAGGTGGTAAAGAAAGGACCAGGGAGGAATTTACAGACATTTTAAGCCAGTCAGGATTTCAACTGGTCAGGATCATCCGCACTATTTCGCCTTTATCGGTACTGGAAGCGGTAAAAAAATAAATCGCAATTTTCGCTACCTTGAATTTGTATAGAAACTTCTTTACTTTTGCGACGGAAAAAATATTCCTGACGAAAACCGATTAAGATATACTGAAAGAATGGTGCTCAAACGACCAGGATGAAAGAAAAAGACCTTTATATCGAAAATAAAAAGCAGGAGATGATCCTGTTCGCGGAGAAGGATGATGAGACGTATGACGCGATCCAAAGCGGTTCCTATGTGGTCAAGCATTTTCTGAGCGATTTTTATCTGAAAAAGGAAAACCTTGAGAAGGCATTACGTGCAGACCTGATTAAGGGCACGATCAGCCCCGTATTTTATTACATGCTGATTCAGGATATGGGCCCCGGCGATCTGGCTAAGAGGGTGGGGATCAGCAAACGTAAGCTGCGCAAGCATTTCAGGTCCGATGTATTTGCAAAGATGGATGATGTTACCCTTCAGAAATATGCAGTTATTTTTGGGGTAAGTGTTGCTAAATTAAAAAATGTTGAATGACCTCTTTTGAAATACCTTTCGAGCATAAAATGGCTGCCCACTGCGAAACGGGGACAGTCACAGCCTTATTGAATCATGCCGGGATGCAGCTCACCGAGCCATTGGTCTTCGGTATTGCCGGGGGGATTTTTTTCGGATATCTCAAGTCGTCCGATCTACCTTTCCCTATGTTTATCCTTCGAAGCAGACCGGGAAATATCCGTAAAAAGATCTCAAAACGACTGGGGGTTAAGTTCTATGAAAAGCGCTTCCGCTCCCCGCAGGAAGGTGAAGCTGCACTTGACGAAGCCATTCGGCAAGGACATCCAACTGCCGCGCAGGTTGACTTTTTTTATATGGACTATATGCCGGATTGGCAAAGGGTTCATTTCAATGCCCATTATGTCATCGTTTTCGGGGTGAATGAGAGCAACTATCTCGTGAGCGACAGCTATTACAAGCAGAAATCTGTTATCGACAGGCAGAAGATGCTGACAGCCCGTTTTGCCGGTGGTATGATGGCCCCCAAAGGGAATATGTTTTATACAGACCGCATCCCTGAAAAAATTGATCTTGAAAAGCCTATCCTGACAGGTATTAAAAGAGCTTCATTCAATATGACCCGGCTGCCCATACCTTTTCTCGGCGTAAAAGGAATACGGATGTTTGCTAAAAAGCTGAACGAATGGCCTTCCATTGCCAGGGATATTGAGGATCTTTCAGACCGGGTAATGAAGATCAATATTTTCCTGGAAGACCAGGGCACGGGCGGCGGCGGATTTCGTTATATGTATGCCACTTTTCTTCAGCAGGCTGCTGTCATTACAAAAGATGACCGTTTGAAAACCATGTCAAAAGAAATGATGGAAATCGGTGACAAATGGAGAAATATTTCTTACTTTGCAGCCAAAATTGGAAAGAACCGGGACCTGGGACCGGAACGGATCAAAGAACTTAGTGTGATGATCTACGCCCAGGCTGATGAAGAACAGAAATTCTTTCATGAGCTTTATAAATTGGTAAAATAAACCTACATATAAATGACGGCTGAAGCGACAACCTTGTTGAAAACGGAGATTAAGGAGCTCATCATTCAGACTCTGAATATTAAAAATATCCTTGCGGAACAGGTGCCGGATTCCATACCGCTGTTCTCAGCAGAAAATATCCTTGACCTCGATTCCATCGATGGGATCGAACTTGTGATGGCCATCCAGGAGAAATACCAGGTGCGTATAGCCGACCAGAATGTGGCACGCAATGTCATTGAATCCATTAACAGCATAGCCGAATTCGTGATCAGGGAAAAAGGACTCTGATTTCACCGCTACATGCATTCTTACATCCTCACCGGCATCCGCATGGGACCGCTCCTTACCTTAATACGGAGGCATGGTTTTACCCCTACTCCCCGGAATATCGGAAGAATGCTTTTTATCTTTCAGAATGCTTTCTGGGCATCATTCCACGCCTGGCGGGAAAAAAAAGTTTATGGTGAAAAGCTGAAATCCTGGACGGCGCCCGATGATCCGGTGATCATCATTGGTCATTGGCGCACCGGCTCCACATTCCTGCACCAGATTCTCGCCCTGGATGAACAATTCATCACCCCATCGTTTTTCCAGGCTGCCTTTCCTGAAAGTTTCCTGGTGTCAGAGCGATATTTCCGGCCCATCATCGGGGCACTGGTAAGCAAACGGCCGATGGATAATGTAAGGCTGGGCTTTGATGATGCCCAGGAGGATGAATTTGCATTGGTGAAGCTTACCCTGGACTCACCATTGCTGAAAGTCGTTTTTCCCGCGAAATCCGGATATTTCATCAATGATTTGCAGGATTTTAACCCGGTGGAGGAGAAGAAAGAGATGTGGAAGGAGAAATTGACAGCTTTTTGTACCAGAATACACCGTGATTCCGGAAGAATTATCCTGTTGAAAAACCCGGCACATTCCCTTCGAATTCCCTTTCTCTGTGAGACCTTTCCCAGGGCAAGATTCATCCATCTTCACCGCCATCCTTACAAAGTAGTGGCATCTTCGTTGCATCTCTGGAAGGTGATGGCCAGGGATAACCAGTTGAAAGGCAAGCCCTGCTTTCCTGATCTGAAAGAGATCACAGAAGGGCTGATTAAGTTTTATACTGTGATCGGACGCGACCTGGCCGCGCTGCCTGAAAAAAGGTATTGTGAAGTCAGTTATGAGGATCTGGAAGCTGATCCTGTTTCTGAGGTTAATGCTATTTATAAGGCCCTTGGACTTGAGTTCACCGGCATTTTTGAGAGCCGAATCCGGTCCTTTTTGGAAAAGGCACGGGATTTCAAAAAAAATTCATATAATTTTGATGATGCCCAAAAAATGCAGGTTTATCATTTGATGAAAAAACAATTTGAATTCTATCATTACACACCCTAACGATGATCTTTCGCCTTATATACCCCAAATGGACCAAACTTGAGGGCCAGACAAACTTTATCCTGCCTCCTCTCGGCCCGGCTGCCTTTGCCGCAACATTGCCGGATGAAGTGGCTGTCGATTTCATCGACGAAAACCTGCAACCGTTCAGTTATGATGACCCTGCCGACATGGTGGGCATTTCGGTCATGATCACCGCACAGATCCGAAGGGGCTGGGAAATTGCAGATGAGTACCGAAGCCGTGGGGTGAAAGTCATTTTTGGCGGGGTGGCCACCATGTTGCATGCTGAAGAGACCATGGAGCATGCCGACAGCGTTTTTCTGGGCGAAGCGGAAGGAAGGATGGAAGAGGTGATAAACGATTTCAGGGAAGGCAAGCTTAAAAAACTTTATAACTACCTCATTCATCCCCCGGATGTCTCCCTGATCGGCCCTGCAAGGCGCAGCATTCTTAACGACGATCTTTACTATCATAAGGGAATCCGGATGGTGGACCTGTTCCAGGCATCCCGCGGATGTCGCTTTAGCTGTTACCCTTGCGCCGCTTCATTTCTGGGCGGGCGCCTTTTCAGGCCACGACCTTTTGATAAAGTAGCCGAGGAACTGGATGCTATGGAGAACAACCGGCTTTTCGTGGTCGATAATTCCCTGGCGCAGGATAAGGAATGGGAGAAAGAGCTGTTCCGGATGATGATCCCTTTTAAGAAAAACTGGTGCAGCCATACGATTGATGATGATCCGGAAATTCTTGATCTCGCAGCGCAGGCCGGAGCCTGGTATGTCTACCAGGCGGTGATCGACGATTCTGATTTCATCCGTAACAGGATCAATCGTTACCACGACTTTGGAATCGCGGTGGAGGCCACTGTCCTTTTAGGGATGGACAATCAGACGGAAGACGATATCCTGCGGCTGATCGATTTCCTGCTGGAAGTTGAACTTGATCTTGCAGAATTCACGGTGCTGACACCTTTCCGGCACACGAAAGTATGGGACGACATGGAACACGATGGCCGCATTATCGACCGTGACTGGAACCATTACAACGCCGGCAAAGTAGTGTTCCAGCCTTTGCATATGTCACCTGACCGGTTACAGGAGCTTTACCTGTATGCCTGGGAAAAGTTCTACCAGCATGAAACCCAGGAGCAGAAAATGTTCAAACTGATCATGCGGGTGATCGAAAAGGAGCGGCAACAGGGCACTTATCGCAAACCGCGCAAGGACCTGGCCAGGTTTAGTTTCGGAAAACCCATCGACCGGTGAAAATTATGAAAGAGCCACTGAAATATGTCGATGAGATCTATCATTTTAAAGGCAAATGGGAAATGCCCTCTCTTTGCGGGCTGATGATCCGGAGAAGTACCAACCAGACTCTCGTCATTCTTACTGAACTATATGAAAAAAACCCGGGCAGTTCGGTGACCGAAACAATCGAAAACCTGACTGCGGAGATTGCCGGAAAATACGATATCGACCGGAAAGCAGCCATTTTTATTGTTCACAATCCCAAAAGAAGCTCCAGATATGAGTTTTTTGCAGAAACTTTTTACCGTGCAAAGATGAAATGGGATGGAGAGAAGTTTGTCGGTTTAGCATGGGAGAAACTGGAGGAGAATAATTTGGAAATGAGGTAATTTGGAAATGAGATAATTTGGAAATGATATCCAATAGGTCGCTTGCCAAATTTGGCATTTCAATCCTCCTGATATTCACGCAGGGACAATTCTTTGCCCAGCAGATGCCCTTGCAGTCGGTCAGGGGAACGATTGTTGACAAGACCTCGCAATCGCCGCTGCCCGGGGCCAATGTTACCATATTAACTACTGATCCTGTGCTGGGTGCCTCCACCGACAAGGAAGGGAAATTCCTCATTCCCACTGTTCCAACCGGCAGGCACCGCATACAAATCAGCTTCGTCGGATACGGGACCATTACCCTCGATAACCAGATGGTTACGGCAGGAAAAGAGATGGTGCTGGATATTAAAATGGAGGAAATACCTATCCTGGGCCAGGAAGTGGAGATCATTGCAAAGCAGCGCAAAGACCAGCCGGTTAACCCGATGGCACTTATCAGCGCACGCTCCTTTACCGTTGACGAAACCAGCCGGTATGCCGGTAGCTATGGCGATCCGGCACGAATGGCGGCGAATTACGCCGGGGTGGTAAGCACCCGCGATAACCGCAACGATATCATTGTCCGAGGCAACTCACCGTACAGCATGAAGTACCGTATCGATGGCATGGAGATACTTAACCCGAATCACTTCGGAGCCACGGGTACTACAGGTGGCCCTATCACCATCCTGAATACCAACCTGCTTGCCAATTCCGACTTTCTTACCGGAGCCTTTCCTGCGGAATACGGTAACGCCCTCAGCGGCATCTTCGATATCCACCTGCGCAACGGGAATACAAACCGCCGGGAATACTGGGCGGAGTTGAGCTTCAACGGCCTTGAATTCGGCCTGGAAGGACCGTTTAAAAAAGGGAATAATTCTTCCTATCTTGCCGCTTACAGGTATTCATTCACCAGCTTATTAGAAGCCTTGGGCGTGAAATTAAAAGAAAGTGCCGGTTACCAGGACCTGTCGTTCAGACTTCACTTTCCAACTCAAAAGGCCGGTGTTTTCAGTGTGACGGCTCTGGGAGGAATCAGCAGCATCAAACTGAAGGAATCGGATCGAGGCGCGAATGAATGGCTATTTAACAGCCACGGGGAAGATCTCCTGACCAGTTCGCGTCTTGCTTCCCTCGGACTTTCACATATTTATTTCGTAAACGAAAACACCCGCATCCAGAGTTTCTTATCCTTCATGACCACCGGCATCGAAACAACGATCGATACATTTGACCTTACTTCCGTTGCCAAACCGTTTCACTGGGCAGGAGAAAAGTCGGAGGAAAATAAAGCCTCCGCATCTGTTCAGCTAACGAAGAAATTCAATTCCAGGAACAATCTCGATGCCGGGATCAGGTATGATATGTACTTTGTCAGTTACACCGACAGCCAGTATGTGCACAACCGTTACATCTATTTCACAGAAGCTGATCAGAACATGGGTCTTTTCAGCGCCTATGCCGGATTCCAGCACCGTTTCGGTTCGAAAGTGAGTTCCACCTTTGGCGGACATTTACAATATTTTACCCTGAACAATTCGTATGCACTGGAACCCAGGCTAAGCCTGAAATGGGATCTCACACCGGTAAGCTCGCTCAGTGGCGGTTTCGGCCTGCACAGCCAGATGGTCCCCTCCATGATGTACTTCACCCAGGCGCAAATATCTGAAAGTCAGTATATCAGGACCAACCTGGACCTGGATTTCATGCGCAGCATTCATGCCGTAATGGGATATGACTACCTGATCAGGGAATACCTGCGTTTTAAGGCTGAGGCC
>Ga0247841_10004730_pt1 | contig 22955 bp, 23 predicted proteins | sample LaCruzMarch2015__2_FD_192410 | JGI IMG/M metagenome (GOLD analysis project Ga0247841, IMG submission 192410) | Freshwater microbial communities from meromictic Lake La Cruz, Castile-La Mancha, Spain - LaCruzMarch2015_18m | ecosystem: Environmental > Aquatic > Freshwater > Lake | place: Spain... | reverse complement strand
TTTTACTGAGCCCAGTTTTGAAGTTGATATAAATTGTGGTCTCTGCCAGGGGCAGGGTTGTAAGTTCTGTAAGGGTGGTTGGGTAGAATTAGGCGGTGCCGGTATGGTTCATCCAAGTGTTTTAGTTGCCGGTAAAATCGACCCCAAAATTTATTCCGGTTTTGCTTTTGGTTGGGGAGTTGAGCGTACTTATGCCATGAAATCCGGTACAAAAATCGATGATATCCGCCATCTTTTTAATAATGATTTAAGATTTTTAGAACAATTTTAACCTATGGATATCACTATTCTTGATTCCTGGCTCCGCGATTACATCAACACTAATGCCACTCCAAAAGACATCGCCTCTGCCCTTTCTCTCCACTCCTTTGGTATTGAAAAAATCACTCCGACTGCAAGTGGCGATACCTTATACAGCGTGGAAATCACCCCAAATCGTTGCGACGCCATATCTGTAATAGGAGTAGCCAGGGAGCTGAAAGTTGTTCTGCCAAAACATGGTTTTGATTGTTCGTGGAAAAGTCATCCGGAAATTGGCCATGATATCAATAGCTCAAAATATACCCTAAAAGTTGATATTAAGGAGCCTTCTCTTGTTCCGTGTTTCTATGCCATTGTTTTAGATAATATTACAATCGGTCCCAGCCCCGCCGATATGATTAGGCGGTTGGATGAGTCGGGCTTCCGCGGTATTAACAATATTGTTGATATCACAAACTATTTAATGTTAGACAAGGGGCAACCCATGCATTCCTTTGATTACGATAAAATTTTGGGGCAGACCATGATCGTCAGAGAGTCAAAAGCCGGGGAAAAAGTCATCACCCTTGATAGTGTTGAACGTACTTTGCCTGCCGGAGTTATTGTTATCGAAGACGGCACTGGCCGTCTGATTGATTTATGTGGCATCATGGGTGCCAAAAACAGTGAAGTCGACGAGAACACAAAAAGAGTTCTTTTGTTCGTCCAGGTTTATGATCCCATTAGAATCCGTAAGGCCTCGATGACTTTAGGGCATAGGACTGATGCCGCTCTTCGTTTCGAAAAAGGGATTGACTATGGTGGTGTAGTTCCGGCTCTTTGGGAGGCTGTTGATTTAGCAAAAAAATATGCCGGAGCCACTGTTGATAGTAATCTGATTAGTATTATCAATCAGGAACTTCCGGAAAAATCAGTCAAAATTGATTATCCTCGTATTGATTCGGTTGCCGGTATCCACCTCGACAAAAGTATTGTTGACCAAACTCTTTCCGATCTTGGTTTCAAAATAAATGGAGATAAATGCCTGGTCCCTTCCTGGCGTTACGACGATATTAATATTATTGAAGATCTTGCCGAAGAAGTTATCAGAATTTATGGCTACTATAATCTCAAAGGCAAATTGCCGACAGGGGAAATCCCGAACTCTCGGGAAAATCCTTGTTTCTATTGGGAAGACGCTGCCAGAAATTATCTGAAATTCATGGGCTTCAGTGAATGCTATACCTACTCTGCCACTACCGCCCAAAAGGCCGGTCCAAACGCTCTTGCCATTTTAAACCCGTTAAGTGAAGAGTTGACTCATCTTCGTACCTCTTTGATTCCGCAATTAATTTCGGTATTAGAAAGAAATCAAAGTCACTCTTCTATTATTAAACTATACGAACTTTCAGCCACTTATCATCCTGTCAAAAATGACATCCCGTTTCAACCGACGACCTTAGGTATAGTTGCCAAGGGATTGAACTTTTTAGAATTCAAAGGTTATGCAGAAGGTCTGTTTAGGGAAATGGGTATTAACGATATTCCCGATTTAAAAATAACCAAGTATCCAAATAATATCCTGACTTTAGAGCTAAATTTTGAAGAGCTTATTAAATCTTCTTCTCGTGCAAAGACATATATCCCTCTCACTACCTTCAATTCCATTCGTGAAGATTTAACTTTTATAATTAACCCAAAAGTTACTTATCAAAAAATCGCTTCAGTTATTAGGGAATCAGACGATAAAATTATTAATCTTCAATTTAAAGATATCTTTAAAGACAGTTTGACCCTTTCTATTGAATACCTCGATCGTACCAAACAGATATCATCATCTGATACTCAAATAATTCGTCAAAAAATATTTTCCAGGTTAGAGACCGAGCTTTCCGTTCGATTAAAACAATAACTATATTACTCCGGCTTGTTCCAAATCCGACATTATTCGATAGTTTCTTTCCTGTAGCATTTTCATTTCTTGTTTAGAAATCGGGAATAGCATTCTGCGTTCTGACCGTTGATTTTCAATTGTTTTAAACTTCACTGACGTGTATTTTGCTGTAATTTCAGCAAATTCTGTCCAGCGCTTCTTTTCCATTTCATCGACTGGTAGTGAATCATAACCATTCAAACCGATAGGGATATGAAAGCCCACAACATTAATTTTAGTGGCCACCCTCTCAATTTCAGACAGTACTTTCTGCCAATATTTATTTATTGTCACCACGGAAATATTCTGATGGGAACCGGCAATATCTTTAACAAGGTGAACCAAATCAATCATTACTCCGGCCCCTACCCCTCTTTCAATTAACTCCTGGACATCTTCTATTGTTTTATATATCGAGCCGCTTCGTGTTAAATTTTCCACTAACAATACCGCCTTTTTATCAAATCCACTGGCAATTTTTATCATTTCCTCAAAATCTTTAGGTAAATTAACAAGGCTTTGGTGAACCAAAACATAAGCCGCAGGATTTACCAAAGACAGTTCTCGAAGTCTGTAATTTCTGATCATCAGGCTATCAATAGCTTTTCCCTTTAACTGATGAAGCCATGGACCATGAAACGATTCTTCAATTGTATTTACCGGTCCGTGCAGACCGTTAATCTGCATACCAAGCTTTCTGACTCTCTCAAAATATTGGCGGTTAATTCTCCTCCAGCAAATTACCTCCAAGCCAAAATTTACAATCTTTCGGCAGTCGCTGTAAACCTCAACCAGTTCTTCCGGTCTTCCGAATAATCCCGCAATGTCACTTGAAACAGAAATAATTATTTTTTCTCTTTTCACCTGTATAATTGTACTACCATGCAAGAAGATGTTGTTTCCCTCTTAAAAAAGCTGGTTTCTATTCCTTCACTTACCGGTAATGAACAAAATATGTGCCGGGAAGTTTTTGATTTATTGACCAACGTCGGTTTCAAAACTGCCCAAAATCCTGTTTCCGATGATAGATTTAACGTCATTGCCTCCCTCGGAACCCCCAAGGTTTATTTATCTGCCCACTTAGATACGGTTTCTCCATATCTTCCTCTTAAAGAAACCACCACTCACCTCTACGGCCGCGGATCCTGTGATACAAAATCATGTGTTTCTGCCATGATTACCGCCGGAATTAAATGCAAAAAAGACGGTCTTTCTGATTTTGGTTTGATTTTTACTGTTGGTGAAGAAGGGGACTTTGATGGAGCCAAAAAGATCAAAGAATCAGGGATAAAACTCCCTTTTATTATTGTCGGCGAGCCGACTTCCCTGGATATTGTTAACGGTCATTTTGGAATTTTGATCATAAAAATTATTGCTAAGGGCAAAGCCGTTCACAGTAGTCGCCCCGAAGAAGGTATCAATGCTATTGATAAGTTAATTGAGGCGATTGGTAAAATAAAATCTATTCCCTTATACCCGAATTCTCTCATGAGTTTGGTAATAATTAGCGGTGGTATCGCCGACAATATAATCCCTGCTGAATCTGATTGCATTTTTTCCTTCAGAATTCATCCGCAGGATAAAAATGATTATCAAAAAATTATCAAGTCCACTATTGGTTCTAAATTTAAGGTAGAGAAAATCTTGGATGCCTCCAGTGTTTATTCCGAAATTCCAGAAGAATTATCTTTTATTAAAAATAATAGAATTGTTAAATATGGCACCGATCTTTCTATTTTAAAAAATGGAGTTGTTATCGGCCCGGGTGACATTAAATATGCCCACAGTGACAACGAACAAATCAAAAAAAGCGAGCTTATCCGCGCAGTTGACACTTATTGTCAAATAATTAAAAATTTTGTGTTAAAATAACAGCAATGACCAATCAATTCAGGACTATTGCTCATCATCACGCTAACTAACCGTTGGCGGATTTGATTGTGTCATAAATTACCGCCAGAAGATGGCGGTTTTTCGTTTTTTAAGATAGCTCTTTTTAAAACATGGTGGAACGTAATGAATTTTAGTAAAAATTTATACGTTCCTACCACGTCAGTTTGCTTTAGCAAACTATACGTGGTGGTATTAGCTCAATGGTTAGAGCGCTGCTCTGTGAAAGCAGAGGTTGCCGGTCCGACCCCGGTATACCACCCCAATATATATTTATTAAAAATTGAAAATTCTAAATTTTAAATTAGTTCTACATCATACCCATACCGTGGTCACCAGCCCGCGGGGTGTTGATTGGCCACAAAAAACGTCATTGCGAGCTTAGGCGAAGCAATCTCTTAAACTTTTTAATCCCCGCTCCCTGCGGGGATTTTTTATTAAATATAAATTTTTAAACAAACTATTATGAACAAAGAAAATAAATTACCAAATTGGATTTCTGAACCATGTCCTTTAACTGATGGCTCTATTCAACGTGCCAATGAAGAAATGGCACGGATTTATCGTCAGGAAGCGCTGGAGGAGCAAAGAAAAAAATTCATTATTATTAACTCAACAGAAACTCTTCCCGTTTCTGGTCAAATTAATCAAATTGCGATTTTATATGCCGATGTTTTTCGCGGGCCTCCGTGGAATGAAGCCGTAAAATGCGGCTCATGCGGCAAATACGAAGGGGAATCAGTCGCTGTTAATTCTCCCTGTTCTTGCGGCGGTTGTTTTAGCGAAGCTTATCCGCTATCGGAAACCATAAGGTATATAGAATCCGAAACCCAAAAACCCGGTTTCCGTCTGTCTCAAGCCAAAAGCGGAGAACAAATTGTCGGTTTTGCCTGGAGCTATCTGGTCACTCCGGCAAAACTTATTGTCGATAAATGGGAAGATCCTCAAAATCGGCAAGCCATGCTTGGTGTCCTTGAGAAAAATGGGCTGAATCCCGATACTCAATTTCGTTATTTTTGTGAAATTGGTATTGCTCCCGAATTTCGGGGTCAGGGCTTGTCAAACTATCTAACCGGGCAGGTTACCGGTCCGGAGCCGACCGTCTTTAGAACCAGTAGTGGCACCAAGATGATGGCTGTCGGTTCTACTCTTGGCTTCGAGCAGATCATGGGTCCTGTCGCCGTTATCGACCGTTCCGGTGGAATAATTATCCCTACCGGCGAAGTTATTAATTGTCTCGATTCCGAACGTCCGGATCGGGTTTTATTTTTAAAACCATAAAAGCCGCAAATGTTACAATCAACTATGAATCAATTAATCCAACCCGTCAAAGGTACTCGTGATTTTTATCCGGAAGATCAGGCATTTCAAGTCTGGTTTTACCAAAAGGTTCGGGAAGTCTCCGAGCTTTTTGGTTTTCAGGAATACAACGGTCCATTTTTGGAACCGCTTGAGCTTTATGCCGCCAAATCGGGTGAAGAGCTTGTTAAAAAACAAGCCTTCACCCTGACCGATCAATCTGGGAAAATTTTAGCTCTAAGGCCGGAAATGACACCAACTCTGGCCCGTATGATCGCTCAAAAAGCAGGGGAGCTAACCTTTCCCGTTAAATGGTGGACTTACGGTTCTCGTTATCGCTACGAGAAACCTCAAAAGGGTCGGGGGCGGGAATTTTTCCAATGGGATTGCGATATTATCGGAACCGACGGCCCTGAAGCCGATGCCGAAGCCATTGCCATTGCTGCCACTATGTATAAAAAGTTGGGTTTAGCCGGTAGCGAAGTAAAAATAAAAATTAATGATCGCAAACTCCTTCAGGATGAACTGACAAAAATTGGAGTTCCGGAAAACTTAATTGTCAGTGTTTTTAGGGTCGCCGACAAAAAAGACAAAGTTACTGAAACAGATTTTATTCAGATGTTGGTAGAAACCGGATTAAGTGAAAAGCAGGCAAATTCGGTTAAGGAAATTCTTGAAAATAAAACCCTTTATCAAAAATCCGAATGGCTCCTAAACATCTTAAAACTCCTTGAAAAATATGAAGTTGCTGATTTTGTTGAATTTGACCCTGGGATTGTCCGTGGGCTTGAATATTACACCCGGACCGTCTTTGAGGGTTGGGATGTAAACGGAGAGTTTAGGGCCATTTGGGGTGGCGGCAGATACGATAATTTAGTTGCCGATGTTGGGGCGAAAAATAAAATTCCAGGTGTTGGTTTTGCCATGGGGGACATGGTCATTGCCGAAATTTTAAAACAGTACAAAAAATACCCGGCTCTTATTGCCAACAAAACTAAGGTTTTAGTTACTGTTTTCTCGCGGGAACTTTACAATAATTCATTGGAAGTCACTAATCTGCTTCGTGCCGGCGGTATCAATGCCGAAGTCTATCTTAATCCGGACATAAAGATCGACAAACAATTAAAATATGCCGACAAAAAGGGGATTCCCTATGTTTTAGTTCTCGGTCCAGATGAAATCAATGCCGGTTCAGTCACCATTAAAAACATGTCCTCCGGCACTCAAACCACAGTTAAGAAAGAAAAAATTATTGAATCAATAACCTAAATTAATCTAAAAAAACAATTTCCAAAACTAATAAAATGTGGTTTAAGCATCAACCTGGCTACTAATTATTGGAACAACGATGATTAACAAGGTTTTTGACACGGTATTCATTGTTCTCTTGAGTGTATAAACGGATTCCGAGCGGAACATCGGGAGTCGCTGGGCCGGAATAAGAAACCTGTCCTTCTTTGCCATTACCACTCACTTTCAGTAAAATACCATTTGGGCTCCAACTAAGGGTAAAAGAAATCACTTCACCTCCGCTAATGACACCCCAATTCGGTATAGGTAAATAATCTTGAACCAACAAATTGCCAACACAATCCTTATTCGCGCCAATTTGAGGACTAAAAATAGCTAAATTACCGTTAGTTTTAAGAAGTACTCCATAGTGACAATTACCTTTAGAACTGTTCCACCACCTCTCAAACCCAATACTTGAATTAGAAGATTCACCTTGAGGGAGTTGGAGAGACGAAAGCTCTCCTTTCAAAATACCGTCATAAAACACACTTTCGCTTTGAATATCTGTTGATCCGGGAAGTATTAATTCTTGTCCATTAACTTGCGGGATACCCGCATAAACATTCCAAACGTAATTTCCATATGACAGTATTCGCAAATAACTTTCAGCTGTAACGGTCGGGGCAATTTCTGCTGACACATCAGGAGGAGGGGTTGACTGTATGGCAGGCTTCTCTCCGGCTGAACTGGTCGGTAACACTTCGTTTGGACTCTGGCTTCTAGTATTAGTAGTAGACGCACAACCCGCACCACCAAACAATAAACCCGTAATCACTGCTCCGCTGGTTAAGATACGCTCTATCTTTCTCATACACTACTCTCCTGTAACAATATATATTTTACACCAAACTTAGGGGCTATGGCCATGAGCGAGCGAAGCGAGTCGAATGGTTACCCCGCATGGATTCGAACCACAATTAATCGGTTCAGAGCCGATTGTCCTACCATTAGACGACGGGGTATTGTAAAAACTTAATTTTCAAAAGGGCCATTAGACGACTTGTCTCGCCGTAGCTTTAGCGAAGGCGGACGGGGTATTAAAACACCGTTATATTCTATCAAATTTATACTTTTCTGACTCATTTTCAATGGTTGTCTCTTGTCCGTGTCCGGAAAGAACTATTGTTTCCGGTGGCAACTCCATTAATTTCCGTAAACTTTTAAAAATTTCCTCGGTTGAAGCATATTTTAAATCAGTCCTTCCCCGGAGTTTATAAAACAATGTATCCCCGGAAAACAAAAGATTTTCATCCGGGCAATAAAAGCACACTCCTCCCGGTGTGTGCCCGGGGGTTTTGATAATTTTCACAATATTGGTTCCCAAAGCTATTTCTTCGATCTTGTCTAAATCTATGTCAATCTTTTCAATATTTGGTGCCGAAACTTCTTTTTCAAGATAATAACTTGCCGTTTGCTTCTGCCGTTTTAACAAAAACATATCCTTTTCACTGCAATATACGGGAATATCAAACATCAATTTTAAATCTAATCCGGCCATTATATGGTCAAAATGTCCATGGGTTATCAAAATCCCTTTCGGTTTTAGATTATTTTTTTGTATTTCTTCAGCAATAAAATCCGCCTCATCAGCAGGGTCAATCACAAAGCAATCTCTGCTTTTACTATCCCAAAGAAGATAACAATTTGTCTGCATTTCTCCGAGCGCTAATGTCTTGTATTCCAGCATGTTCTTAATTTTATCAGCCATTTTAGTTATAATCACGGTATGAAAGCAACATATTTCAAATCAGCCGCTGTTATTTTTTGCGCTGTTTTCCTTTTTTCCGCCTGTGATAAAAAGGATTCAATCAACGATGTCACTTTTAGTGATGCCGAAAATGAGGTCGAAACTATTAGCCCTTACGTAGATAAATTAGCCGGTGAAAAAATTACTATCACCAAAACTGTTCCCCTCAATCAGGAGTTCGAAGTGATCTATAAAACATATAATCCCGACGACAAAGGTTTGGCTCTGTTTAAGGCTAAATCCATGAAAGAAATCCCGCAGGCCGGCGCAAAAACCCCCGAAGACGGTAAGAAATTAATTTTGGTAGAAATCGCCGTTCGCGGCAATAAAGCCAATAAGGGTGAGCCGTCCGGTTTTAATCAAATTGGCGATAGGCCTTCTCCTCAGTTTGTTATGATCGACAAAAACAAAAATATCACCGAAGTCGAAACTACTTACTACAGCGATGGCTATACTGCTGATAAAAAATTATTTGAGCTCACCAAAATTACTCTCGACCAGGACCAATGGGTTCACACCGCTCTGGTTTTTCAGTTAAACAAAGACGCTACTCCCGATCTTGCCTTTAGATTTACTTCTCCTGACGGTAAAACAACCTTTTATGACATCCAGTAAACCCGCAAATAAAAGGCTTTTTATTGGAGGATTACCCTATAAATTTTCCGAGGGCCAGCTTTTAAGGCTTTTTGTCGCCGAAGGAAAAGTAATTGATGCCAGAATCATTCACAACCAATGGGGTAGAAGTCGCGGTATCGGCTATGTCGAATTTGAAGATATAAACGACGCAATTGCCGCCAAACAAAAATATCACAATTACGAAATAGAGCCGGGCCGGACTATTATCGTCGATTATGCCCAAACAGATCCCATGGCCACCCCCGAAGGCCAGCAAAGACACGCCGAGGCTCAAAATAAAAAACACTACTTTAATTCTTCTGTCCCCAGTCTAAACACCGACCGTCCGGAAGAAGACCGTCAGTACAAACCAAAATTTGGCAGTCGCCTGAAATTCGGTAAAAAAAGTGATTCTCAAAAAAGTCGAACAAGAACTGATTTTGAACATCAACGTCAAAGCCTCTTTAATTCCCGTAATTTTGGAGCCAGATCGGGTGCCAAGTTTGCCGCTAAAACTGCCGCCCGTAGAAAAAGCCGATGATCAGTTTTCAAAAACCGGTAATCGGTCTCTCTCCCATGGACGGTATTACTGATGAGCCGTTTCGTCTGCTTCAAACCAGAATTTCCAAACCCGATTTAATTTTTACCGAATTCGTTAGTGCCGAAGGATTGAGCCGTGGCGGAATCAAGCTTTATGATGTTCTTTTATATTCGCCCGAGGAAAGGCCGATCGTCGGTCAGTTGTTTGGCAAAGACCCGGAAAGTTTTTACAAGTCTGCTATTGTTCTTGCTCACCTTGGTTTTGATGGCGTTGATATCAACATGGGCTGTCCCGCCAAAACCGTTATCCAGCATGGCTCCGGTGGTGCCTTAATTGAAAATCCTAAACTTGCCTCTGAAATAATCAAGTCAGTAAAAAAAGGCATTTCTGATTGGTCTCTTGGTAAAGTTACAATTGATAATCTTGATCTTAACCAAAAAACTCATGAGGTTATTAAAAGAAATTTAAAATATTCAGGTATTAATAATCTCCCTTGTCAAAGGGAGAAACCCCCCGCAACAGCGAGGGGAGAGGGATTAAAGCCCTCCGTTTCCATCAAAACCAGATTAGGGGTTGTTGATCCGGTTTATAAAACCTGGGTTCCATTTTTATTAGAACACAAATTAGACTTTTTAACTATTCACGGCCGGACTCTGAAACAAGGCTATTCGGGAACTGCCGATTGGTCGGCAATAAGTGAATGTGCCGAAATGGCAAAACAAACAAACACACCGATTCTTGGCAACGGTGATATTCAATCCCGTCAGCAGGGTTTAGAATATTGTCAAAAATATGGATTATCCGGAGTTTTAATCGGCCGGGCCTCTATGGGCAATCCCTGGATTTTTGAAAATAGGGAAGCTTCTGTCAAAGAAAAATTCTCCACCATACTACTTCATACCCAGCTTTTTGAGTCAATTTTTCCTCTTCGCCGCCTTGATTCTTTGCGCAAACATTTTCTTTTATACTCTTCGGGTCACCCTCATGCCAAAAAACTTCGTGCCCAATTGGTTAAAGTAAATTCACTGGCCGACCTCCTGTCCCTTGAAGAAGAGTTCATGAATTGCTAAATTTATAAGGTATGCCAAAAGACAATCAAACATCACAAACCCTCATTAGTGTTGAATCGCTTATAAATAGTTACAACTCCCGTCTCGATACTCTGCAAGCTGAACAAAAACAATTCAAGGAGATGCTCAACTCCATTTTAGATAATGATGTTGACTATCAAACAGCTGCCAAAGAAGCATCAAAATTAGCAAAACTTAAAACTCTGGCAAAACAAAAAGTATTAAAATTACCGGAAGCCGCCCAAACAGTTGATAAAATGAAAGAATGTCAGATGCAGCTTAGGGAAATAAAAACAGCTTTGTCTGATTATCTTTCTCAATATGTCACTCTTTCCGGCACCAACCAGATTGAGGGAGTTGATGGAGTTTTACGTCAAATTGTTTATACTGCCAAATTAGTTAAAATTTCAGGAAAAAAATAATGTCACACATAACCGGTACAAAGCAAAACTTTAAAACTGAAGTCTTAGATTATAAGGGTAAAGTTTTAGTTGATTTTTGGGCTCCTTGGTGTGGACCTTGTCAGATGTTGGGTCCGATAATTGACGAAATTGCCACTGAACAGGCCGGAAAATTAAAAGTTGTTAAGGTAAATGTTGACGAAGAACCGGTATTATCCGGGCAATATGGAGTTAATGGCATCCCGGCCGTCCATATTTTTGTCAATGGTGAAGAAAAAGAATCCCTTGTCGGATTTCGTCAAAAACATGATTATTTGACCATAATAAACAAGTATTAATGGATTTATCAAAAGTCGAAGCTTTTTTAAAAAACAACAATTTCCCGGATTATCGTTTCCGACAAATCCGCAAAAACTATTTTTCCGGCCGGTTTTCATCATTTGAAACTATGACTGATTTACCTCTGAATTTAAGAGGTATTCTTTCGCAAAAATTTTCTTTTCTTTCGGTCAATCCGGATAAAATCGATACCACCGGTGGTACTCAAAAAGCTCTTTTAAAACTTTCTGATAATCAAAAAATAGAATCTGTTCTTATGGATTACGAAGACTGGCTGACCGCATGTATCAGCAGTCAGGTTGGATGTCCACTCAACTGTGCTTTCTGCGCTACCGGTCAAATGGGTTTCAAAAGAAATTTATCCGCCGAAGAGATGGTAGATCAAATAATATATTGGAAACATTATATATCTCCCTTGTCAAAGGGAGAAGCTCCGGCGAAGGCCGGAGAGAGGGATTTAAGAGTTGGCAGAGTTGTCTTTATGGGTATGGGAGAGCCGTTTTTAAATTGGGATAATCTTGTCTCTGCCATAGAAATCATTAATTCCAAAGATGGTTTAGGGATAGGTGCTCGAAAGATTAGTATTTCTACTGCCGGTATTATTGACCGGATTTATGACTTCACTGATTTAAATACCGAAATCAATTTGGCCGTTTCCCTGCATAGTGTAAATCAAAAAATTCGCCAACAAATCATGCCGGTGGCCAAGAAATATCCTTTTGATGAACTTAAAAAAGCCTGTTTAAATTATGTTCATCTCACTAAACGTCAGCTATTTTTTGAATATGCTCTGATGAAAGATATTAACGATTCTTTAAAAGATGCCAAAGAATTAATTAATTTTATAAGAATGGACAGATTATTCTATTTGAATTTAATCCCCTTAAACCCCACAGAAAATGGAGTAATTCCTTCTGATAAAAAAACCATGGATTTATTTGTTTCCATATTAACAAAATCCGATATTAATTTTTCCATACGCAAAACCTTTGGCCAATCAATTCACGCCGCCTGTGGTCAACTGGCCGGTAAGTAAAGAAATTACGGTATAATACATGCATGTTAATCGATGAAGTCAGAATTTTAATCAAAGCCGGTAACGGGGGAAATGGTTTTGTTCATTTCTATCGTGATCGTTGGCGCCCAAAGGGTGGTCCTGATGGTGGAGACGGAGGAGCCGGCGGTTCGGTCTATTTTGTTGCCGTCTCGGATATCAACAAACTTCAGCAATTTCGTCACCAAAAAAAATATTTTGCCGAAAACGGAAGCAATGGTGGACCCAAACAAATGACCGGGAAAAACGGACAGGATCTTGTCCTCGAAGTTCCCGTTGGAACCGTGGTTAATTATGATAATGGCACCCAGGTCGAATTTACTAAAGTTGGTGAAAAGGTTTTAATGGCCAAAAGAGGTAAAGGTGGTAAAGGGAACTATCATTTTCGTTCTGCCACTAATCAAACCCCGCAGGATTTCACCCTGGGGCAAGTCAAAGACTATAAAAACCTTTTTATCCAGCTCAAGCTAATTGCCCAAGTCGGTCTTATCGGCTTACCAAATGCCGGTAAAACAAGTTTGCTAAATGAACTAACTTCTGCCAGGGCTAAAGTTGCCAACTACGCTTTTACTACCCTTGAGCCCAATCTTGGCAGTACCAAATCTGGCCATATTATTGCCGATATTCCCGGATTAATCGAAGGTGCTTCTTCCGGAAAAGGTTTGGGGATTAAGTTTTTGAAACATATCGAAAGAACCCAAATTCTGGTTCACTGTTTATCCTGTGAATCATCGGATTTAAAAAAAGATTATGATACTGTTCGCCATGAATTAGAAAATTATAGTTCCGCCCTGGCAGCCAAAAAAGAAATATTAGTTCTGACAAAATCAGACATTCTTGAACCAAAACAAATTAAATCACTCCAAAAAGAGATGAAAGCCAAATTCGCTGTCTCCATTATCGATACTGACAGTATCAAAAAATTAAACGACTATCTTGCCCAGGAGCTTGATTAATCCGTTAAAGCTTTCTTGATCTTCAGCCAATCTTTTTTAAGTTGATTTGCCAGCTTTGTCGCTCCGTTTTTTGTGGCATCAAAGTCATCCTTAAATTCAGACACTACATCTTCTACAATCATTCCGTATTTTTCCTTATTAATCTCCTGGCCGGCGCTTTTAACTGCGGCTACCTTTTCCATTACTTTTCCCGAAATTTCATTATATTTATCCTTTGCCGCTTTAGAGGCGTCACCGAAAACTTCCGTTACTTTCTCTTCTGTATTTTCAGCCTCTGTTTTGATAGCTTTAGCCAGTTTATTGGCCAGTTTCAAAATATCATCCCTGGTTTCCTCTCCGGATTTAGGTGCAAAAAGCAAACCTCCAACCGCTCCGGCTACCGCCCCTAATAATCCTGCCAAAAAAAATTTACCTGTAGATTTTGACATAAGTCTCCTTATAACTCTTAACTCTGTAACAATTCAGTCTAATTAATTTTATCTCCCTTGTCAAAGGCCAATGCCTGCCGGCAGGCAGGGAGAAGCCCCGCAACGGCGGGGAGAGGGATTTTGATTTACCCCTCCTTTCGTCAAAGGAGGGGTTAGGGGTAGATTTTAGATTTCAATATCCCTTTCCGGCCAGTGGGGATCAGTTTTAACATTCAACTCAAGAAAAACTTTTCTTCCCGACATTAATTCCAGTTCTTTTCTGGCATTATATCCAATCTCTTTAATTTTCTTTCCGCCCTGGCCGATAATCATCATTTTATATCTATCAGCGGTCGTAAAAATTGTTGCCTGAACCAAAATCAATTTCTTTTTATCGGTAATTTTATCCACCACAATATTTATGGAATAGGGGACTTCCTCTCTCAAAAATAAATAAGCCTTTTCTCGGATCAACTCCCCCACATATTCCTTAGAATTTAAACTTATTACCGGCTTTTTATTTGATTTCAATATTTTTGTCTCTTCTTCTATATTTTTACCGCTGCCTTCAGGAAGAAGTTCAAAAATTAAATTTACCAAACCCTTTACGTTTTTTGACTTAATTGCGCTGATCGTTATATTTTTATCAAATTCATCTTCCATGTAGTTGTATTCCGCAAAATGATCCTTGCTTCCGATTGCCGCATCAGACTTGTTATAGACCAGGATCTTTTTTGCATTTGATTTTCTGACCAAACCCAGAGCCTTATTTTCCTCTTCATTCTTCGGTCTTGAAATATCCACCAGCATTAAAATCACATCGGCTTTTCCGCTTTCCTTTGGAGCTTCAGTGTTTACTCTTTTCCCGACCAAGTCTTCAACCTTTCCGATTATCCCCGGTGTATCGGAAAAAATTATTTCACCCTTATCATTGGAATATACTACTCTCATGTTTTTCCTGGTAGTTTGGGGCAAAGGGGATGTAATTGCCACCTTCTGGTTCATTATGGCATTTAACAATGTTGATTTACCGGTATTAGGTCGCCCGATAATTACCACTCTTCCGAATTTTTTTGTCTCTTGAATTTTCATCTTCGATATTTTAACATTAAATTCAGCGTTGACACTTAGCAAGCACGATGATAGACTGCTAATTATGACTGAAAATTTATTACTACCAAACGAAGAAAAAGCCATCCAGCCCGTCAGAAAGGTCCTTCCTTTAATTCCCTTAAGGAACGTCGTTCTCTTTCCTTCTGTTGAAACATCTCTCTTTTTTGGTCGTAAAGAATCGATGAATTCGTTGCTTTATGCCTACGATAATACCAATAAACTCGTTATTATTACTGCTCAGAAAAATCCTAAAGTTGAAAAACCATTATTGTCAGATATTTATACAGTCGGGGTTTTAGCCAGAATCGAACATATTCTTCAAACCGACGGTAGCCTCCACGCCATCGTTAGGGGTATTTCCCGGGTAAATATTGTCAACATGATCCAAACCGACCCTCATCCGATGGTAGAGTTTGTTGATTTACCTATAATTCCCGAATCTGTCACCGACATCCAACAGGCCGCTGAAGCCCTTCTAAGTCAGCTTAAAAAGGCTTTTTCTATGGGCAGGCAGTTTGATCTGCCGGCCATGATGCAATTGAGCACCGGTGTCTCCAGTTCTGATTTGGCAGATCAGGTAAGTTTTTCTATAAATGCCAAAATGCCGGAGAAACAGACTCTTCTGGAGATGCTTATCGTTAGCCAAAGGTTGAAAGCAGCTACGGAATTTTTAATTCAGGAAATGAAAGTCGCCGAGCTGGAACGGGCGATAGAAGACAGAACTCAGGAAAAATTCAACACCGGCATGAAACGGAACATTTTGGAAGAACGCAAACGCCAAATTGAAAAAGAATTAAAAAAAATCGGCGAGTCTTCTTCCGGAGAGTTTGGTGATTTGGAGTCAAAACTAAAGAAACTTAAAATGCCCAAAGAGGTAAAAAAGAAAGTTCTAAAAGAACTTGATCGTCTAACCGAAATGGGTTCAATGGCTCCGGAATCAAGCTATATTAGAACTTATCTGGAAACAGTTGCTGAAATGCCTTGGGGAAAATATAGCACTTCAAATCCTGATATTCAAAAAGCCGAAAAAATACTTGACAATGATCACTATGGATTAAAAGATGTTAAAGAAAGAATTTTAGAATATCTGGCCATCATCAGTTTAAAAAGTAAAAATAAATCCAATAAAGCAGAGCCTCTTTCCACGGCCAACATTCTTTGTTTTATTGGCCCTCCCGGAGTTGGAAAAACTTCCATTGGCAAATCAATTGCCAGCGCTCTTGGCAGAGAGTTCGTTCGTGCATCTCTTGGCGGGATTAGGGATGAAGCCGAAATCAGAGGCCATCGTCGGACCTATGTTGGTGCCATGCCCGGAAGAATTGTCAAAGGGCTAAAAGATGCCAAAAGTATGAATCCCGTCTTTATGCTCGATGAAATTGACAAAATCGGTGCTGATTATAGGGGTGATCCTTCTTCTGCCTTACTTGAAACCCTCGATCCCGAGCAAAACAAAGATTTCAGCGATCATTACCTTGATTTTCCTCTCGATTTATCAAAAGTATTTTTTATCCTTACCGGTAATACTCTCAATACTATTCCCGGGCCGCTTCGCGATCGTCTGGAAATTATCAGATTTTCCGGTTATACCCAGGAAGAAAAATTCCATATCGCAAAAAAATATTTAATTAAAAAAGAATTAAAAACCAACGGTTTAACCGAAGAAAAAATTGTTGATTTTGACGATAAAACTATTCGATATATTATCGACAAATACACCCGTGAATCCGGAGTCCGTGAACTTGAAAGAGTTATTGCCAGTCTTTTCAGGAAAGTAGCCAAAAGAATAGTTACCGGTAATAAACAAAAAATTGATCTGAATAACATCGCAACTATCCAAAAATTGTTAGGTCCGGAAAAATTCAGTTCCCAGTTAAAGGGTAAAAAAGACGAAGTGGGAACATCTACCGGCCTTGCCTGGACCAGTGTCGGCGGAGATATTCTTTTTATTGAAGTCAATGTCATGCCGGGAAGAGGGCAGTTAATTCTCACCGGAAAGCTGGGTTCTGTTATGAAAGAATCCTGCCAAGCGGCATTATCTTTTGTCCGAAGCCAGGCCCAAAAATGGGGAATAAAACAGGATTTTCACAAAATTGATATTCATATTCACGTTCCGGAAGGAGCCACTCCTAAAGACGGCCCTTCAGCCGGTTGTGCTATCACCACCGCCATCATCTCTGCCCTCAAAGAAATTCCTGTTCCCCGCGACATTGGTATGACCGGAGAAATCACCTTGCGTGGCAATGCTCTGGAAATAGGCGGTCTCAAAGAAAAATCCATTGCCGCCCATCGGGCTGGTTTAAAAACCATCTTTATTCCTGCAGATAATAAAAAATCTTTAGTCGAAATCCCGAAAGAAGTTAAAAAAGATATCAAGTTCATCCCCGTTGGACACTATTCGGAAATCTACGAAAAAATCTTCAATTAACTTAATAGGCTCCCCTGTCAAGGGGAGCTCCCGAAAGGGAGAGGGGTTTTTTACATCCTCTCAATCGGTTTCAGCCCTAAAATCACCAGTCCGATGTGAAGAATACTGGCAGTTGTTTTTGTCAGAAATATTCTGAACGCTTCCTGATCGCTTTCTACAATTCTGTTTTTTCCGTAAAATTCATTAAACTTTCTGGCCACACTCAAAATATATTCCGCCACTACAGCCGGGGAATATCTTTTTCCCGCTTCAACAATTTTTTCCTCAAATTTATAAAACTCCCGCAAAAGCTGTCTTTCATCTTCGTTTATTGAAGAGGGGACAGAATCTAAGTTTTTTTGTTCCAAAACCTTTGTCTTCGCCAATACACTTTGGCATCTGGCGTAAGTGTATTGGAGATACGGCCCGGAATCGCCATCCAAGCTCATTATTTTATCCCAGTCAAAAATAATATCTTTTCTCGGATCCGATGATAAATCATTAAATTTAATTGCTCCGATTGCCACATTCTGAATCATTTCCTCTTTTTCGACTACTGTCATTTCTTTTGACACATTACTTTTGTTCGCCAATACTACCGCCATTTCCTTCGCCTTGTCTATTACATCGGATAGGTGAATGGTATTACCTTTTCTGGTAGAGAATTTCCCGTCTTTCCACCTTATTAGGCCATGTCCTATATGTTCAAATCCTTCTTTTGGCACCCATCCCAGCATCTTTGCTGTTTCAAACACCTGTCGGAAATATAAATTTTGATCCGAACCAACTTCATAAATTATCAGATCAGGATTCCATTGTTTAATTCGGTATTTAATTGCTGCCAAATCTCTTGCCAAATATGTTGTTGTCTCATTTGTCTTTTTTAAAACAATCGCTGGCATATCTTTAAATTCAATAATTACCGCCCCCTCACTTTTTTTTGTAATCCCCGCTTTTATACAGTCATCAATTACTTCCGCAAGCATCGGTAAATAAAATGATTCTCCTAAAGCCAGATCAATTTTTACTCCCAAAAGCTCATAAACCTGATTAAATTCCAATATTGAAATATCAATGCATTTCTGCCAAATTACTTTGGCTTCTGTGTCTCCATTTTCCAATTTAGAGAACCATTCTCTTGCTTCTTCTATTAACTTTTCATCCTTCTCTGCTGCCTCATGAAATTTTATATACAGCTTTTCCAAATTCTCAATTGTCAATTCATCAAAATTAATTTTTTTATTTTTTTCCAAAATCTCGAATCTAGAATCTAGAATCTCTGCTTTCTTAATAGCTACAATCAGTTTTCCGAATTGTGTTCCCCAATCGCCAAGGTGGTTATCCCCGATACATTTCCATCCCAAAATTTTGTAGATGTTATAAATCGCTTGTCCGATATTCGTTGACCTTAAGTGCCCGATTCCGAAAGGTTTAGCAATATTTGGCGCTGAATAATCAATCACCATCGTCTTGCCCTTTCCGTATTCACTAAGTTTATTTCGGAACTCTATTTCATAATTGATTACTTCTGCTTGTTTTAATAAAAAACTATTTTTCAGATATATATTAATAAAACCGCTTCCCGCCACATCGGCTTTTTCGATTAAATCATCATCTTTTGAAAGTCTCAAAACTTCATCTAAAATCTTTCCCGCCACCTCCACAGAAGAAACGTCATTGCGAGGAGCAGTAGCGACGTGGCAATCTTTCTCTCTCTTTGCCAAAATCATGGCTATATTAGTCGAATAATCCCCAAACCTTGAATCAGCCGGATGTTCAACTATGATTTCGTCTTTTTTCAGTTTATAGCCAAGCGGTTTAATGGATTTTGATAGTAGTTCGATTAATAGGGTAATAACATCTGTTTGTTTCATATCAAATGATATCAAATAACTTTAATTCCGTTTTTCATCTCTTTTTCTAAAAGCAAAATACTTATTTTATCGCTCTCTTCGTCATCTGCAGTAAAAATCATTGCCTCCGATTCCTCCCCCATAATTTTTTTAGGAATCATATTTACCACAAACACCGTTTTTTTATTAATTAAGTCTTCTGGCTTATACCATTTATGTATTCCCGAATACACCGTTTTCACTCCCATCTCCCCAAAATCAACCCTCATCCTGATTAATTTATCTGATTCCGGTACTTTTACTGCCTCAATAATTTCCCCGATTCTAAATTCAACCTTGGAAAAATCGGCATAAGTTATTTGATCCATTACCGATTTTATCAAAAAAAACACTTTATGATATCCTAAAGCATGAAGATAAACCCCAATATGTTTCGTGGTTATGATTTACGTGGTGTTGCCAACGTTGACTTAAATCCTGAAATTGTTAAAAATATCGGCCGCGCTTATGGTACCTATCTTTCCAATAAAAACATCAACGATGCCGTTGTGGGTCGCGATTGTCGTCAAACCAGTCCTGAATATTCAGAAGCGCTAATTAAAGGAATAAGGCTTTCAGGTATCAATGTTGTCGATATAGGTCTGACTATGATAGGTACTTTTTACTGGTCCCAGCATCACTTAAATATTAGAGGCGGTGTTTTTGTCACCGCTTCCCACAACCCCGCCGAATATAATGGTTTTAAACTTGCGGCCGATCTATCAGAAACGCTGGTTTCAGACGGCATGAATGAGCTCAAAACCAGAGTAGAAAATGATGACTATGTTCAGGGTAAAACCGAAGGCACCTATAAACAATACGAAATTAATGAGCCGTATCTTCAGGAAATAATCAAACGTTTTCCGCAGAACAAAAAATTAAAAATACTTATTGACCCAAGTAATGCTACCGCCGGTGCCTTGGTTCCGTCGTTACTTCGTCGTCTTGGCTACGAAGTAGTCGAAATGAACTGTAATATCGATCCCTCGTTTCCTCTGGGTACTCCCGATCCTACTGAATCAATTGTTGCTAAAAGATTATCAAAGGAAGTTGTCGAATCGGGCGCCGATGTTGGTTTTACCTACGATGCCGATGGTGACAGAATAGGAATTGTCGATGAAAAAGGCGGCATTATTTGGAATGACGTTTTACTTGCTATTTTTGCCGCTGATGTCTTGGCTCATCACCCCGGGGAAAAAATAATGTTTAATTTACTTTGTTCCAAAACTGTCCCGGAAACAATTTTACAAAATGGCGGTATTCCATATCTCTGGCGAACCGGTCATTCATTTTTAAAGAAAAAAAATCAGGAAGTCAAAGCCGCCTTTATTGGCGAACTCTCCGGTCACTTTTTCTTTTCGGCAGATTTTTATAATCACGATGATGGTATCTACTCCACAATACGTCTAATTGATTATTTAGCCAGAACCGGTAAAAAACTTTCCCAAGTCGTTGATGAATTGCCAAAGTATATATCCAGTCCGGAAATAAAAATCGGCAGCCCCGATGATAAAAAAGTTGCTCTTATGGACAAAATCAGCCAAGTTCTTCGTCGGGATTATTCTACTGCCGAAATTATTGACGACGAAAGGGCAGGGGATGGTGTCCGTCTTGATATGCCCGATTCCATGTTTGTCGTCCGCTATTCCCAAAACGGGCCGTATTTAACCGTAAAATTCGAAGCCAAAACACAGGAAAAATACGAAGAACTCAAAAAATATATTGCCGGCCTTTTACATTCATTTCCGGATGAAATCGATTGGTCATTCGGTGCCAATCTCGAAAGTTTAAAATAAACAACAACTAGTTAATCAGAGTCCCTATTTTTTCACCGTTAACAATCTTTTCAATGTTATCCAGTTGTTGAATATTAAAAACCACCACCGGTATTTTTTCTTTTTGGCACAAAGCAAAAGCAGTTCCGTCCATTACTGTTAATCCTTTTTCCAGTGCTTCCTGAAATTTTAATTCAGTATACATTTTGGCATTTTTATCAACATTGGGGTCGGCAGTATAAACTCCGTCAACATTACTGCCTTTCAAAATTATTTCGCAGTTTAATTCGCAGGCTTTTAAAGCTGCCGCCGAATCAGTGGTAAAAAATGGGCTTCCTATCCCGCCGGCCAAAATAACTATTCTTCCTAATTCAAGGTGATGTAAAGCTTTTCTCCTGATAAATGGCTCACAAACCGATGTCACGGGCAAAGATGACAAAACTCTTGTTTCCAATCCTAATTTCTCTAATTCAGTTTGTAGTGCTAAACCATTCATTATTGTTCCCAGCATTCCCATATAATCAGCCGTAGCTCTGTCAAAATCTTCTCCGGTTATTTCTCTTCCTCTAAATAAATTTCCACCACCCAAAACGATTGCCATTTCTAAACCCATTTTTTGTAATCCGGATAAAAATTCTGCCAACTTTCGAATTGATTGAAAATCAAACCCCTTCTTCTCCGGCCCCGCAAACAACTCACCTGTAATTTTAAGCAATACCCTTTTATACTTCAAACTCATCATCTAATTATATTGTAAGGTGTTGGAATGTAAAATACTCAATATGCAAAAATATCAGCCTTCAACAGAAATTCTCGATCGTTATGCCAAAGTTTTAGTTAATTTTGCTCTCAATCATGGTAAAGGAATTAAAAAAGGTGAAGTGGTATTTCTTCAGGTTCCTGAATCAGCCAAGCCTCTGCTTATATCTTTACAAAAAGTAGTTCTTCAAAGTGGGGGCCATGCCATTATTCAATATCTTCCCGACGAAATATCAAAAGATTTTTTTACTCTGGCATCAGATGAGCAGATAAAATTTTTCCCGTCAAAATTTCTAAAAGGCAAAATCGACCAGGCCGATCATTTTCTTACTATCATTGCCGAAACCAATCTTCATGAGCTTGAAGGCATTGATCCTTACAAAATTATGGATCGCAATTCCGTCATGAAGCCCTATCTTGATTGGCGTAATCTCAAAGAAACAAAGGGTAAATTCTCCTGGACTCTGGGCCTTTACGCTACTCCGGCCATGGCCAAAGAAGCCGGTATTTCCCTAAGGTCATGTTGGAAACAGATTATTCAAGCTTGTTATCTTGATAATCATGACCCGGTTGGCGAGTGGAAAAAAATCCAAACTGAAATTAATCGGGTTAAAGACAAATTGAATAATCTTCAAATTAACCGTTTGCATATCAAATCAAAAAATTGCGATTTTACTGTTGGTTTAGATCAAAATAGGCAGTGGCTTGGGGGTAGTGGTGCCAACATTCCCAGTTTTGAATTATTTATCTCTCCCGATTGGCGCCAAACCAATGGCCATATATATTTTGATCAACTACTCTATCGCTACGGCAATCTTATAAAAGATATAACCTTGGACTTTGAGTCAGGAATTATAAAAAATGCTCAAGCCAAATTCGGTCAAAAAATCCTTGATGAATTAATAAAAGTAAAAGATGCCGACAAAATAGGCGAGTTTTCTTTAACCGATAAACGTATCTCCCGTATTTCCCAATTTATGGCCGAAACTCTTTATGATGAAAATTATGGTGGTAAGTACGGCAACACCCATATCGCTCTCGGTCAATCTTTCAAAGATTCATATTTCGGAGTTGCTTCAAAAGTTAAACCTATCGAATGGGGCTTAATGGTAAAAACGGGATGTTTTTCCAGCCAATATTTGATTAATTAATCTTAGTTTTCGATTTAGTTTTAAACCTCGATGGAGTCGAACTTTGTCTTTTAGATGAGCAAATGAACCCTCAAGA
>Ga0247841_10004729_pt1 | contig 22956 bp, 19 predicted proteins | sample LaCruzMarch2015__2_FD_192410 | JGI IMG/M metagenome (GOLD analysis project Ga0247841, IMG submission 192410) | Freshwater microbial communities from meromictic Lake La Cruz, Castile-La Mancha, Spain - LaCruzMarch2015_18m | ecosystem: Environmental > Aquatic > Freshwater > Lake | place: Spain... | reverse complement strand
TGCGGGGGCTGGACGCTATGCCACGTATGATCGCGTTTGCTGGCAGGTCTTGGGGACTGGGCAATTTCGGCCGTTAAAGGGGAGCAATCCTGCAATTGGAGTGATTGGCCAGGAGTGCCGAGTTGCAGAGGTTCGCGTGGAGATGATTTGCGAGGATGCTCTGGTCAGTGCAGTCACAGCGGCATTGAGAGTCTCCCACCCGTATGAAGTACCCGCGTTTGATTTTGTGGATATTGAGATCTGAGAATAGATTTTTAGCATCCGAATCACGCGAACCACACGAATAAAAAAGATGTTTTACGCTAAGAGCGCTATGAGAGAGGTGCTTGCACGGAAAGCCCCGCGAGTGGCTGAATACAGCCAGGGCTTATCTCGTGCAAGCACCTGCATGTCATTGTTTATAGGATGCTGGGTGAAGGACGAGCTGTGCCCCCCGTGTATCCACGGGCTAGCGAGGGCACGCCGTCCTTCACCCAATTAGCGAGCTTAGCGAAAAAGTATTACGCTGAGTCAGTTAGGTTACACAAAAGCCGAGGCAATCGCCTCGGCTTTTTTCGTGTAACAACGCTATCTTCAAATACCCTTGGAGCAGTGGGATTGATTGTAACTTTAGAACTTTAGCACTCTCGCACTTTAGAACTTCTTTAGGGCACCAAGAACTTGGCGGCGAAGGAGGCGATTTCGGCGCGGATGGCGATTTGCTTAGCTGTGTTGGTGATGTCGGAGAGGATGTCGGCGATCCAGGTCCCGATCTTGTGCATCTCGGGCTCCTTCATTCCGCGTGTGGTCACAGAGGCGGTTCCGATACGGATGCCTGAGGTCACAAAGGGGCTGTTAGTATCAAAGGGAATGGAATTATTGTTGGAGATGATGCCTGCGGCGTCCATGGCTGCGGCAGCATCCTTGCCCGTGAGTCCGTTGAGTGCAACATTGACGAGCATGAGATGGTTGTCGGAGCCATTAGAGACCAGGTGGAAGCCACGGTCGTTGAGCGTTTTGGCTAGAGCTTGGCAATTCTTGACGATCTGCTGGGCATAAGCCTTGAATTCCGGCTGAAGCGCTTCCTGGAAGCAGACAGCCTTGGCGGCAATGATGTTCTCGAGCGGTCCGCCTTGGAGTCCAGGGAAGACTGTTTTATCAATGGCCTTTGCAAAAGCTTCGCGACAGAGGATAAGTCCGCCACGAGGACCGCGCAACGTCTTGTGGGTTGTCGTGGTGACAAATTCCGCATAGGGGACAGGGCTGGGGTGTGCGCCACCAGCGACGAGTCCGGCAATATGCGCCATGTCGACCATCAGCATGGCGCCGACCTTATCGGCAATGGCACGGAAACGGGGGAAGTCAAGGATGCGCGGATAGGCGCTGGCTCCTGCGACGATCAGTTTCGGTTTGTTTTCAATCGCGAGCTTTTCGATGGCATCATAGTCCAGCATCTCGGTCTCCTTGGAGACGCAGTAGGGGACGATCTTGAAGAGTTGGCCAGAGAAATTCACTGGGCTACCATGGGTCAAGTGTCCGCCTTGATCCAGGCTCATAGAGAGGATCGTGTCGCCGGGCTTCAGAACGGAGAAATAGACAGCCATATTGGCGGAACTTCCGCAGTGGGGTTGCACATTGGCATGTTCTGCGCCAAAGAGCTTTTTGGCCCGGTTGATGGCGAGTTGTTCGGCCGTGTCCACAGGGATACAGCCACTGTACCAGCGCTTGCCTGGGTAGCCTTCGGCGTACTTGTTGGTCAGCACGCTGCCTGATGCCTCTCGGACAGCACGGGTGACGGTATTTTCAGAGGCAATCAGATTGATGGTGGTGTTCTCTTGCTCAATCTGGGCGCAGACTGTTGCGTGGATTTCGGGATCCGCCGAGGCGAGGTGAGCGACTTCGGCGAGACGCTCGGTACGCTCTAATTTCTGGATACGACGCAGGTGGCGGTGTTCTTTTGAGAAGGGGGTGTCCAAAAAAGACTGCGTGATCGCCACAGCCTTATGCTCAGAGAGCGAGTTACCGGACAGAACCAAGACATTGCTGTCATTGTGGGAACGTGTCATGGCGGCAACTTCGATGGAGTCGCAGAGTGCAGCCCGCACCCCTGCAAAACGGTTGGCGGCAATGCTCATGCCGATGCCTGTCGTGCAGACAAGAATGGCGAGATCGGCCTTTTTTTCGACGAGAGCTTCTGCGGCTTTGATGGCATAGTCGGAATAGTCCACAGAGTCGGTACAATGCGTTCCGAGATCTTGTAATGTATAACCCCGCGTTTCAATAAACTTCTTAACCGCATTTTTGATAGCCAATCCGCCATGGTCGCAAGCAATGATTAGATTCATAAATAACTCCAACTTTAGGTAAAAAGAATTCGCATACTATACCATTCTTCGGGATGTGTCGCAAGAATTGGCTGAATTTTGCGTTTTTTTTATTTTATGAGTAGTCAAAGAGAGATAAAAAGGATAACATTTAAAGTAATCATTTAAATAGGAGGATTATCATGTTTCAGACGTCAAGACGTACGTTTATGTCCAGTACCGTTGCGGCCTCAGCACTGACCGCCTTTCCTTTCATTCGCTCCGCACAGGGGGCCTCGGCCAATGAGAAGGTGAACCTCGCCTGTATTGGCATTGGTAACCAAGGTGGCAAGGATATTAATGACCTGTATAGTACGGGTCTTTGTAATATTGTCGCCCTCTGCGACACAGAGATTGGCGACACTTCCGCGAAGCCACGCGTCGGCGAAATTCTCAAAAAGTTCCCGAACGCTCCGCGCTTCACTGATTTTCGCAAGATGTTTGATAAAATGGACAAGGAGATTGATGCTGTTCTGATTGGCACACCAGATCACTCCCACTTTGTCATCACCATGGAAGCGATGCGCCGTGGAAAGGGTGTCTATGTTGAGAAGCCTCTCGCGCACTCGTTCAATCAGATGGAGATCCTGATGGCGGCTGAGAAGAAGTACAAAGTCGCCTGCCAGATGGGTAATCAAGGGCACTCGGAGGCTAACTACTTCCAGTTTAAAACATTTGCAGAAGCAGGGGCCCTCAAGGGGGTCAATAAGTTTGTTGCGCACATGAATGGAGCGCGCCGCTGGCACAAGTGGGGCAGCGATGTGGCCAAGATCAAGGCGGCACTCGCCAAGCAGGATAAGCCCGAGTTTATGGACTGGGACACCTGGTTGGCCCACGTCTCTGATCATGAGTACACGGGGCAGTATCTCAATGGAGACTGGCGTTGCTTCTACGAATTTGGTAATGGAGCTTTGGGGGACTGGGGTGCCCATATTTTGGACACCGGTCATGAGTTTCTGAAGTGGGGTTTGCCGACCTCTGTCGAGCCGGTCAAGATGGTGGGCTGGAATCCGATCACCTTCCCGATGCAGTGTACGTTGCAATTTAAGGTGCCTGCTCGTGGCGAGGGCTTGCCAGCCTGTGACGTCTTCTGGTATGAAGGACAGAAGAATTTCCCGGAGATGCCCGAAGGTTTTAGCAAGGCTAAGGTGGTCACGGATGCGCCGTCTTCGGGTGGCGGTTCAGGCTTCGGAAAAGACTTGCCTCCCGGCAAGGAGATTTATGGTGATGGTTTTGTCTTCAAGGGTGGTTCGCATGGGACGCCGTTGACCCCAATAGGACCCACGGCAAAAGATGTTGCGGCAAAGCTGCCTGAGTATCCTAAGAGCCCCTCGAATCACTATAAGAACTTTTTGCTCGGCGTGAAGGGTCAAGAGGTTTGCCGTTCGAACTTCGCGGTCGCAGCACCGCTTTGTCAGTTCATGGCTCTGGGCGTGATCGCGACGCGTGTGAATGCCAAACTGGAGTTCGATCTGAAGACTCGGCAGATTACTAATCACGAAGTTGCAAACGCGATGTTGCATGTCGGCGAACCGGCGCGTAAAGGCTGGGAAGATTATTTCAAGGTCTAGAAACCCCTCGCCAGGGCGAGGCAGTCCCTAAGCGAATGCGCGAATTCGGAAATGCGTGAATAGTGAGTTGTGACAACTTACAATTTACGACTTGTATATAACATGGCCAATTTCTTACGCACAAAGCCACGAAGCCACAAGGAAACTCAAGAAATTAAGAATATTTCTCTTCTTTGTGGCCTTGTGACTTTGTGCGATACAGTAATTGATTTGGTTTCTTCTGTATCTAGCAGGGTTTTATTTATACTATCGTTTGTTCTCCTGTCTGCCTTTTCGGCCATGGCGGTTCCGCTGGTGCCGTTGAAGCGGAGCGGGCAGACCAATGAGGTGGCGGTGACGATGGTGACGCCGGAGATGATTGAGCAGGAGTATCTGAGGGTCGCAAAGAAGTGTGGCTTTACGATTGCCTATTCTTTGCCGGAACGTGTTTCAGGTGACATCTTGACACCCGAGGAGGCGAAGGAGTTTCTGCCTTACTTCTTTGCATCTCTTGATATTTTCCCCTCCCGTTTTCTGCAAGAGACAAAATTAAATACGGTTGTTTTATGCAGAAATTTACGCTTGAATGGCGTTCGGGCGGGGGGTGTCGCAAGTACGACGGGGATTATTGCCATTGATGTGCCGATCTACTCCCCTGTCATCTACCATGAGATGTTTCATATTGCGGACAAGCAGCGCAACAATCCGGAGTGGACAAAGCTGAACAGCAAGCAGTTTGTTTATGGGGGAAATGACTTTAATCCTGACGTTAAAGAGATGGATCGTTTAGACAAGCAAAAGATGGACGCTGCGAAGCGTGATGGGGATATCCGAAAGGATTTTGTGAGCGACTATGCGTTGACGAGCGAGATGGAAGATCGGGCAGAGACCTTCGCCGTCATGGTGACAGATCCGAAACAGTTTGAAAAGATGGCTGCAGGAAGTCCTGTCCTCAAACGCAAAGCTGAAAAGGTCAAAGGGGTTGTTCGTGAATTTTCGCCAGGGATGAATAAGGATTTTTGGGCGTTCATCGCCAACAGCAACGACGAGGCGCGCATGAAAGATCTGGTGAGTCGCGCGGCCATCAATGCACAACGACTGAAGGAGAAGAAGGCTGTGATTCGAAGTGGGTATACGAAGTGAGAAGTTCTAAAGTTCTAAAATGCTAAAGTTCTAAATTTTTGGATTATTGAACCGAGTTAAACAAAGGAGAGAACAATGAGTAAGTATTCAAGGCGTGATTTTTTGACAGTGAGTGCAGCAGGGGTGGCTTGCGCCTCTGTCGGTATGTTGCAAGGGTGCAGTACGTTATGTACATCAAAGGCGAAGCCTAAAATTGGAGTGCAGCTCTATTCCATTCGTGAGCTTTGCAAGATTGACCTTGAGGGCACGCTGAAGGCACTCAAGCAGATTGGCTATGCAGGTATTGAGTTTGCAGGGACGTATGGCAAGAGCGCTAAGGAGTTGAAGCAGCTCTTGGATGACACGGGCCTGCTTGCCTGCGGGACACATGCAGGCCTTGATACGCTCAAGCCTGACAAGCTCTCGGCAACGCTCGACTTTTATTCGCAACTCGGGTGTCCCTATATTACGGTTCCCTATCTGAGAGCTAAGGATGCTGCGGGCTGGATTGATTTTGCGAAGCAATGTACAGCGGCCCAGGAGGTGTCCAAAAAATCAGGCATCCGTATTGGCTATCATAATCATCAGCACGAGTTCAGGGAAAAGATCGACGGGGTGTCACAATTTCAAATCTTCTTTGACAACGCTTCGCCTGAAGTAAATATGCAGCTCGATGTTGGACATGTTGTGGCAGCGGGCGAAGATCCACTCGCGTGGATGAAGAGATATCCCGGACGTTCCTACACGCCGCATGCCAAGGAGGTCTATCCGGGGCCTGGTATTCTGGGTCAGCCTGGCGAAGGCAAGAAGGGCGTTGATTGGGATGCTTTCTTTATGGCTTGTGAGGCCGATGTCACGGAGTGGTATGTGGTTGAGACGGAAGCCGACCCAAAATCAATTGAGAATGTACGCCAGTGCTTTGAGTTTTTGAAGGCAAAGGGACGTGCGTAGGACTGGATAGCAGGTATGGCGGGAGTAGCAGGTATGGCATGTATGGGGGAGACTAGCTGGCTCTTACGGGAGGGGCATTCGCCTGCGTGCCTGTGGCGCAGAGGCCTGCGCCGCTCCCTGCGCTTAATCGGCGCGGTGCTGATCCTCTTGTCTCTCAGCGGCTGTAGGCAGGAGGCGCGGGGGCCGGAATATGCAGGCTCTTCCTCGTGCCGGGAGTGTCACGCGGAGTTCTATCGCAAGTGGGAGACCTCCCACCACGGAAGGGCTCTCCAGCCGATCACCCCTGAATTGGTAGCCCGTGACTTGACAGAGATGGCGCAGCCGATCACAGTCGGAGAGGCGACGTACCAGGTGGACTTGAAGAAGCGGGAAGTTGTCGAGACCTTCAAGGATGGAAAGAAGACATTCTATCCGCTCGTGCACACGTTGGGAGGAAAGAACGTCTACTACTTTCTGACCCCCTTGGAGAAAGGAAAGTTGCAGGTCCTGCCTGTCGCCTTTCGCTTGGCTGACAAAATGTGGTTCAATACGACAGCCAGTATGTTGCGCCACTTCCATGCAGAAGGCGATACGCCACTGGAGTGGCGTGATCCCATGTTGACCTTTAATACCGCCTGTTTCAGTTGCCATGTCAGCCAGCTTGAAAAGAATTATGATCTAAAGAGTGAGAGTTACAAAACGGTCTGGCGCGAGCCGGGCATTAGTTGTGAGACGTGCCACGGTCCCGCAGAGAAACATAATACAGTCTGCCGTGCGTTGCCCAAAGGCCAGTCACCCACCAACCTCTTTCTGAAGAGTTGGCGGACGTTTACATCCGACCAGATTGACAGTTCCTGTTCGACTTGCCATGCAAAGATGATTCCGCTGACCCCTAGCTTTATTCCTGGCGAAACCTATTTTGATCACTATGATCTGGTCACATTGGAGGATTCTGATTTCAGCGCAGATGGCCGCGATTTAGGAGAAAACTACACTTATACGCTCTGGTTGATGAATCCTTGTGCTAAGAAGAGCGAGTTGAATTGCATCACCTGTCATACTTCCAGCGGACGCTACCGTTTTGCCGCAGGCGTGACCAATGATGTGAATGCGGCCTGCGCGTCCTGTCATTCCGATCGGGTAAAGAATATCAAGGCGCACTCACGCCATGCACCTGAGGGTAAGGCAGGGGCGTGCATTGCTTGCCACATGCCCATGACCTCCTTTGCTGCGATGCGCCGGAGCGACCACTCCCAGCGTCCGCCCTGTCCAGAGGCAGCCAAGCGTTATGGCGCCAAATCAGCCTGTATTCTGTGCCATGACAAGAAGGATGAGACATGGGCCGCGGGGAAAGTAAGTGAATGGTTCCCGGATGATCAGCGTCGTAAGAAGATGTTGCGCATTGGAGAGTTGATTGATCCGGCCCGTAAACGGGAGTGGAAGACATTACCTGCGATGCTGGCGTATCTGCAGGAGCCTGCCGCACAGACTGAGGAGGTTGTCTGCGCCTCGCTGGTACGTCTCTTCCGTGATTGTCCGGATGAGCGCATCTGGCCTATTGTTCGACAGGCCGCCTCTCATCCCTCAGCTTTGGTGCGGGGTGCAGCCGCGGGAACCCTTGCTGGAAATCTACGGGAATCTGATACAATAGCAGTGCTTTGTGGTGCGTTGAATGATCCGATTCGCGTTGTCCGTATTCAAGCAGCGCAGTCTTTGGCGGCTTTTCCGAGGACGACCCTTGACAAGAAGACCCTTATCACATTGGTGAAGGCCGAAGAGGAGTTGTTGGGCATGTTGACGGCACGACCAGACGATTGGGCCAGCCACTATAATCTGGGTAATTACCGTATGGCGCGAGGGAATTTTTCGGGCGCCATGGACTCCTACAAGACCTCCATGAAGCTGAGAGGGGATACTGTAATGCCCTTTGTTAACGCGGCGGTGTTGGCCTCCCAGCAGGGCAATCTGCAAGAGGCGATCAGTTATCTGCGTCAAGCCTCTAAGAATCATCCTCAGCATGGTCCTGTGCACTTGAATTTGGGTTTGGCCTTGGCAGAGACAGGCGATCTTGTGGGTGCAGAAAAGGCTCTTCGGATCGCCATGAAAGACCCAAGCTGTGCCCCTCAGGCAGCCTACAATTGTGCCGTACTGGTCGGACAGCGTAATCCGAGCGGTGCAGTAGAGCTTCTCCGTTTTGCGCTTGAACGTGAGCCCAGCAACACCCGTTTTCAAGAGGCCTTGCGATATTATGGTGGGCAGTAGTTTTCGCATTTTTCGCCTTACAACAGCGGGATAATTGTTGTATGATATTGCCCTTCATGAAACCACTTATCATTGCAGGTCGCGAATTCCGGTCGCGACTCTTTATTGGAACCGGAAAATTTGGTTCGCACGAGCTGATGCGCCAGGCAATCGAGGTCTCAGGCTGTGAATTGGTGACGGTGGCGCTTCGTCGTGTTGATTTGGATAAAAATCCCGAAGGCGATCCGCTTATCTCCAAACTCGATCCGAATAAGGTCGTGATCGTGCCGAACACGAGCGGGGCACGCACGGCAGAGGAGGCGATTCGTATTGCGCGTCTGGCGCGTGCCGCTGGAGGCTTTGACTGGATTAAGCTTGAACTGACCCCTAATCTTCATCATTTACTCCCTGATCCGATTGAGACACTCAAGGCCTCCGAGGTCTTGGCGAAAGAGGGCTTCAAAGTGCTTCCCTACATGAATGCCGACCCTGTGCTGGCTAAGCGACTTGAGGAGGTCGGTGTTGTTGCCGTGATGCCCTTGGGTGCTCCGATTGGGACGAACAGGGGACTCCGTACGCGGGATATGATTGAGATCATCATCGCAAATGCGAATGTGCCTGTTGTTGTAGACGCAGGACTCGGACTTCCCTCTCATGTGGCGGAGGCCATTGAGATGGGGGCTGATTGCGTTTTAGTGAACACAGCGATCGCTGCTGCGGCGGATCCTGTGAAGATGGCTCTCGCCTTTTCAAAAGCGGTTGAGGCTGCTGAACTTGCTCGCCAAGCAGGGCCACGTGCGCCTCGCGCCATGGCTGATGCTTCATCCCCGTTAACGGGTTTTTTGTGGAAGGAATAAATTAGCGTCCCATAGGACGCAGGTTTTTAGGTTTTTAGGCTGTAGACTGTTAGGAAGTACATGTGTTTCTGTTTGTTTTCAACCAATGGCATTAATGATATTAAACAAACCATTTTCCGCCATTTTACCTAATAGCCTACAGCCTAAAATGCTACAGCCTCGGCGGACCTATGGGACGCCAGTGGAAGGAATAAAATGACCATTCATACATTGAGTTTGACAGTAACAGACAAGGAAGTCGTGGCCGCGGTTCAGCGGACCTGGGAGATGCAGAAGGCGAATATGCCGGCTGAGGCCCAAAACCAAATCAAGAATGTCAAAGATGTGAACCTCTGTTTTGGTAAGGGGGAGATCACTATTTCTGGAAAATTTGTGATGGGCTTTCTGCCAGTTCCCTTTGAAGGACATTGTGAGTTGACCCCTGCAGATGGGGGGGAGACTCTGGTGGTACGCTTAACCAAAGTGAAAGCCTCCTTTTTCAGTGGTGGCGGTGAGGCTATTGTTTCGGCTCTTGCCAATCAGATTCCGCAGATTCCGGGGTTGACGGTATCAGGGGACTCCTTCTTGCTCCATTTTCCGACTCTTCTGCAAAACAAGGCGTTCACGTTGGGCGGTAAAATCCGTTCGATTGATCTCAGCCCAGGTAAGTTGACTTTCGCGATTGCTTAAAGAGAATTGCCTTATTGCGTTATTGCCTTATTAAGAGAAGAGTTGTCTTATTGAGCGAAGAAACTGGGAGTCGAGATGATTGCAGAAGATGATTATGCGTTGTTAGATAGCGGAGACGGGAAGAAGCTTGAGCGTTTTGGTCCGTATGTCCTTGCCCGTCCCTGCTCGCAAGCAGCATGGAAACCGTGTATGCCGGAGTCTGTTTGGCAGAAGGCGCACGCGACCTTTGACCGTGCAGAGGGCAATCAGTGGCATAACCGTAGTGCCTTGCCAGCAGAGTGGACTGTAAAAGCGTCGGACGTTATATTCAAACTCTCGGGCACAGATTTTGGACACTTGGGCATCTTTCCTGAACAGCGTGCTCAGTGGCTATGGATACAGGAGACTGTGCGCAAGGCTATTACGGAGCGTCAGCGTCCGTTGCAGGTGCTCAACCTTTTTGCCTACTCTGGGGGTGCCACGTTGGCCGCAGCCCTAGGTGGGGCGGAGGTCTGTCATTTGGATGCTTCAAAGGGGATGGTTCAGTGGGCACGCGAGAATGCTACGCTGAATAAGTTGCAGGACCATCCGATCCGCTGGATCGTGGATGATGCACATAAGTTTCTCTGTCGTGAGATCAAACGTGAACGTCGGTATGATGCGGTTATTCTAGATCCTCCGACCTTTGGCCGCGGACAGAACAACGAGATGTATAAGATTGAGAAGGATCTGCCAGAGACATTGAGCCTCTGCCGCCAGTTGCTCTCTCCAGAGCCGCTCTTTATTCTGTTGAGTGCCCATACGCCGGGCTATACGCCCGTGGTTCTTGAGCATGTGCTGGGGCAGGCTGTTGCAGGGCTCGGGGGCAGTTTCGCCTCGGGCGAGATGTTGTTGACCGGAGCTCCAGAGGCCCTTTCAACGCCCTGCGGTGCATATGTGCGCTGGATGAAATAAATGGGGGTTATCCTTACAGTTGAGCGGAAAACATGGAAAGCACGGCTCTTCTTAGGGCTGATCTATCTCTTATTGTCGATTGGCGGGCTGACCATGCTCTTCCCTTTTCTCGTCATGGTGGCCTCCTCTTTGACTGGCCCTTATGACTACTATCGCTTTTCGCCACTGGTGCGGGCACTCTGGAATCGTGAGGATCGTTTTGTTCGTTACGTAGCTACGTGCTATCCGCGTTTTCCCTCCACAGTCTATCCTGATGCGCCAGAGCATTGGGGAAGCTGGGTAGCAGTCTCTCGGGATGTCGAAGGAGCTCAGCAGTTTGCAGAGGGTGAACTCAAAAATATGGAAAACCCTGTCGCTGCGAGCCAGTGGCGGCAACGTGCGACGGACTATGCGGAATTCAACTTGGAGTATGATATTCGCAACAGCGTCTGCACTTTTGATGCGCGTGATGTGGCCCCTTTTGTTCGTCACCATTTTGAAGAGCAACTCTTGAGGAAGAATCCTGCTCACTATGGCGCAATGACCCCTTTGGCGCGACAAGAGGCTGCGCTCTCACTGCTCAACAAGGAGTGGGCAATTCGCTACATCTCTTTTTTTGGTGTTCGCATGATCGCCCAGCAACGTGCCCCGCTTCACCATCCAGAGTGGGATTATCCGACGGATGATCCCAAGAGTGACCTTTATCAGGAGTTCAAAAAGGCCTATCGTGAATTGGTCTTTACACCGGGTTGTGAAGCGCAACGAAAGAGCCTTTTAACGTGGGATGCGTACAAGGCGTATGCGACACTGGAGTCTCCGATGACGCGGACGGTGCCGTTTGAATCACGGTCGCAATGGGTTAACTATCTTAAGCGTCCTGCTGTGCTGTCCCGATTAGGTCTCGCGCCAGACCACATTTTAGCGCCAGAGGATTATGCAAAATGGGCAGGGACAGCGTGTGAAGGGTTCGAGACAATCCCGTTTCCCTTGCCTTTGGATGCGCCAGTCCTCTTACGAAATGAGTGGAGCCGCTTTATTCATGAGGTGTATCCGAGGCGTCTGCTGCGAATCATTGTTTCTCCTGAACTGGAAAGGCAGTTCCAGTCGCATGTCCGAAAAATCTGTCGCTCGGTGGCCTCCTATAAGCAATTGACTGGAAGAACCATTGCCTCCTTTGATGAGGTCAAACTCCTGCCGTATGAGAACAGTGCGCTCTGGCGAAATTTCATACCCGCAGTTTCCGTCGACAAATTAGAAGTCCTGAGTGCAGAGGGAGATTGGCAGACTTATCTGCTGGCTAAGTACGGTTCGCTTGAAAAGCTAAATCGCGTGTATGGTTGGTCCCTGTCCCGCATCGAAGAGGCACGTTTCCCTTTTCGTGAAGCGCTCGCCGTTACCTTCCTTCAGCGTGGCTGGCGTGATTTCTTTGCGAATATGTTTTCCAACTACCGCATGGTTTCCGAGTATTTGTGTGTACGCGGGCAAGCCTTCGGGAATACGATCTGGCTTGTTCTGCTCTCCATCCTAGCCACCTTGACGGTGAATCCCTTGGCGGCATACGCGTTGTCGCGTATGAAGGCTAATTTCGCTGAAAAGATTCTGCTCTTTCTTCTAGCCACCATGGCTTTCCCCGCCGCAGTCACGGCGATCCCAGGTTTTCTGCTGATTCGCGACTTGGGGTTGCTCAATACGTTTGCGGCGCTTGTATTGCCGACGCTCGCCAGTGGCATGTCGATCTTCATCTTGAAGGGTTTCTTCGATGGGTTGCCACGTGAACTGTATGAGGCTGCCATGATTGACGGTGCGAAGGAGTGGCAGGTTTTTCTAAAGATTACCCTGCCGATGACCACGCCCATCCTCGCGATAAATGCACTCCATGCGTTTATTGCTGCTTATAATAGTTGGGAGTGGGCACTGCTGGTCTGCCAGAAACAGAGCAATTGGACCTTGGCGGTCTGGATGTACCAGATGAGTCAGCAGATGAGCGACCAGCCATGGGCTGTGATGGCCGGTTTCGTGCTGGTCTCTATCCCGACAGCCATTGTCTTCATCGCCTGCCAGAAGATTATCCTGCGCGGGATCGTCCTGCCCAGTATGAAGTAACATCCATCAATCTGCTTGATTTAGCGAGGGAGAGAGGGTATCTTTATGACCATGAAAATTTTAGTTGTCGGAGGTGGCGGACGTGAGCATGCCATCGCGTGGAGATTGTCTCAGGATTCGTGTAAGCCAACGCTGTTTTGCGCACCTGGAAATGCGGGGACTGTGGGCGTTGCGCAGACCGTGCCGATTTCGGCTGAGGATGTGCATGGGCTTGTCTCTTGGGCAAAGGTTAATCGGCCTGATCTGACCGTGATCGGACCTGAAGTGCCGCTCTGCCTGGGGATCACTGACGCTTTTAACGCTGAGGGACTCCGCGTTTTCGGTCCGTGCCAGGCAGGTGCGCGTATGGAGGGCAGTAAGCTCTTCTCAAAAGACGTCATGACCGCTGCAGGTGTGCCGACGTCGCGTTCGTTCGGGTTCACAAATGCCACTGATGCCATTGCCGCATTGGATCAATTCGATTTACCTGTGGTTATCAAGGCCGATGGTTTGGCCGCTGGAAAAGGTGTCGTGATTGCTCAGACACGCGCCGAGGCAGTTGAAGCGATTAACTCCATGCTCGTGGAGGCTATTTTTGGTAAGGCCGGGGCCGAAGTTTTGATCGAGGATTTTCTGGAAGGCGAAGAGGCGTCCATTTTGGCCCTCGTCGATGGCGAGCACACCGTAATCCTACCCTCGTCGCAAGATCACAAGCGAATCTTTGATAATGACCAAGGTCCCAACACCGGTGGCATGGGAGCCTACTCGCCTGCGCCTGTTGTGACCGAAGATCTTATCCCCTACATCAAGGAGCAGATCATCCTGCCCGTGGTGCGTGAACTCAAGAAGCGCGGTATTGTCTACAAAGGCGTGCTTTATGCGGGTCTCATGATTAGCAAGAAGGGTATCAACGTGCTGGAGTTCAATGCGCGTTTTGGTGATCCCGAGACCGAAGCTGTGTTGCCGCGTATCGCTGGGGACTTGATTCCTGCGCTCCAGGCGTGTATTGATGGTACCCTGCATGACGGACTCATCCAGGTTCGTCCCGAGGCCGCCGCGACCATTGTCATGGCAGCAGGGGGATACCCTGGCACGTATAAAAAGGGTGACGAGATTAAAGGACTTGAGGCAGTCGCACAGGTTAAGGGCGCTACCGTCTTCCATGCGGGAACATCGCTCAAGGATGGCAAGGTCGTCACCGCTGGCGGACGCGTACTGGCCGTCACTGCGCTAGGTACTGATCTTAAGAGCGCCGTGGGGTGTGCGTATGAGGCGGCTAAGCTTATCACCTTTGAGGGCGCTCAATATCGCAACGATATCGCGCGTCGCGCGTTTAATCGGTAAGAGAATTGCGTTATTGCCTTATTGCCTTATTATTTGAGAAATCACATTCTCTTGTGGTCAAGGACGAAAGTATTTGACGATTTTTGGAAGCGAAGCTCTAATAACGCAATAAGGCAATCAGGCAATAAGGCAATTTGGGACAAGCGTATTCGCTGTGTGCAATTCTACAGCGTTTTCAAGAACGTCTGCATCCGCGACATGGCTTCTTTGAGTTGCTCCATACCGGTGGCATAGGCGCAACGGAGATAACCCGCGCCGCATGTGCCGAAGGCTGAGCCAGGGACGCAGGCGACACTATATTCCTGCAGGAAGCGCATCGCAAATTCATGGGCTGTCAAGCCTGTCGTTTGGATGGAGGGGAAGACGTAGAAGGCGCCACGTGGCATGAAGCAGTCCAGCCCCATTTCGTTCAGGGAGGCGACCAGGAAGTTTCTGCGCTGATGATAGGAATCGCGCATTTCGACGATATCTTCATTCCCTGCTGCCAGGGCTTCGATTCCCGCGCATTGGCTGACCGTCGGTGCACTCATCATGCAATATTGATGAATCTTCATCATTGCATCGGTCAAGGGTGCGGGAGCACAGACATAACCGAGACGGAAACCCGTCATCGACCAGGCTTTTGAAAACCCGTTCATGAAGATGAGGCGGTCCCGGATACGCGAGATGGCGGCCATAGAGTGGCGTCCGCCCTCGTAGGTCAATTCCGAATAAACCTCGTCTGAAATCAGGAGCAGGTTGTGTTTGATCACAAAGTCAGCGAGCGCTTCGGTGTCCGCTTTCGTCAGGCAGGCGCCGGTCGGATTGTTCGGGAAGTTGATCAGCAGGACGCGCGACTTCGGCGTGACCTTTTTTTCGAGCTCCTCGACCGTCAGGCGAAAATCATCTTTGCGGAAGGTGTTCACAGCGACCGGCACGCCGTGCGCCATGCGGATCAAGGGTGCATAAGCCACGAAACAGGGCTCGTGGTAGAGAACCTCATCGCCAGGCGAGAGGACGGCGCGCAGGGCGATATCCAGAGCCTCGCTGACTCCGACGGTGACTAGGATCTCACTCTTCCAGTCATACGTGGCATGGAAGGCGTGCTTCATGTATGTCGTCAGAGCTTGGCGGAGTTCCGGCATGCCGAGATTCGAGGTGTAACGTGTGAAGCCACGTTCAATGGCGGTCATGGCCTTTTCGCGGATGTGCCAAGGGGTCTGAAAATCCGGCTCGCCAATACCCAAAGAGATCACATCTTTACGGGAGGCGACAATGTCAAAAAAGTCCCGAATGCCCGACTTCGGAATGTCTCGCAGATGTGGAGCAATAAATTGTTCAGGGACTGACTTGGAGTCGGTCATCATAGTGTTCACCTTCCATCAGGATACCTTGATCCTTATAGGTCTTGAGCATGAAATGGGTTGCAGTCGAGAGGACTCCGTCAATCGTCGCGAGATTGACGCTCACAAAATTAGCGACTTCTTGAAGATTTTTCCCCTTCACAAAGAGCATCAGGTCAAAGCCGCCGGACATCAGAAACATGGATTCCACTTGTGGGCATTGGCTGATACGCGAGGCCAAACGGTCGAAACCGCCTTCGCGTTCCGGACGGATGCGCAGCTCGATGACCGCGTGCACGGTGGTGTCATCGATGCGCGCTGGATTGATGAGTGCACGGAAGCCACGGAGAACGCCGTCTTTTTCATACGCTGCAATACGTGCCTTGATATCGGCCTCGGTCGTACCGAGCTCTTTTGCCAACACGGCATCTGACTCGCGTGCATTCTTTTTTAACATCTCTAATAGCGGATCCATAATCACTCCTTGTAAAGCAACCTCCTGGGAGGGTATTGATGAGCGTCAAGAGTATAGCGCAAAAGCGTGTCTGATTGCAAAAGCAAAAAAGAACGTTAAGATTTCATGATCTTGCGTGCGATGGCGTCAATCGCGTCGGCATGGTTCTGTTCATCTTGAACCAGATTGGTAAAGATCGCCTTGACACCGGGCTCAGAAACTTTTTGAGCCAGATCCGCGTAGGTCACTTGCATCCGCTTCTCAAGTTCGTGAACCTGAAGCGCCATCTCATTCCATTGTTGTTTACCAATCATGGCGTTCATCTCCTTTGAGCTGTTTTTGTAAAGCTTCCAAAATAGCTTGGTGTCGCTTGTTTTCCGTGATCAGATGCTCTAAGACCTGGCGAGCCTCCTCGGCAAGGGCCTTATCGATGCCCATGCGCTCGGTCAGCGCTTGGAGATGCGTCAGGAAAATGGCCGAGGCGCTCTCCTCCGTACGAATAGCCTCCTGTAAACTATTCAATAGATCTGATTTTTTCATTGGACCTCACTTGTTTATTCTGCATTATTCTTCTTAACGCGCTTGCACTCCAGGATTGGAGTCGCCAGTCAATTTCTTTGTCCGCATGGAACCACGTGATGCCATTTATTTCTAAATCTAGTGCAGCTTTGACGGCGTGAATAAGCCAGTAACATTGAAGTTCACCATTGGCAACACTTGCTGTTTCGAAAACGAAGAGCGGTTTCTGTTTTGAGAGTGCGCGTAGCTCTGTGACGGCGGGCTTGAAAATCTCATCAAAACGTTTTCCAAAGCTGTTCCATCCGTTTTTTTCAAGCGTTTGAGTCGTACCCCAATTGTAACCATCAACTCCAAGGCAGTCCACCACATCGTCGCCGGGATAGTAGGCGGAAAGGGTATTCCACGGTGCTTGCGGCACGGACTCGGCATTCGGGCAGAAGGCCCAGAGGACATTATCGGCCTGTTGCTTGTCGAACTGGCTGACAACGTAACGGAACATCTGTTTGTAGAGCTCCGGCGAGTTTGGCCCATACTCTGCAGCTGTTCCTCCCCAGTGGTAACGGGAGAGGTTCATCTCATGTGCAAAACGAATGAGCAGGGGCTTCTTCCACTGTGCGGCCGCTTGTGCGAAGGCCGTAATAAAGACATCATACTCGCCTGCGAGAATCGCCTGGGCGGAGATCGCCACTTCGCGATTCTCCTTTAGGAACATCGGCTCCCACGTCAAACAGGGGAGGGCCCCCTCGGCATGAATGGCGTTCACTGTTTCGAGCGGAAAGGCTCCTGGTTTGTTGCCGCGCTCAGGCCAGAGCATGAAGAAGACAATTCGATCGGAAGGGACACCGATCTCCTGGCGTACGGCAGCGAGGCGATCAGTGGTTAAGGGATAACCGTCGAGTGCAACACCCCAAGTAAACGCGTTGCGTGTGAGAATTTCTGCTGGCGGTGTGCGACATCCAGACAGGAACAAGGAGAGCAGGATGATAAGTAATCCTGCCGACTTCATGCGCGTGCTTCCTTTGAAGGCTCTTCCGGATTGTTCAGGTAGAGTACCGCGGAAAGCATAAGGAGGTGATAGAGGCACCAGAAGATGTTGACTGAGAGGCCTGTCACGAGCGCAGGCTCGTAAATCAACCTGTGAATACCCCAGACGATAGCCACAACATTGAGTCCTGCAAGTCCCAGTTGGGCCCAAAGGGCTGTCAACGGGAGCGCATGACTGCTTCCCTTGGGTGTGACAACAAACGAGGTCTTCTTATTGATCAGTGCGTAGAAGGATGCTTTCATGTAGACGGGGAAGGCGATGGCGACGAGGAGTTGTCCGAGGATGATATCCTTCGGGCCATAGTACCGTTTTCGTAACGTCCAGAAGAACATGAGCAAGGTAATCACCACGTACGGCAGGAAGAAGAGGAGAAAAATGTGGGGATAGGCAAAGTAGCTCGGAACATCCAGAAGCAGATAGACGATCGGGCAGAGCACCAAAATAAAGAAGGCCCAGCCAATAAAGTAGTAGGTGCTGGAGAGGAAATACTCACACCATTGCGCAGGCGTCAAGGCCCATGGCCGGCGAATGAAACTGGCGAGCAGAATCCGGAGCATGCCAATGGTCCCCAGCGCCCAGCGAGTTTGCTGCTTCAGGTAACCGCCGAGATCTTCAGGACCTAACCCGAAGGCTTGCGCTTTACTGGAATAGGCTGAGCGCCAGCCGGCGGTGTGCAGTTTCAAGGAGGTTGCAAAATCTTCTGTAACCGAGGACTCTTCAATACCCCCGACTGCTTCCAGGGCTTCACGGCGGAAGATCACATTGGTGCCACAGCAGAACATGGCGTCCTGGGTGTCCTTGCCTTCGCAAATATACTCGTAGAAAACAGCCTGTTGAAGTCCTGATGCACGCGCGACACGATTATGTTGGAAGTTGGTATAGTATTGTGGCGTCTGTACGAAGGCTAATTTGGGGTCAGCCTCCATTTGAGCAACCAAGTCTTCTAGGAAGTTCGGGAAGGGGGTCTGGTCGGCATCAAAGACAACGAGGTATTTAAAATCCCGTGGACGTGTTTCGTTCTGGGGCCCTGTGAATTCGAAATCCGGACGCTCTCTCCCGGCTGCAAGGGCTAGGAAGTCATTGAGCATGCCAGCTTTTGCGCTGTGCCATTTTCTACGAAAAAGTCCAACCCCTATCTTTTTTACAAGTGCATCAACTTGCGCGCGATAGGCTTTCATCTGCTCGGCTTTTTCGGGCGAAACCGCGTCATAGCGCGTGTCATCCAGAAGGTAGAGGCACTTATTGGGATAGCGAAGGTTGTAGAAACTCACCAGGGTTCTCTCAACGACATCTAAAGGCTCGTTGTAGGCTGATACCACTACGGCGACGGGTGGTAATACCTCTGGCAGTTCGGGTGGCGTCTCTTTTGCCGATTCACGTCTGGAGATACGCAGCAACTGGAACGAATAGCCCGCACCATGAATCAAGATGAAGACTTCGGCGAGCAACAGGAGAAATCCAAGACCCTTTTCATACCAGACACCTGATAATGACATATAGATCACGGTTCGGGCCATTAAATAAGCAGCACCTGTCACGAGGGTCACAAGTGAGCCCAGGGTCAAAGCATTCAGTACAGTGGCGGTTTTCTTTTGAGGCATACGTAACCCTATAATTGACAGCCTAACGATAGCCAGAAACCTTGTGCGTTCCACTCCTCAGAGTAATGCGTATACGCATTGATTCCGACGGACCAGCGGTTGGTAAAACGATATTGCCATTCAGCTTCAAGGGTAATTCCTGGATTAGATTCGGTATCGGTTCCTACGGAGGCCTTCAGGTCATAGAAATGGCGCTTATTGCCACAATATTGATGGGGACCCGAGAGGTCGTGCCACCATTCCAAGGTCAGGAAGCCAGCCACATAATTTTGTGGAGCCCAGTAGGGGTGGATGATGTTGACGAGTCGGCCAGCATTGTAAATGTATTGATTGTCTTCGTCGGTATCCCGGTATTCAGCGGATGCCGAGAGTTTGAGGATACGGGGATGATCCGTGATGTCATAGCCTGTGTTGAGAAAAACAGAGTACCCATTGTTGCTGTCATTGTAGTGGGTGTCTTTTAAGCGGAGCAGCGCATCCCACCGCCGTGTGAGATCAGATTTTAATTCAACCCACGTATTGTCAGCCTGCGTCTTCTGAAAATAACCAAAGCGATTGTAGAGTTCATCTGTACGTCCATAGCCGACCCCCAGTTGCGCATAGTCGTAGAGGTTCGCCCAGAGTTTAGCTTGGCCTGTATGGGTATCTGTAAAGCGGGTCTGTTCATACTGCTTGAAGGTCCAGCTGACCTCGCCTTGCAAAAAGGAGTTCAGTGCCGCACGGAGGCCGGTGGTATAACTCCACGCATCAATCCGTCCATTGTAGCCCCCTGGAAATTCGAACCAGCGCCGGGATTCAACAAAGAGGTCAGCCCTGCAATAGATCGGCACGGTTAATCCGACGGCGGTGGTATAACGGTAGATATCCGAGAGGTCTCCATGCCCATCTTCTCTCCAGTAGGAGCCACTCAGCTGGACACTAGGATGAGCATCCAGTCGTGCCAGCTCAAGAGCCTCGGAGGCTATACTGTGCATGGGATTGAGTTGTAGTAGATGGTTGTAGTCAGAGCGGGCGAGGTCGCAAAGTCCAAGAATGCAGTGAATCTGAGCCCGGTCAAAGACAGCTTCTTGATCGCCAGGCATCAGTTCGATCACGGTGTTGACCTCCTGGAGCGCCTGCCCATACCGGTGGTACCATAAGAGGCGCTTATAGGCACGCTCAGCCGTAACGGCTTTTACGAGTACGGATTTATACGATTGATCAGCGGCGGAGCTGTTCACGATACGGTCATAACGTGCCATTGCATCATCATAACGTTTAGCCCAAAGCGCGACTCTCGCAGCTTCGCGTTGCAACAGAAGATCGTGTTCGTGTCCTTTAATCAAGGCATCATACAGGTCCAGGGCTTTGTCGTATTGCCGTGACCAGGCCAGGGTACGTGCAAGGCGGATTTGTAATCTGGCACTCTCTGGGAAGAGGACACTCAACGCACGAAACTCTTCATAGTTGCCACTGATGGCGAGGACAAAGGCTCGGCCTTCGGAAGCCGGGAAACAGTCAGCGTCAATCTTGAGTGCTTGTATATAACAGGCCAGTGCTCGTGCATAAAGACTCTCCGTCGTATACCAGGAGGCCCACTGCACCAGTTGGCTTGCATCCAACTCCCGGCTAAAAAGTTCTTTTATGAAGTCATCTGAGTCAACAGTCTTTCCTGCCAGGCGAAAGGCAGCCTCGACCTTTTTCGGATCGCGTTCAAGCGCTTTCTGGAAACAGGTCTTGCCCCGCTCTTGTTCGTCGAGCTTTAGGTGGACGACGCCGAGGCGGGTCCAATCCTCGGCCGTGGCCTCAGTGCTTTCGGTCAGACTGGCAAAGACCGCTTCGGCATCGGGGAGTTTATCTTGGGCCAGAAGCGCCTCGGCTAGGAGGCGTGTTACGTCCCGAGGGATATTCGGACGGCCCTGTAACTCAATGGCAAAGGCTTCAGCCTTCGAAAACTGTTTCTGCAAGAGATAGACACGCGTCAACCCCAGCGCGGCAGAGGGGAAATGGGGTGGGCGTTGCCAAAGGGTTCGATAGAGCTCCTCAGCCTCATTGGTGCGTTCAGCTTCGACCAGAGCGGAAGCTAAACGTAAAGCCACGTCGAGGTCCTTGGGGTTTTGCTTATAGCGCTGAGACCAGTAGTCTTCTGCGCCATAGAAATCACCCCACAAAATCGCATGTTCAATGGAAAGCTTTGGGTGTTCTTCGCTATCGGCTGGCCATTCTTTTGCAAAAGCGTGTACGGTTTGATAGTGCCCCAAGGCGGCGTAACTCCCAGCCAGATCCCGGATGAGCTGGGACATGGACGGTGAGGTACTCTGCAATTTTTTCAATTGGACAAGCGCCTCTTGGCGTCCGGCAGGTGTCTTCAAAAGTGCTTGTACCAAGGCAACCCTGGCTTGGTCATCAGAGATGCGACTCGGCTCAGGTACAATCGTTGAGCGGGCTATTTCACCCCAGCTCCGCGATGTTCCAGCCAGCAAGAGGCTAATCAGGAGAATGTATTTACCGTTAAGGGTCATGGCAAGGTTTTTCGCAGCTCAGGGATCGCGGCTTCATGTTGTCCATTCCAGATTAGGACCAACGCATACTTGCGACGGATCTGCTGATCTTCCGGAAGGGCTTTCAAGAGGGTCGTGTATTCAGTGAGGGACTCGGCGTATTTCTTTTCCCAGCTCAGCATTTCGGCTAATTTCAAGCGCGTCTTGTGGTCCTCGGGGGTTGCGGCTAGGACAGTCCGGTAGAGGGGTGCTGCGAGTGCATATTTTTTGAGGATCACATAGAGGTCGGCCAACGCACCTTGCTCGGGTAGGGTGAGCTGGGAGGCGTTAATTTTTTCAAGAAGGGTGTCAGCCTCACTTTTTTTGTCACTCCAGACCAGCGCTTGCGCGCATTCCAGTCTTGCCTTATGCAGTTCAGGTTTCCCTTTCAGGAGAATCTGGTAGTCGGCAATGGCTTCGTCGTAGCGTTTCAAGATCGTCAGGCACCGTGCCAGTTCCCAGCGCGCCACCCAGTCCGGGATTACTTCAGATGGTGTGAGACCTGGCAGTCCGGCGTCGGGTTGTGTAAGGGTTTGGCTCTCCTTCGCGAGCGAGCACGTAGCTGTTGCTACGACAGAGGCGATCAACATGATGTGTAAACAGTTCATTTTATTTCTCCCAGTAGAAGACGATACTCCTTCACAGCTTCCTCATAGAGGCCGGAACGTGCCAACGCGCGGGCCAAGCCCAATCGTGCAGATCGGTCATCCGGTCGCGCCAGTAACACCTTGCGGTATTGCTGTGTCGCTATATCCTGCTCCCCCATCCCTAGCGCGATAGCGGCTAAATAACGCAAACGCGTGGGCTCAGCATCTTTGTTTTGAAAAATGAGGTTTTGCAACGCGCCGCGTGCTTTTTCAGGCTTTTTCAGGGCGTTTTGGCAAATCAGCACTCCTTCGTACACTACTTCCGAATGTACCCCGTTTGCTACGAGCTTTTCGTAAAGGGACACGGCTTCAGAATAACGGCCATTGGAGGCGTACTGTTGAGCTTTTTGAAGTGATATGTTGTCTCGGTTCAGGACGTGATAGACCACAGAGGTTACTATGCTAACCGCAAGGATGAATAGCACAAACTGTTGGACCTGTTTAGTCATAACAAGCTATTTCTTACTGCGCGATCACTTCGATCGGCTGACCTTCGGGAACGACAACGGGCTCTTGCAATGCGGCGGCTGCGGCAGCATCTTCTTTTTCTTTACGAAGGGCATCGGTCACGATCTTTGACAGTTCTTCCTTCTGCTTGCGATCAGATTCCTGTCTCAGATTCTCTTGTGCCTTCATGCGCTCTTTTAGACGCTCACTAAAGGAGGAGAGCGCGGTGTTGCCTCCAAGGCTCGTTGGCGCTGCGGCCTTTTCTAGACTCGAAGAAGGCGTGTTAAGCTGGTGGCCTAGCGACGTTCGGAGATGACTAAATCTTGAAAGTCCTAGGCTAGGCGCGCCTTTTG
>Ga0247841_10004728_pt1 | contig 22958 bp, 16 predicted proteins | sample LaCruzMarch2015__2_FD_192410 | JGI IMG/M metagenome (GOLD analysis project Ga0247841, IMG submission 192410) | Freshwater microbial communities from meromictic Lake La Cruz, Castile-La Mancha, Spain - LaCruzMarch2015_18m | ecosystem: Environmental > Aquatic > Freshwater > Lake | place: Spain... | reverse complement strand
TCGTGTTCCATACAGGATGCCGGGCGCTCATCATTGCCATCGAACCTTTTGTATTGATTATATGCTCGCTGAATGAATCATTGAATACTAATACCCCGTTCTTTAAACTTAAGTCCATCCATTTCATTTTTCCGAAATAATCTAAATATGATTTCGGCACAATCATATCACCCGTGTATGATAAGCATGAATCAAAAGGTTCAACTCCCGTAGGATTGCTTATGAGATTTTTGTTTGACGGTAAAATTGAGAATGATTTGTTACCGGCATTGTTAATTTTAAACGCAAAATATTTAGTACTTGAAAAATCGTAAGAATATATAGCAGTCAGCGATGTATGGTCGCTTTCTCTTGCGAATGCGCTCATAACAATTTCAACTTCCACGTCCCTGTATTTCCCGTAAATCTTATCCCCTGTGTTTAGAAATGTTTTTTTGTCCGCCGGCGGAGCAATGTCCTGATGTGCCAGTCCTAAAAATGCCGCAAGCTCGGGCATTTGACTTTTGAACCCCCCCGCACTGCTTCCTGATGCACCTTTTTTGGCTAAAATCCCCGCATTCCTGTTTCCGAATTTTAAATATATGAACACGATAAATGCACCTATTGCAATGAAAAGAACAATGTTAAAGATTGATTCCATGTTTTATGTATTTAAATGATTGAAATAGTTTAAGTAATTCTGACTCGTGTTTAATTTTTGCTCCAGCGGTAATTTAGATAACAGTATATCGTAAATATTTTCCGGAGGTCCGAAAATTCTGTTTTTTGCTAAATTGAACATCTGATTATTTCTTTTGTCGGCAAAGTCAAGAAACTGGTCTCTGCGTTTTGCTATTGCTGGAGTTGATGCTCCGTATGGATTTGTTAATTTCACGTTTGTGATAACGTTGTACGGAAATATATCGGTTTTCCCTTTGAAAGATTTTAAAACTCCCTCTTCAGTCAGGATTATATAATTATTTTTAGAGTGAATCAGTTCCATAAACACAATAGCGATTGTTGTAAGTGATACTAAACTTAGTATTCCGAAAATACCCGCGAAAAGAAAAAACGTAGAGTTGGTAAGCCCCGAATACAGAAAGGTCAAAGTTACTGCAAAGAAGATAAAGAAAAAAAATCCTCTTTCAAGTATCCGTGAAATAGCGTATTTATAGTTGTAATTATAAACAGCCCAGCCTGCCTGCGGGTGTTTATTCTTTACCGCGCTTAATATTTGTTCAGGTGTCATAATTTACAAACTTGTTCTGAATCTTGTCCTGAATTCATTTCAGGGTTATTTCAGGAAAGGAAAATTTAAATGATTTATTGTTTCCAAGCAAGTGAAATTAGTATTTGAAAAGTATGTATATATTAAACGGCAATTCTAAAAGTAAAAAAAAGAATAATTAACGATAGTATTCTTAATGTTTATAACACTTTTTAATTCGATTATATTTATTAAGTTCATTAGAAATTCACCAATGAAGATTAACCTAAATAAAAATTAATATTATCATGAAAATTATATTTACATTTTGCAATTCTTATTTAAAGGTCGGCAGGTATGTTTTTATAGTGCTTTTAGTTTATCATTTAACATTCGGCATTGATAATTGTTCTGCCCAGTGGATTCCTCTTAACTGTCCTGCCGGCGGCAGGGTGTCATGTCTCACTGTTTCCGGCACAAATATTTTTGCGGGTACTTCGGATTTCGGAATTTACCGTTCTGCCGATGACGGCGGAAACTGGCTTGCAGTAAATAACGGTTTAATAAATTCTAAAGTTCTTGCTGTTACTTCGGCTGGGGCAAATGTTTACGCCGGTACATTCGGAAGCGGAGTGTTCCGTTCTGCCGATAGCGGATGGACATGGACCAATGTCAGCTCTATATATCCGTTGCAGTCAGTATATGCTTTTGCGGCGAACGGAAATTATTTGTTTGCCGGAACCGACCTGAACGGGGTTTATTATACAACTAATAACGGAACGAACTGGACTGCAGTAAATAATGGCTTGATGAGCCAGGCAATCCGTGCTTTAGCTTTTAACGGGAGTACTCTGTTTGCAGGTACAAATTTAGGCGTCTATAAAAGCACAAATAACGGAACAACCTGGTTCCCCGCAAATAATGGCTTTCCTAATCAGCAAGTTAAATCTATTATTGTTAACGGCTCTGATTTATACGCAGGGACTTTTGGATATGGAGTATTCCGTTCAACTGATAACGGCGGAAGCTGGTTGGATATTAATAACGGATTAACAAATCCGTATAATCTATGCCTTGTTTCGAACGGGGCAAATCTGTTAGCCGGAACGGCTAACGGTATGTTTAAAAGCACAAATAACGGTACAAGCTGGTATCCTTCCAATAGCGGCTTATCCTCTCAGGGAATCAGCTCTCTTATTGTAAAAAATTCAAATATATTTGCCGGCACTTCGGACGGTGTTTCTCGTTCGGTCAATAACGGAATAAACTGGACTTCCGTCAACAACGGCTTAACAAATCCCCCGGTTTTTTCGTCTGCTTCAATCGGCAGTAATATATTTGCGGGGACTGCGGGTATAGGCGTTTTTACATCAAGCAATAACGGTGTAAACTGGGCTACCGTTAATTTTGGTTTAATAAATCAGGTTGTAAGAGCGCTTATTTCCGTTGATATAGATTTATATGCAGGTACCGACGGTGGAGTTTTCCGTTCAACCAACAGCGGACTCGGCTGGACTGCGCTTAATAACGGATTGACAAACTATTCCGTTAAAAGTCTTCTAGTAAATGGCTCTTATATGTTTGCCGGTACGGCAGGAGGTATTTTCCGTTCTTCAAACAGCGGCGGAAACTGGATTTCTGTCAACAGCGGTTTAACAAATCAGACTGTAAACAATATTACAGTTAACGGCGCGACTATGTTTGCGGGAACTGAGGGCGGCGGAGTTTTTCGTTCAGGAAATAACGGCACTACGTGGACCGCTGTTAACAGCGGTTTAACAAATCAGACCGTAAATGCTGTTGCGGCGAATGGTGCAAATGTATTCGCGGGGACTTATGGCGGCGGAGTTTTTCTGTCAACAAATAACGGAGGAAACTGGACGGCGGTTAATAACGGTTTAACAAATCAGTATGTTCTCACTCTTATGTTCAGCGGTTCTAATTTATTTGCAGGAACTGCCGGTGGAGTTTTCCTTTCTAACAATAATGGAACCGGCTGGGTTAATAAAAATCAGGGATTCAATCCTGTTTCACCTGTTGCAACTTTTTTAATTGCGAATAATTACATTTTTTCGGGAACAATCAGCCAATATGCTTGGCGGCGCTTACTCTCGGAAATCATCGGAATTCAGAATATTTCTTCGGAAATTCCTTCTTCGTTTTCTTTGCATCAGAACTATCCGAATCCTTTTAACCCTGTCACGAAGATAAGATATGATTTGCCAAAAAATAGTTTTGTAAACCTCGTTGTATTCGATGCGCGGGGTTGTGAAGTTGAAACTCTTGTAAATGAAAATCAGTCCGCAGGCACATACGAGGCAGCATTCAACGGAAATAAGCTTTCCAGCGGAGTGTATTTCTTTAAAATGCAGGCAGGGAAAAGTTCTGTTGATTTTATTGAGACTAAACTGATGCTTTTGGTTAAATGATTTTCAAAACCCAAAGTTAAAGTAGATAAGCCGCGATGCCAATACCGCAGCTTATTTGTCTTCCGTTAAACTTCGTAATACAAATAAAACTCGTACGGATGAGGTCTTAACTGTACTTCCTTCACTTCCTTCTCCATCTTATACTCAATCCACGTCTGTATCAGTTCTTCTGTAAATACTCCGCCCTGCGTAAGGAATTCATGGTCTCTTCCGAGGTTTTCCAGTGCTATCTCAAGTGAACCTGGCGCCTGCCTGATTGTCTTCTTTTCCGAGTCGCTTAAATGATGATATATGTCCTTATCAACCGGTTCTCCCGGCTCAATCTTATTTACTATTCCGTCAAGCCCCGCCATCAATATCGCAGAAAAAGCAAGATACGGATTCGCCGTGCCGTCCGGACACCTGAATTCTATTCGCTTTGTTTTCGGATTGCCTGAGTACATCGGAATTCTTACGCTTGCGCTCCTGTTGCTCATAGAGTAAACTAAATTTACGGGTGCTTCATATCCGGGGACAAGTCTCTTGTATGAATTTGTCGTCGGATTTGTAAATGCCAACAGCGACGGCGCATGCTTTAGTAACCCGCCGATAAAATGCAAAGCTAATTCGCTGAGTCCGGCGTATTTATCGCCGGCGAATAATGCTTTTCCGTCTTTCCACAGCGATACATGTGTATGCATTCCGCTTCCGTTATCGCCGAATATCGGTTTTGGCATGAACGTCGCCGTCATTCCGGCTTCTTTTGCCGTGTTCTTAACTATGTATTTAAACATCTGCAGATTGTCTGCGCTGTCTATCAGTGAAGCGTATTTGAAATCAATTTCGCTCTGTCCTGCCGTTGCAACTTCGTGATGCTGTACTTCAACGTCAATACCAGCTCCAATAAGGTTTTCAACCATCTTATTCCTTAAATCATTCGTTGAATCTGAAGGCGGCACGGGGAAGTATCCTTCCTTAATTTTTATTTTGTGACCGAGATTTGCCTCAACCTCCGAACCCGTATTCCAGAAACCCTCTCTGCTGTCAATTCTGTACCAGCTTGAATACTCGTTCACGTTGTATGCTACGTGATTCAGTATGAAAAATTCCGCTTCGGGACCAAAATTTGCCGTGTCGGCTATTCCCGTGGTCTTCATGAATTCAATTGCTTTCTTCGCGATAAACCGCGGGTCGCGATTATAAGGCTCCTTCGTAATCGGGTCAATTATATCGCAGATTAAGCTAAGTGATTTATATTTAATGAACGGGTCAACTCTCGCTGTTGCTGGATCCGGCATTATGAGCATATCGGATTCGTTGATTGACTTCCAGCCGCGAATCGAAGATCCGTCAAAGCCAAGTCCTTCGTAAAAACTTTCTTCACTGAACTTGTCTGCTGGTATTGAAAAATGCTGCCATTGACCCGGTAAATCAGTGAATCGGAAATCTATCATCCTGATATCTTTTTCTTTTATAAGCTTAAATACATCATGAATCTTTCTCAGCTTATCTTTTTGCTCCTCAATATTGCTTTTGCTTTCCATTATTGTATGTTTTATTTGATCCTGAAATGGTCCTGAAATAAATTCAGGACAAGGTTCAGGACAAGATTTTTATTGAATTTGAATAAAAATAGTATAAGAATAAATGATATTAGCTCTAACATATCATTTTTTATTTTTGTTCTCTTTTCCCCCCTCTATATTGTCATTACAAAAATCATTAATTTTCCTTATGTTTGTCTTAGTTATACTAATTTAATATCCTCATACTTGAAACAAACGCTCCGTCTTAATTGTCTGATGTGTGAGAACAAAAATTGTTTTGTTCTTAATCACTTATCACATGCTGAAATTGCTGTTATTAACGAGAATAAATCTATTAAATAAAACAAACTAAACTATACAGGAGTTACTAAAATTTATGAAAAGAAATAAAGTTACAATTGACGGGAATGAAGCCGCTGCCTACGTCGCTCATCAAACGAATGAGGTAATAGCTATCTATCCGATCACTCCGTCTTCACCAATGGGTGAACTTTCCGATGCATGGTCTGCAGTCGGAGGTAAAAATATTTGGGGTACCGTTCCCTCTGTCGTTGAAATGCAGTCAGAAGGCGGCGCGGCAGGCGCTGTTCACGGTGCTCTGCAAACCGGCTCGCTTACTACAACGTTTACCGCATCTCAGGGACTTCTGCTTATGATTCCTAATATGTATAAAATCGCTGGTGAACTTACACCGACTGTCTTTCACGTCACAGCCCGCTCGCTCTCGGCGCAGGCGCTCTCTATATTCGGTGACCATAGCGACGTTATGGCAATCCGTCAGACGGGTTTCGCGATGCTCTGCTCAAATTCAGTTCAGGAAGTTCAGGATTTTGCGATGATTGCGCAGACTGCCGCACTCGAATCGCGTATTCCATTCCTTCATTTCTTCGATGGATTCCGCACTTCACACGAAGTTATGAAGATGGAACAGCTCACAGTAGAAGATCTGAAAGCTATGATGGACGACGATAAGGTTAAAGCTCACCGCCTGCGTGCAATGTCACCCGATAATCCGTTCATACGAGGTACGTCACAAAACCCTGACGTTTATTTCCAGGGACGCGAAACGGTTAATCAGTTCTATATAGACTGCCCCGCAATTACTCAGAATGCGATGGATAAGTTTGCAAAAATAACCGGCAGACAGTATAAACTATTCGATTATTACGGCGCACCCGATGCCGAGCGCATTATAATTATCATGGGCTCCGGCTGTGAAGCGTCGGAAGAGACTATTGATTATCTGCAGGGTAAGCTCGGCGAAAAAGTCGGTATGATAAAAGTCCGCCTCTATCGCCCGTTCTCCGTTGTAGATTTCCTGAATGCGATTCCCGCAACGGCAAAAACAATCAGCGTTCTCGACCGCACTAAAGAACCCGGAAGCATCGGCGAGCCGCTCTATCTCGACGTTGTTACCTCAATCAGCGAAGCTTTTTCGAACGGTAAAACTCAGTTTAAAACTATGCCGAAAATTGTCGGCGGACGCTATGGACTTTCCTCAAAGGAGTTTACTCCCGGTATGATTAAAGCCGTATTCGATGAAATGAAAAAAGATTCTCCGCGTAATCACTATACTATTGGTATTAACGACGATGTCACGCATACTTCTCTCGATTTTGATAAAGATTTTGAAATCCATGTTGACGGACAGTTCAGCGGTTTGTTCTATGGACTCGGCTCCGACGGTACAGTAGGCGCCAATAAGAATTCTATTAAAATTATAGGTGAGGAAACCGATAATTATGCCCAGGGGTACTTTGTATATGACTCGAAAAAATCCGGCTCGACTACTACCTCTCACCTCAGATTCGGAAAAAAGCCTATTAAATCAACATACCTGATTCAGAAAGCCGACTTTGTTGCCTGTCACCAGTTTAACCTGATGGAGAAATTCGATATGCTGAAAAATTTGAGAGACGGAGGTATTTTCCTTCTCAACAGCCCGTTCAGCAAAGATGAAACCTTCTCTCAACTGCCGAAAAAAGTTTGCGAACAAATACTCAATAAGAAACTTAACTTTTATGTCATAGACGGTAATGCCGTAGGTAAAGCAACCGGTATGGGCTCGCGTATAAATACTATTATGCAAACGTGCTTCTTCGCGATTTCCGGTGTGCTGTCGAAAGATGAAGCTATTGAACAGATAAAGAAATCAATCAAGAAAACTTATGGCTCTAAAGGGGATGAAATTGTTAAGAAAAATTACGAAGCTGTTGACCAGACGCTCGCCAATCTTTATAAAATTGACCTTGCCGGAGTTAAGCCGAGTGATATCGAACTTCCGCCGACTGTTTCCGCGAAAGCGCCCGATTATGTCAGGAATACTCTTGCGAAAATTCTTGAAGGCATCGGAGATGATATTCCTGTCAGTCAAATGCCCGTTGACGGAACATTTCCATCTGCTACGGCGCAATGGGAAAAACGTAATATTGCACTCGAAGTTCCCTCATGGGACTCTGAAATTTGTATTCAGTGCGGTAAGTGCGCCATCATCTGTCCGCGTGCCGCTATAAGGATTAAAGCTTACGAAGAAAAACTCGCCGCTTCAGCGCCCGCTTCTTTCAAACACATGAAAGCAAAAGGCAAGGAATTTGAAGAGAATACTGCATATTCAATTCAGGTCGCCGTCGAAGATTGTACGGGATGCAGTCTCTGCGTTGAAATCTGTCCTGCGAAAAATAAGAAAGAAGTTAAACTCAAAGCTCTTAATATGATTGACCAGATGCCCGTTCGCATTCAGGAACGTGAGAACTGGGATTTCTTCCTTACATTGCCCGAATTCGACAGAACGAAAGCAAATGTTTCTACCATTAAAGGCAGTCAGTTTTTACAGCCGTTATTTGAATTTTCCGGAGCTTGTTCCGGATGCGGCGAGACTCCTTACGTTAAACTCGTATCACAGCTCTTTGGAGACCGCTCCGTTATCGCTAATGCAACAGGATGCTCATCAATCTACGGCGGTAACCTGCCGACTACTCCATGGGCGAAGAATAACGAAGGACGCGGACCTGCCTGGTCGAATTCGCTTTTCGAAGATAATGCGGAATTCGGTCTCGGAATGCGCCTTTCAATTGATAAACATAATGAATTCGCGCGCGAACTCGTACAGCGCCTGTCAGCTCAAATCGGTGAAACTCTCGTTACGGAAATACTTAACGCCGATCAGTCAGACGAAGCCGGCATTCACGAACAGCGAGAGCGCATAACAATTCTTAAAGAAAAACTAAAATCTATCAATACTCCTGAAGCAAAAGACCTGCTTAGCATTGCAGATTATCTCGTCAAAAAATCCGTATGGATTATGGGCGGAGACGGCTGGGCGTATGATATTGGTTACGGCGGACTTGACCACGTTCTCGCCTCCGGCAGAAATGTGAATATTCTTGTGCTCGATACTGAAGTCTATTCTAATACCGGCGGGCAGATGTCAAAAGCTACTAATCTCGGCGCCGTTGCTAAATTCGCCGCTTCCGGTAAAGCCCTGCCGAAAAAAGACCTCGGTATGATGGCGATTAATTACGGGAATGTGTATGTTGCTAAAGTGGCAATGGGAGCGAATGATACGCAGACTCTGCGCGCCTTCCTCGAAGCTGAATCATATAACGGTCCTTCGATAATTGTTGCTTATTCGCATTGCATCGCCCACGGCATTGATATGACTAAGGCGCTGGAAAATCAAAAAGCCGCAGTTGACAGCGCTTACTGGATGCTCTACAGATATGATCCCCGTAACGTTGCTAAAGGATTGAATCCTCTTAAACTCGATTCGGGCGCACCTAAGATTAAATTTGAAGAATACGCTTATAAGGAAACTCGCTATAAAATGCTGACTAAGCAAATGCCGGAACATGCGGCTGAACTTATGAAACTCGCGCAGAAATCCGTGGATGAAAAATATAGTCTTTACGAATCTCTTGCGGCATTAAAGAATAACAACAAATAAGAACTTTTGAAGTTTTTAAAAGACGTACTATCTTAAAAAAAAAGAATATTAAATAATTTTTGTGCCCGTCAGGAGTTTCCTCCTGACGGCTTAACATTAAATAATAATAATTATGAATCTGCAGACAAAATATATGGGCTTAACGCTGAAGAACCCTATCGTTCCTTCAGCATCTCCGCTGTCAAGAACAGTTGACGGCGTTAAACATCTTGAAGACGCCGGCGCTTCTGCCGTAGTCGTTTATTCACTCTTCGAAGAACAGATTTCTCACGAAGCAGGTGAGTTTGAACATTACATAACTAATAACACGGAAAGCTTCGCCGAGGCTCTTTCTTATTTTCCGGATGCGGGCGAGTATAATCTCGGTCCCGATGAATACCTGAAACATATCAGCACACTGAAAAAATCCGTTTCAATTCCGGTAATAGGAAGCCTTAACGGAGTATCGGGCGGCGGATGGATGAAATACGCTAAACTCATAGAAGAAGCAGGTGCCGACGGACTCGAACTGAATGTGTATTTTATTCCTACCGACCCGCAAAAGGATGGCGGGGTAATCGAAGAGATTTATCTCCGCGACCTTATTAAAATTAAAAAATCGGTAAAGATTCCCGTGGCTATGAAACTCAGCCCGTATTTCTCATCTATGTCGAATATGGCAAAGAAACTCGACTCTGCCGGCGCTGATGCCCTCGTACTGTTTAACCGTTTCTATCAGCCCGATTTTGACCTCGAAAATCTTGAAGTCGTTCCAAATCTCGAGCTTTCAAGTAACTGGGAAATGCGCCTGCCGCTTCGCTGGATTGCAATACTCCGCGGTAATATAAATGCTTCGCTCGCGGCTACAAGCGGAATACATAATTATCAGGACGTACTGAAAGTTATCATGGCGGGTGCCGACGTTGCCAATATGTGCTCCGAACTCCTCAATAACGGGGTCGTAAGAATATCCGAAATTTTGAAAGACCTCGAAAAATGGATGGAAGAAAAAGAATATGAATCCATAGAGCAGATGAAAGGAAGCATGAGTCAGAAGTCGGTCGCCGATCCGGCCGCCTTCGAACGCGCCAATTATATGAAAGCTCTGAATAATTATAAAATTTAATATGGTAACATTAAAAGAAGTAAACCCGAAACTTATTGACGCGCAGTACGCCGTGCGCGGTAAAATCGTCCTGCGCGCACAGGAACTCGAAGATGCCGGCAGGAAAATTATTTATTGCAATATCGGTAATCCTCAGGCTCTTAAACAAAAACCTATTACTTTTATACGTCAGGTGCTAAGCCTGCTCGAATATCCCGGTTTGATGGATATGCCCGAAGCGGCGAAAATTTTTCCCGCCGACGTTATAAGGCGCGCTAAATTGATTCTCGAGAAAAATCCGAGCGGAACAGGCGCATATACGCAAAGCGCCGGAATTGCTTTTATACGCAAAGCAATAGCAGATTTTATACATAAGCGCGACGGCATTCCCGTTGATTCCAACAGAATTGTGCTTACCGACGGCGCCAGCAAAGGCGTGCAGTCTGTTTTCACTATGCTCACTAAAAATGAGAACGACGGATATATGATTCCGATTCCTCAGTATCCGCTCTACAGCGCCACTATAACACTATACGGCGCAAAACAGATTAATTATTTCCTCGACGAAGAAAATAACTGGCAGCTGAACGAACAGGAACTCACTAAAAGTATTACCGCCGCTAAAGAGAAAGGCATTAACCCTGTCGCTATAGCGGTTATTAATCCGGGCAATCCGACAGGCGCAGTGCTTTCGGAAGATAATATCAAGATGATTATTAACTTCGCTAAGAAACATAATCTCGCCGTTATGGCAGACGAAGTTTATCAGGAAAATGTTTATATAAAAGGCTTGAAATTCCATTCATTCGCTAAAGTGCTCACGGAAATGGGTGAAAAGGACGTTACGCTTTTCAGCTTTCATTCCGTCTCGAAAGGATTTTACGGCGAGTGCGGACACAGAGGCGGATATTTTGAGATCAGGAATATGTCCGAAGAAGTTTATGCAGAAATGATTAAACTCCAGTCAATCGGTTTATGCTCTAATCTTGACGGGCAAATCGTTACATATCTTATGGTTGCTCCGCCTGTTCAAGGCGACGAGAGCTATGACCTTTACGTGAAAGAGCGCGACTGGATTTTGAATGACCTTAAAGAAAAAGCTGAAATTATCGGCAGGGGACTGAATGAAATTGATGGTATGGAAACAAACATTCCGCAAGGCGCTATGTATGCCTTCGTGAAGTTCGAACTTCCGCATCCCGAAGGCGTTGACCCTTCAAGAATGACGGCAGAAGAGAGATTAAAATATGAATCGGCTCGGGACTTTGATTATTCCCTGAAACTCCTCGAGGAAACAGGAATATGTGTCGTGCCGGGTTCCGGCTTCGGACAAATGCCGGGTACACTGCATTTCAGGACGACTTTTCTTCCGCCGAAAGAAGATATAACAACGCTCGTAGAAAAAATTAAAAAATTCCATATCGCCTATACATCAAAAATCAAATAAAATACTTGTCCTGAACCTTGTCCTGAACCTTGTCCTGAATTTATTTCAGGATTATTTCAGGATAAGTATTTGCTCTTATTTTTGGGCGTTGTTCTTCCCTGTGACCTCTGTGTCTTCCCTGCCTGCCTGTCTATGCCAGGTAGACGGCAGGCAGGTCTGTGACCTCTGTGTAACTTCGTTACAGGAAAATGCGGAGAACAAACCCAGAAGAGCCGTAATGTATATGTAATACTTCATGCCTGTTTCTTTTACTATTGTGAAAGCGCACTTCTTTTGTTGACATGCAAGTTTAGCTATTTTATTTCTAAAAACAAGATAACTTCACTCACCAAAGAAGTACAAAGAATAACTCGAAGTGTAACACTTAACACTTAACACTTAACACTTAACACTTAACACTTAACAGTGCCTCCGTAATTAGATTTCACAAGATATTACTATAAATCGAAATTCATATTCTCTGTGTGTACTGCGCCCGTGTGATTCAAAACGCTCTCCATCATGAAAAATTTATTCACACTGAAATTGAGAGAAAATTTAATTTCTTCTGTTAATCTCTCCGCTTTTATCATTTTTTGGTGCTTTAGTCTGCCGAGTGTTATGTGCGGATGAAATTTTTGTCCCGCCAATATACCTTCCTTTTTAATTGCATTGCTTATTTCATCATACAGATGAGCGGCTTTGGCATCCGGATTTTTAAGGTCAATTATTAACACTCGGGGATTACGAAGGTTTGGAAACCCTGAAACTATTTTGCTTGTGAAGAATATTTCACCGATTCCCATATACGAAATTTTATCAAGCCTTACGTTTATTCTCTCAATCAGCCCCGCATTAACATCTCCGAGAAAAAAAACCGTAATGTGAAACTTATCCATGTTTTCCCATGAAACACACTTCGCCTGCTCTTTGCCTATGTGAGCTTTCACGTCGCTCTGTACGGCAAGAATTTGTTCCTTTATTTCGTCGCTTAAGTTTAAAGATATGAAAGTTCGCATAATTATTTATAAAAGCAAAATAAGAAATTCCGAATTAATTTGTGATTGAAATAACAAAGGTATTTCGTTAACATGTAAGATACTTTCCGTGCCTTTAGGTACGGCGTATCTAGTGTAACACTTAACACTTAAGTTTAAAGATATGAATGTTCTCATAATGTTTTTTATAAAGAAAAAATAAGAAATTCTGAATTAATTTGTGATTGAAATAACGAAGGCATTTCGTTAATATGTAAGATACTTTTTATTATATATTTTATCGAAAAATCTTTTTAATATAATGAGCAATATAGTTTTGGATAATGTTTTGGCTGAAAAATTTCTTGAATTTGTGAATATCGTAAGGAAACTGCGTAAAGAGTGCCCGTGGGACAGGGAACAGACACATCAGAGCCTGCGCAGATGTCTTCTCGAGGAATCATACGAGGTTCTGGAAGCAATTGATAATAACGATTTTGAGGAACTCAGAAAAGAACTCGGTGACTTGTTTCTGCAGGTGGTTTTTCACGGAGTTATGGCTGAAGAAGATAATAAGTTTTCGCTGTATGAAGTGATGACGGGTGAGATTGATAAGCTGGTATCAAGGCATCCGCATGTGTTCGGCGATGTGAAAGTTTCGGGGAGCGAGGAAGTTAAAGAGAACTGGGAAAAACTCAAGAAATATGAAGGACGCAAATCTGTTCTCGACGGTATCCCTAAAGAACTGCCGGCACTCTTCAGAGCTTTCAGAGTGCAGGAAAAGGCGGCAAAGGTGGGGTTCGACTGGAAAGAACAGAAACCGGTCTATGATAAGATACTCGAGGAGATCGGAGAACTGAAAGATAATATCACTAAAAGTGCCGGACACGAGAAAATTGAAGATGAGTTCGGAGATGTTTTGTTCTCTATAGTGAATTATGCGAGGTTTATGAAAATTAACCCTGAAGATGCACTAAGAAGAACTATCGAAAAATTTACTTACAGATTCCGGAAAATTGAAGACTTTGCGGGATTGAATAATATAAGACTCGAAAGTATGACTCTCGGTGAAATGGATGTAATCTGGAATAAAGCTAAAAAGACAGGAAATTAAATGGAGAAAACAAGGTCGGTGGGCGTAATTGTGTATGCTGATTTTCCGGAAAAAAGAAAATATCTTCTGATTCAGCATGCCTCAGGGCACTGGGCGTTCCCGAAAGGACATATAGAAAAAGAGGAAAATGATTTGCAGGCGGCAACGCGAGAACTCTGGGAAGAAACCGGCATAACGGATATTGAACTTAAAACTCGTAAAGCAGTTATTCACGAGGAGTATAAATTTTCCCATAACGGTAATCTGATTCATAAAGAAGTAGATTATTTTATTGCAAAGGCGAATAATATTATGGTGAAAGTGGACGGAAATGAAGTGAAGAATTTTATGTGGGCTGCAATTAAAAAAGCAAAGACGATAATTACATATCAACAAACAACGGATATGCTCCTGCAGGCAGAAGAAATTATTTTGAAGTCACTTAGTAATTAATAAAAAGATTAAATATTGATATATGTTATTTAAAAAATATTCTAAATTTTTCTGGTCGCTCGCCGTGGCGGCTGTTGCGCTTGTCTTTATAGCAGGCGGAAGTTTTGGATCGCAGGGTTTTAAATATGGTTTTCCGGGTATTGCTTATGCCGGTCCGGAGCCGGGACTGAAGTATAAAAAGTTTACTCATGTAGTTCCTGTGCCGTACGAGGTAACTGTTTCGCTCGGTAAGGGGAAAACGGAAATCATTAATAAAACCCCCGTCTTTGTTAAATGGAATCGTAATAAGGACAGGATCGAAGAACTGCGTGAAAAAATTGACAGTGTTATCCTTGGCGTGAACTGCGATGTGTCTGTGCAGATTGTAAGCGCTTCTAAGTATGACTTGATTTATGAGTATAAACCCGGCATACAGATGATACCGGCTTCGATTTCTAAAGTGATAACTTCTGCTATAGCGCTGAAGTACCTCGGCATCGGATATGAGTTTAAAACTGTTTTGTATTCTGACGACGGAGACCTGTCTGACGGTGTGATAAACGGCAATCTTTATATAAAGGGCTACGGCGACCCTGAATTTGATATGGACGGTGTGCTTAATCTTGTAAAAAAGTTCACCGGAAAGAATATTAATGAGATTACAGGAAATGTTGTTTATGATGATTCATATTTTGATGATAAATATAAAGGACTTGCCGATTATTATTCGGGAGATACAAAAGGGAATTACTGGCCTTTCGTATGTGCGTTGACTTTTGAAAAAAATAAAGGCAGCAGTAATCCCCCTTATGCCGCGGCAGATTTCCTTGTTTCGGTTCTGAAAGAGAAAAACGTGAAAGTTGAAGGAGCAATCGTAGCGGGCGTTACTCCCGTTTCTGCGAAGGAGATTGGTAGAGAAACTCATCCACTGCCTCTGGTGATGGCGAATATGAACAAACCGAGTGATAATCATTCCGCTATTACAATATTCAAATGTGTCGGCGCCGAATTCGGATTACCGCCCGGTACACTCGAAAAAGGAAGTACGGCAGCGATTGAATTTCTGACTTCTCTCGGTATTCCGAGAAATGATTTTGAAATCCTTGAAGGCTCGGGACTTACACGGCATAATCTGGTTAATTCGAATATGTTTATTCAACTTCTGAAATATCTTTATGACAGGGAGGATATTTTCGACGCATTCTATCAGTCGCTTTCTGTTGCAGGAGTTGACGGTACGCTCAAAAGCAGAATGATAGGCACCGAAGCCGAAAAAAATGTGCACGCTAAAACAGGCACGATCAATGGTGTTAGTACACTCACGGGATATGCCGTGACAAGGGACGGCGAACTTTTGATTTTCTATATCGCAATGAATGGATTCGGTACCGCTAATCCGAAACCTTACAGAAGTAAACAGGATGAGATTTGTGAACTGCTCTGCGGTTTTTCAAGAAAATAATTTATCTGTGCTTTTTATATGGGAATAAAAGAAAGCGAAAAAGAGGAAATCGGAACAATGAATGATGTTCCGGTAATACGGAAACTCATTATCTATAATTCGAACCATATCTGGGATGATGTTATCCTTCAGCTTCAGAAAGCTACAGGATTCGATTTAATCCACTGCGAGCAGATTGCTGTAATCGCGCATACAAAGGGACTGGCAACCGTTAAATCAGGCGATTACGACGAACTCACAAAAATCAACACCGTCTTAAAAGAGATAAAATTAATTACAGAGATAAAATAGTTCGTTTCCGGTTCTCTTCCGCTTTCGCTCTTTTACGAAAATTTTTTCTCTTAGTGTCCTTTGCGCAACCGCTCTTTGCTATTGCTTTTATTTCGTTTTATTTTGTGCAAATTCGTGTTAATTTGTGTCAGTTTCTTAATTATTTTTCTAATATTTAGTGATTTATTTTTACAAAATACGTTTAATCCTGTTTCTTTTACCGCTCTTGTCTGTTCCGTCCGTCGTTTTATCCCAGCATAAATACGGTTTTAATTTTGAACAGGAGTGGGAATGGGTTGACCTGCTTATTGACGAACAGTCAAAAACTTTTAATACGACCGAGCAAATTAAATATCTTCGCGATGAGTTTTCAATAGAAGAAGGACGTTTGCTTTTTGCTAAGCTCACAAAACTGGAGTCTCTGGGCGAATTAAAACAGCTCCCGGAAACGGCAATGCTCGACATCTCTGTTAACCGTGAAAAATTCTCAGAAATATTCAGGAAGGCACTGGAGAAAACGGAATTCAAGGATACCTACGCGGGACTGATATCCTCTGCCGTTACACTGGCGAAAATACGCTGTTCGTTCGGCGAAGAAAAAAAACCTTTTAACGATAGAAAATTTTTTGTTAAACAGGTTGATAATCCCAAGAATAACGTAAGTATTATTTTTGATTATTCCGGAGCCGAACTGATTTTATCACTGCTTGAAAAAGGTTTGACCGATACAGGCAGGGAAGAACTCAGAACTTCTTATTCCGTAGGGGAGATGATAAATCACAGCAAAAGTGTCTGCCTTTCGGAAGAAGAACTTGAAAACTGTATCAAATATGCCGACAGCAAAGAACCTTTGATAGTGATTTACAGACTGTCGAATCCGAAGAGCTTTATGAGCCTGGGGACGGTTAAGTTCTATATAAAAGGATATAAAGAAACTATTGAAACGCTGAAGAGCGAACAAACTAATATTATCAATTACTGCCTCTATCTTCTGTCACTGTTTTTTCCCGAGGAAATATCGTTCGGAAATAAAGTGAATTTTTTGTTCGGTAACAGGAGTTGCTCATGGAGAACGGATGAAGATAAAATATTGTTTGACCTCGAAAGATTCGGGGATAACTTCGAACTGCTTATGCGTTACCTGACAAGAGAACTCTTCCTTGATGAAAAAAAACAAACTCAACTCGACGTATTGCCTTATATTTTCAACGGCGAAGATACTTCCGTTCTTAAAGTCATGAATGAAATTTACACCGGCGGAATATCCAATTACATCGCGCCGGTGATTCAGGCTAACCGACCTTCTTCACTGCTTGAAAAGGACTTTCATCATTTTAAGATGACCATGAAGGATATACTCGACGGTAAACCATCTTACGTTATTGATTCGATGGTAAACACAGGATTGAATGAGCAGATGTTTTTTTATTCTATGGGGACTCAGATGGCAAGCACTATGGATGTTAGGATGGGCAGAAAAGTGGTGAAAAATTCGCTCCTGCTGGGACCCGTCTTCTTTTTTAAAACATACATCGAAGTGTATAACCTCGGTGAAAAAATCCGCGATATTTTCAGGTTTTTCACCGATATTGAGAAAAAAATATACGCGATGAACGACATGATACCGTACGATATGCTTAATGATATGCTTTTAATAAAGCTGAAATATATTAACTCAGGTAATCTCGATGCTGAAGTGAATAAAGTATTCGCTAAGTATAAAAACAGGAGGGATATTGCCGTCTTATTCCTGCTCGCAGGTCAGTTGTATTATGAAGCCGGAGTATATGATAAGTCGTGCGAGAATTTTTTGAAAGCACTGCCTGGTATTAACGGTAAAGTCAAGTTATCAAGAAATGCCGGACTGATGTATATGAAAAAGAGAGCTTTTAAACAAAGTTTAGAAATGTTCTGTAAGTATGTCGCTCTTGCGCCGGATGTCTCCGATGCGTATTATAACAGGGGAGAGGTTGAGTATTTGACCGGTGATACAGGTATGGCGAAAAAAGATTTTGAAAAAGCAGTTGAGATTGACGGAGATAACGCCGCAAAAGAATACTTGCTTAAAATAAAGTAACCGCGCGCGTTTTACGGCTTTCTACAATCCCGAGTATTGCAGGTTCACTGTAACTAAGCCCATATACACACCCGATACCTGATTGGTTGAAGGCGTAACTTTGCCGCCTAGGAAAATATCCATAGTACCGTCTGCGCCGAATGCTATTGTTGCTGTTGCTGCCGGATTAAAAGCGACTATTGAACCGCCGGGAAGCTGATAACCAGCGTCTGTGCTGGTGAAAGTTATTGGCATCGAATTAGAGCCGTTCAAAAGTTGTGCCGGTAATGTCAGTAAGATACTTATCTGTTTTGAGGGCTGTCCTGAAACAGAAAATTTACCTGAAGATGCCGCGGTTTTGTCAACAGTTTGCTGAATACCCGGAACGATGTTAGCCCCAAAATCAAGGTCACGTTTATTAGTAACTGATATACGCGTCAATACCATAGCAGTGGCGTTTATATTACCTGTCTTCTGAGAATACAAATCCTCAGAAATGAATAACACGCAGATTATCAGTATTATTGCCGATATTTTTTTCATCCTGATTTTTATCATAAAAGCACAGCCGCTATCAGCAAATATGAAAAAAATTTTTCAAAAAAGAAAGCACGAATTTTGTCTGTATTCGAAATATTTTTTTCTTTTTATCTGTGTAATCAGTAGCAAATCTTATTCGAAAAAATTCTCATGCTCTTATCTATCCTGCTCCGTGCTCTTTGTGTCTCGTGGTTTTCTTATCATTTCTCTTTCTTAATTAAAACAAACTCAATATCCGTTACAATATCTCCTTCTTCAATAGCCTTAATCTCAATTTTTAATTCCTTATTCTCCGATATCAGTCCGCGCCTTGAAAGACTTTCGGCATCCGAATAAAGCCTGTATTTTCCCGGCGGAACATTGTCGAAAATAAATTCGCCGTCCGAAAATGTCGGTTTAATTATTTTGACTTTTCCGTTATCAGATTCAAGTATCAGTTTTATACCCGGTATACCTTTTAAACCTGATTCATCCCTTAAGCTCACGTATCCGCTGATTACACCGGAAATATAAACCGGTATAAATACAGGTTTAAACCGGCAGGGGTCGGTAAATACCGAGAAGGACTTATATTTAGGTCTGTATAAAGGATTATCAAAAGTCAGTGGATTAATCTCAAGCAGATATGTGTTGTAAGGGTCAAGGTCAACATACCATGTGTTTTCACCGTCTGTATGAATTACAGGCTGACCAGATTCCATTTTTACTTCCATTTGTGTGCTAAGCGTCTTTTCGTTTTTGTCAAGTATGTCGTTGTTGTTTATATCAAGAAAAGGCACAAGGGAGAGTCCGGACCTCGTCGAGAGATACCTGTTGTCAGTGATAAATTTCCTCTTGTAGTCGTCAAATCCGACCGAACCGTAAAAACTTTGCTGAAGCGACCACCCGTTATTGTCTGTAAAATAATCAGTCGTTGATCTTGTAAACGGAAAATCAAACCTGAAATTTATTCCGCCCGAAAAACCGTTTTGCAAAAAATCTCTTGATATAGATAAACTCAGCCAACCTGTACCGAATACGCTTTTATCTATAAAAAATCCGGCTTTGGTTATTTTCCCCGACAAATGGTCAATATCGGATTGCTGTCTTAAGAGCAAATCGCTGAATAACCTGTATGATAGCAGAACCGTCGAAGCTAAAAATTGATTTTCATATTCATTATTATCCCCCGCAGAACTTTTATTCCACGTGCCGTTTAAAACAATACTTCCCTGAAATCTTTTGTAGTTAACGAAAAGTCCCGGATTCAGAAAAAAGAATTTATTGTTTTGCGACAGGATTTCACGCGCGTTTAATCTGAAATTTGAAGAAACCTGCCCGAATACAGCAGGAACAAATAGATTGAAATTTTTTTCCTCTTTCAAAGACCCTGGATTGAAATAAATATTGTTTTCGTATTTTATGAAATTCAGTTCCGCCGATATCTGCGACGGTAAAAGGAGACTGACCGTCGCCCTGCCTTTTAAATTCGCGAAATACTGTCCGCTGAGTATAAGACTGTTTATTAGTTTATATGAAATATTTCCGCTCGGGTAGTACTTTCTTATCCCGGGTTCGTTTATATATGTATTTCCCGCTCCGATTGTCAGCGATGATGAAATTCCCCAGTTGACTGTTGCCTCTGATACTGCGCTGTTATTGCCTGTTTTCGTTTTCCCTGCGCTGACGTAGTATTCTATTTCGCCTTTAGGAAGAAATGTAAACGGTACCTGTATCACTCTCTCCGAGGTTTGTATCTCTCCCGAAGGACCGTAATATTTAAGAGTGATAAAACTTGAACCGTAAAGAAGCGGTATATTGAATTCAAAATATCCGCTTCCGTCTGACTTGGTATAGCTTATTAGTTCGTTGTTCACATATAATTCTATATCCCAGTTCGGGGAAATCTGATCAAATATTTTATAAGCGCCTAAAACAGTTCTTGATATGGGTAAAGCGTTTGTTACCTGAACTCCCTGCGTATTCGACAGCAATCCCAAAGTGAGATTAATGTCTCCCGCAATTCCCTGCCTGAACCATCTTTTGTCTTCTACAAATCTCCATCTCCAGCTTGAATTTTGCCAGTCCGCCGGTGTATCGCGGGTTCCCGTCAGATTACCCATAAAGTCACCGCCGATAATTTCACTCCCGAGCGCAAGCCCGTACGTGAGACTGTTGATATCCGGTTGTATATGCGTTGCAGATACCTGCCAGTCAAGAAAACCCATGCCTAATAATTTACGGTGTCTCGTTAAATATTTTTCAGCTTTAATTTTGGGCTGTGCCGATTCTGTCCTTTCCCTTGATAATTGTCTTTCTTCGTCAAGTGTTGCCGGTAATTTATTGCTCGATGTCATATATACGCTTAATTGTTTCATATCCACTGCCATGTCAATTCCGAATATTTCCTTATATAAGGAGCTGTTCATATAAATATCTGTTTCGGTTATATAAAAATCTGATCTTTGTATGTTGATATGAGAGTTTTTTATTACGGCGGATAAATCCGGAACGGAAATTTTATATTCTGATTTCTCGTCAATGAAAAAACCTGTGATTACGGAATTATTGTCGGATAACCTGCAGTTAACTTTTATATATCCGAAAAATTCTGATACAGGTATAAAAAGTGTATTTTTGTATGAATATACATTTACATTAAAAAGTCCGATTTTATCGGCTTTGATTTGTATTGGTATTTCTTCGGCTGGAGGATTGGATTTATTATATAAACTGTCTTTTTGCGCGCTTACACCACAGAAATTTTTGTCCTGTAACGGGTTGAGTTTTAAGTGTCCATTTATTTCCTGCGGGGTATCATAAGCGTAAACAATTTTTGTTCCCGCTCCGCAAAACAGGTTTATGCAAAAAAAAAAGACGCTATAAAAAAAAGAACAGTGTTTTTCATCAGTTTATGGTCACAGGAATTTTCTTTGTTATTGAATTACCTTTTACAATTACTCCGCCGGGTTCTTCACGGTTTGTGTTAAATTCGATTTCGGCATAATACTGTCCCTTGGAAAGACCCGTAACATCAAATTCAATTCTTCTTTCAAGCGTGTAATATATCGCTATCTCCTGTTTTAACTCTTTTACTGCTTCGTTTTTATCGTTAAATATTTTCGCGTTCATGCTTCCTATGTACGCGCATACACCCTCGCGTTTCACACCCGCGTATAATATAATTTTATCGTTCTCATATTTGCCCTCAAAAGAAGTGAGGTTTATTCCGGTCGAAGACTTTCCTTTACGGTAATTCAGCGCTATTACGGTCTGGAACTGTACGGATAAACCGACTTCGATTTGTTCTTTATTTGTTGTGTCAACGGCATTTAAGGCATGTGAATATATAATCGGTCTTCCCCAGTATTCACCGTCTTTAAGGTCTTTAGGGGGCTTTGCGGCAATCCGGACGGTCTGCTCTTCAAGGGGTTTCAGTATAAATTTTCTCGGGAAAAAACTTATCCATTTCACCGCCGAAGGGTCATCCGCTTTTTCTGTTTCGGGAAAATAGATGTATGTATTTCCCGCCGTGTCTGATTGCGGATATCCGAATTTCATTTCAATGCTTACTTCCCAGTCAGCGTTAGTCGAGTTGTTCCTGATTAACATGTAACCGTTCTTATTTGTCTCTCCGATATGTATTGCAACAGGAGCAACCGTTACCTGCGAATATGCGACGGCTGAAATAAAAAAAAGAAATAATAGGACAGCAGAACTTTTAGCTGTTTTTGATGTATTCATATATTAGTTATCTGTTATTGTTAAAGTCATAATAATTGTGCCCGAATAACTGCCTGCCGCCTGTGTAGTTGAAGGTGCCGTCGTTCCGCCAAGACGAATATATAATTCTCTGGTACTGCCTCTTGCATTGAAATAGGTACCGGTGTATGGATCAAAACTTGTGCCTGCAACGGCATCGTTGGAATTTTCGCTCTTTGTTGCGGTGAATTTTATAGGCAAATTGTCCCCGCCTGATGTCAGATTTGAAGGTAAATTGAAATTTATTGAAAAATTTACTTTCTTTGCGTATATATAAAATCTCCCCGCGTTTGAATTAGTTTCGGATATTCTTGTGTTTATACCGGGAATTACCATCCCAAACGTGAGATTTCTGTAACTGCGGATTTCTAAAACTGTTGACTGTGAATATAGATTACAGTATATCAAAAAAATAAATAATATTAGAAATCCTTTTCTCATAATCTGATTATTAATTATTCGTAATATTGTTATAAAATTTGACTTTTAAAATGAATTTTAAATGCCACTCGTCATCGTTCTTCAGTAAGCGTTTAATTTTAATAACATCTTGTAAACATAAAACCCCATAAAAAAAAGGGGGCTGACCAGTCTTGTCAGCCCCCCTAAAGGAGATAGTTATGGTTTTTGTTCTTGTTTTAGTTGGTTGTATAAACTAAGCTGATAGTTACAGGCGCTGTGTATAGTCCGGATACCTGACCCGCAGTTGGCGTTACTTTTCCGCCGAGATAAACATCCATTGTTCCTGTGGCGCTGAACGAAGCGTTCTGAACTACTGCAGGATTGAAAGCTG
>Ga0247841_10004727_pt1 | contig 22960 bp, 18 predicted proteins | sample LaCruzMarch2015__2_FD_192410 | JGI IMG/M metagenome (GOLD analysis project Ga0247841, IMG submission 192410) | Freshwater microbial communities from meromictic Lake La Cruz, Castile-La Mancha, Spain - LaCruzMarch2015_18m | ecosystem: Environmental > Aquatic > Freshwater > Lake | place: Spain... | reverse complement strand
GGAGTGGCCCCGCCGCGCGAAGCGGCTCAGTCCAACAGGAGTGTATCTGCCATGCCGGCGGAATCACGCCACCCGCGCAATCCACGCCAAAACCCCGCCGCCACAGCAGATACACTCCTTAACGTTATGCAGATAAAGCCCCCCACCGGATTTTCGGAATTTCATGGTAGCTTCCGGATCGGCCAGCGCACTTGCCCCGGCAACACCACCGGCATATACCCCACTACCGGGCGAAGCGGCGAAGGACGCATGGGCGAGGACAATCAATAATAACGCTCGAACAACCATCGTTTGAACTTTATCCGTAGAGATATTGATACGTCAATGCCCATTGGTGGCATGAAACCCCGCAGGAAGTGTGAACTGCAACACGAAGGGCGGCAAGCGCCGGCGAAATTGGTCACGGCGCGGATTCGTCGTGGGGTCTCGCGTTGTGCGGGGGTTTTCGCGAGGCTGGCTGTGCTTGTGTCCGCGCGCCGCGTGATCGGCGGAAGCAAACCGGCTTTCCTTTCTCGATAACAAAGAGAGAATCAATCGCTCCTCGACCGCGACAATCCCATTTCAAAACTCCACGCTGCCGGCAAACCTATGATGCAAAATTCGCCAATCACAAATCGCAGCGGCCGCACCACCACCCCGGTGCCAACGCGGGAAATCCTGATTTTCCGGGGACGGACCGGAGCCGCCTACAACCATCATCCTCAGGTGACATCTCTGGGAGACCGCCTCTATGCGACGTGGTCGAGCGCTGCCGTTGACGAAGATGCCCCCGGTCAGGCGATGATGATGTCCACATCGGATGACGGCGGGGAGACATGGGCGGAAGCGCGTGCGCTGCTGTCCGCGCAGCCGGGCGAACACGGTCCGGAGATTCTGACTTCCGAGGGGATCCACGTCCACGGGAGAATGCTGACGGCCTACTGCGGCAGCTACGAATATACGGCCCTCGGCATGAGCTACTACAAGGTGGACGGCTGCACGCGCAAGGGCCGGCCCGAAGAACCGTTCCATCAAAATTCCCACTGCAAAATCCTCGTCTCCCGCGACCGGGGAGCAACATGGAATCAGGAAGGTCGGATTGATCGCTTTGTCCCCAATCTTGGTCCGCAGGCCATCAGCAGCGGCCGGCTGATCCTTCCAGGCAACATGTGCTTTCCTTATACCGACGATCCCTCGGGCGTCACCGGCTGGAAAATGGCGGGCGTGCCGGGTCTGCCGGTGGGTTATGTGGACGACCCGGATGGCTTCTTGTATGGCAAGAAGCACCGCGGGGATGACCAGCCCCTGTGCGAAGGCTCATTCTATCAGACTGCTGACGGAGTCATTCACATGATGCTGCGCACCGAGGCCGGAAAGCTGGCCGTCTGCGAGAGCAGCGACAATGGCGCAACTTATTCGGAGCCGATGCTCACAGACTATTCCAATGACAACAGCCGCTTCCATTTTGGCAGGCTGCCCGATGGGCGCTGGTTCGGTCTCAACACTCCCGGCCCGGAAAAGGGCCGCACGCCGCTGGTGCTGGCCATCTCCAACGACGGGGTGAATTTCGACCGGCATTACGTGCTCGGAGCCGCGCCGCTTCAGGACCCGGTGACCCCCGGCTTTCATAAATACGGACGTTATGGGTATCCGAGCTGTCACATTGTGGGCCGTGACATGGTGGTGATCTACTCGATCAGCAAAGAGGATATTGCCTGCGTCCGATTCCCCCTTGAAGTCCTTTCATCAGAGTAAAGAAAAAGGATCGCTCTCCGCGCGGGACTCTACTTCCTCGTGGAGTTCACCGAGCCTTCCGTTCCTTTCAAGAAAGGAGGGGCATCGACGCTGGCGTTTCCAGACATCGAGGCGTCCTTGGTTTCAAAGAGAAAAATGGAATAATAAGGGGCGGCGAGCGCCTTCGTGTCCTCTTCCGAAATTTCTCCCGCGGGGACAGTCAGTTTTGCGAAATGATAAAAGGTTGGTTGCGGACCGGCTGAAAAGGGCTCCGAAATGGTGTTGTCAGAGATGTTTGCTTCAGCGGCGTTCATGACCAGAATGCCAAACCCGGCTGGCCGCGTGATCGTGTTGCCCCGGATTTCGATTTCACGATTGTGAATGCCGCCTGACAGCGTCCTCGGGAAAAGGCGCTTTCCGAAATGGGACCCGACTTGAATTGCCGCGAGGCTGGCGGACATCCCGTTTCGTTCAAACGCACTCCAACCATTCCCGACAAGCGTATTGTTCAGAATGCGGATTCTCCGGTTGAAGGGTCCCTCCAGCCAGTAGTGCTCGGGCTCGAGCACGATGCCGCCATGGGCGGTGCGCTCGATTTTATTGTTTTCGACCAAGAGATCCTGCGTCTTCACCAGCACTCCCCGCACATGGCCGTCATGAAGAAAATTGTTGCGGACAACCGCCCCCTGCCCGCAGTAATCGCCGCCCGATACGAGATCGAACTTCTCCGCCGCGATGTCCCGATCAAGCATGACACGGAAAACGACAGCACCGTCCATCCCGCGAATCCGCATTTTGAAATCATCCTGCAAGGCCTTCGGAAGGGCGACGGCCTCATCCAGCAACGCTTTGTCTTTGCTTTCCTCCATGCTCACGATGGAGGCGGGGCGCGGCGTGTCATTTCCCTCCACGCTCAAAAATTCAAGTTTCGAACCCATGTTGAAATTCCGCCCGAACGGGGTGGCCACAAGAAACTCCTTCGGCGAAATCGCCTTCAGGATGACGCCGAAAAAACCATGGATCGCCAACAGGTCATCCCCCGAGTGCGAGAATTCGCAATTCTCGATCACGGGACCTTTCTCCATGAGATAGGAGTGAAAACAATCCGCCCGCGAGGCCATCAGGCGGTTGGTTGACGGGCGGCGGACCGACTTGCAACTTTGGTAATGATTCCCCCCTGCCCCCATGGTCTCGAAAAAGGCAAACCCTGCCGCTCCATGCGACGTGACTCGATCCAATGTCACGGCCTCACAATTTTTCAGCGAAAAATTGCCGCCATTCCCCGACCCGGCCATCAACGCAACCCGGTCTCCAATCCGCACCGGACGACCCGGCACAGGATCGCGAAACACCCGTTGCGAATCCAATCGCAGAATTTTGACCCGCCCCTCATCGAGCGGCTCCATTTCCACGACCTTGTCATCATAAACGGGGAGCTCGCGCGCGGTTGTCGGATCAAAATACAGGATGCGTTGCCGTTGTTTGAGCTGGTCACCAGCAGGCACGGAATACCCGGGGTCGATCCTGAGGACAATCGTCTCTGCCTTGGCATCCAGATCTTCAATGATCCCCTGTGTCCAGGGCAGCGGGTCCGAATCAATCGTCAGACCGACCAGTTTGACATTGCGGCATTTGTCGAATCGGACGCCGAAGCGGGGAGCGAACCAAAACTGGGCGCCGGTGGCGTCCATGGTGACATCCTGAAGCCCGGTGAACCGGACATCCTTTGCCATCGTTCCATCAAAACGATAATCTCCCGGCGGAATGCGAATGGCGCTTTTTCCTCCGGCCAAGTCCGCCTCAATCGAAGCCATCAGGCCTCGAGCGGACTCCCGTTGAGCGTCCTTCTGCTCCTCCGTCCACGAAGGTCCGGGCCCTGGATTTTCCTCCTTGGCAGGCTGCGACGCGGCAGAGAGACCGGTGCTTCCGGCGGAAAGAAAGGCAATCCAGAGGATATATTGGAGCCATGAAATCCGGATTTGCGGGTGCACGCTTGGTTTTGTCATCTGGCAAAAAGAATCCACCCAGAATTCCGTTCTATCGACCGATCAGGAATTCCTCCGAACCGAGTGCCTTGCCGCTGATGCGCATCTCATCGATATTGCCATCGAAAAACGAGGCTGCGCTGGTGCCGGACATATTCCGGACATAGGCTCCGACTCCCGCAAGTGAGAACCCGTCGGGAATTGTCAGCATATCCTTCGAGCTGATTTTTCCCACAGGTTCCCCGTTGAGGTAAAGCGCAAGGGTTCCATTTTGAAACGTGGCCGCCACATGCTGCCACTCCCCTGCAATCAGCTTGCCCGTATCCGAAACCACCTGCGCGATGGGGCCGTTACCGCTGATCATCACAAAGCCAAACCGTCCGTCTTCACCGGTTCTGAGAGACACCCAGCCAGCCCCGTCCGTCGTCCTCATGCGCAAAACGGCGGCGTCCCGCAGCGCAGTTGGTTTGATCCAGGCCTCAACCGTCAATTCGTTTTTGCCGCCGATGAGTTCCGCGGCCTCAGAGGAAGCAAATCCTCCGTCGGATTCCGATGTCCCGGCGTTGCGCAATAAAAGCGAGCTCTTCCCGCCGTTTGGCGAAGGCTCGCCATAAATCGGTTCGCGGTTTGTCCCAGCCTTCGCCGCCACCCCTCCTTTCAACTCGGACTGGCCCGAACCCTCGGACGTAAACGGGGTTCCCGGTTTTCCTTCAAATTTCCAATGCGCCAAGGTGGCTTCACTCTTCCCGCTCTGCGCCCAAGCCCCTCCAGCACACACAAACACAACCGCAATTGCCACTTGGAAAATCGAGAGCAGGGGAAGTTGATTTCGCTTGGAGGATGGGCTGTCTTTCATGGGAATTGGCATGTGGCAACGAAACAATCGCGATCAAGTCTTGATTGCTCCGCTAGTGGGTAATCCTTGCTGGAACAAGACAAAAGTCAATCGATATCCATATGGCTACGCAAACCGCAAATTTTCAAACCCCGGGCAAATCCGGATTCTTGAAGATTAATGCCGATCAAAGCGGACTGTTTACCCCGGATCCGGCGATTCCTCACACGGACACGAAGCACACGGAGGAATCGACGAATCCCGGTTCAGCAGAGGAAAACATGGAGATCGATAAAGTGGTTCCGATGGGCGGCGAGCGTGAGTTCCGTCACATCGAGGCAGGTGAGGACGGTGGGCCGGCTCAGGCCGCAAAGGCCCGGCTGGCAGAGAGATTGATGGAGACTTTGGTGCGGCCCCTAGGTTCATGGGGGGGGAGTGAGAGTAACCGGACCGACAACAATTTTGAGCGGTTTCTTGCGATTCCATGCAACCGGGACTTTTCGAGAGCCTTGGTGGAGAGCCGAAAGAAAGCGGGTAGCGGGAATCGAACCCGCATGGCCTGCTTGGAAGGCAGGAACTTTACCACTAAGCTATACCCGCGAATAACTGGATTTACCTTATCACATTGGGGAGTCGGGTCAACATTCAATTAGAGCCGTTTTTCCTGATCGGCGATTTCTGAGCCGGAAGCCCATGCAAGGATCCTGTTTCCGCCCTTGTCCCCGGTCCAGCGGGGACTCTTCACCCGCCTGCACCCGATGGCTTGATGTTGTGAAGGCGGCTGTAGACCCCGTTTTTTCTCAGCAATTCGAGATGGCTGCCGCGCTCCACGATGCGGCCCTGGTCCAGAACAAGGATGCAGTCGGCGTTCCTGATGGTGGAGAGCCGGTGAGCGATGACAATGGACGTGCGCTGGGACATCAGCTTTTCCAAGGCAGCCTGAACCAAGCGTTCCGACTCGGTATCCAGCGCGGAGGTTGCCTCGTCGAGGATGAGAATGCGCGGATCCTTCAGGACAACCCGGGCGATCGCAATGCGTTGGCGTTGTCCTCCCGAGAGCTGGACGCCTTTTTCTCCGAGCCATGTCTCGTAGCCATGGGGAAGTTTGGAAATAAATTCATCCGCATGGGCGGCGACGGCCGCCATTTTCATCTCCTCATCGGTGGCGCCGGGCCGGCCGTAACGGATGTTGTCGGCCAGCGTGCCCGAGAAGAGAATATTGTCCTGCATGACGATGCCGATCTGCCTTCTCAGGGAGTGGACGTTGAACTGCCGGATGTCCTTTCCATCAATGAGAATGCGGCCTCCCGAGGGATCGTAAAACCGCGCCAGGAGCGTAATCAGTGTGCTTTTCCCCGATCCGCTCGGCCCGACCAACGCGAACGCGGCGCCCTTCGGAAGTTCGAAACTCAGGTGATGAAGCGTCGTGTGCTGCGGACGGTAGGCGAAGGAAACGTCCTCAAAGGTGACGGTGCCTTCCACCCCGCTCAACGCGGGAAGCGCATCATTTTCCGGAATGTGGGGCCGGGTATCGAGCAGCGCAAAAATTTTCTCCAGCGACGTGGCGGCCTGCTGCATGATTGCGTTCGAATCCACGATCCGTGTGATGGGCGCATAGAGCAGTCCGAGATAGAAGAGAAAGGCGGTGAGCTGGCCGACGGAAAAATGACTGCCCGACTGCATGACAAGCCACGAACCGTAGGCCAGCACCCCAAAGAGTCCCATCCCAGAAATCAAGTCCGCCCCCACGGTGAGAAGGGTGGTGCGCCAGGTGATGCGGTTGTAGTTCTTGAAATCCGCCTCGATGCGTTTTTGAAATTTTTGCACCTCGACCCCTTCCATGGCAAAAGCCCGGACAAGCCGCGTGCTGGAGATCCTTTCGTGAAGGAAGCTCATGACTTTGTCCCAGTTCTGCCTGTGCCGGCGGCTCTCGATCCGCAGCCGGCGGCGGTGCCACTTGTAGTTCGCAATGAACAACGGCAGGATGGCATAAGTCAGAATCGCCAGCTTCCAGTTCGCGTTGAGGAGCAAAACCATCACGCCAGCGATCGTGACGAGATCGCCAATCAGGTTCACGGATGCTCCGGCAACCAACGAATAGAGGGCGGTGGTGTCGGTAATGATCCGCGAGACGATCTTTCCCGTATGCCGGGCATCATAGAACCTCAGGGAAAGGCTTTGGAGATGTTGAAAAATCGCGACCCTCATATCGCAGGTGACACGCATGCCGGTCTGCTGCATGAAATAATTCCGCACGAGGATGATCCCGCTTCTCCCGATCACGGCGGCGAGAAATCCCGCAAGGATCCAGACCAGGTTGATCCAGGGTTGCTTGGTTGCCGCCAAATCCACAATCCGTCCGATCAAATAGGGCCGGACCAGTTCCAACCCAGCGGCCATGAGCAGCAGAACAAAGAGGCCCGCCAGCCTCTGCCAATAGACCAGCATCGAGGGGATAAACCGCCGAATGGTCGGCCAGATTTCGGATCTGGAGTGGTGGCGGGACATGGGAATGGCTTGCCACGACGGAAACGAACATCCCGGAACTGCGCAAAATTTTTCCGTGCCGCGGGATCTGGCCGATGGGAACCCCCAAGGATCATGGTTTCTACCGGGCATTCTCTTTTCCAAATCGTCTGTCCGAAATCCCCGAACCCTTTCGCCCGGATCAAATTTCCACCGTTTTCCCGATTGCCGGCAGCAGGAGGGTGACCCCCGCCTGGTAAAACGTGTCGAGCGCCTCTTCCTTCACGATTTTGATCGGGGGAAACGTGTTGTAGTGGACGCCGACGACGACAGTCGTTTCCACGAAGCCGGCGGCCCGTGCGGCGTCGGCCGCGCCCATCGTGAAATTATCGCCGATCGGCAGGACCGCGAAGCGGATGGCAAACTCCTCCGGGATCAGCTTCATGTCCATCGTGAGGGCGGTGTCGCCGGAGTAGTAAAATGCTCCCTCCGCAAACTCGACAACGTAGCCGCCGGGGTTTCCTCCCGCGGTGCCGTCGGGCAGCGTGCTTGAATGGATTGCGCTGGTCATCTTCACGCGTCCAAAACCGAAGGGCCTGGATCCGCCGTGGTTCATCGGGACGATATTTGCGACGTCCTGGCGGGCGAGCCATTCGGAGATCTCCCAATTGCTGACAACCGCCGCCCCGGTCAGCTTCGCAAGGGCGACCGCGTCGGCGACATGGTCCACATGCCCATGGGAAAGGAGAATGACATCCGCCGCGATTTTGGAAATATCCACGTTCTTTGCCAGCGGGTTCGGCGTGATGAACGGGTCGAAGAGCAGCCGGTGTCCTCCGCTCTCCACAAGAAAGCACGAGTGTCCGAAATAGGTCAGATTCATGGCTCTTGCGACGGAAGCACAGGCGTGACTGTGGTGCAATGGAAAAGGCTCACACCACTTCGCGGTAGGCGTCGGGATGCGGGCGGGGGATGACCACGGCGTTGACCAGCATGCCGCGGTCGGCGATGACATGCCGACCGGCCTGAATGGCGGCCTGCACGGCGGCGATATCTCCGGTCATGGTGCAGAACGCCTTGCCGCCGAGGGCCATTGCCAAGCGAATCTCCAGCAACTGCACCTGCCCGGCCTTGACCGCCGCGTCGGCCCCTTCCAGCAGCGTGCTGACGTTGAAGGATTCCAGGATGCCGAGAGCGCCACCCGGCAACGGCACCTGCGACCGGCCCATGGCGGTGATGACATCGGGATGAAGGTTCGAAAAAACAGATTGGTCAATGAGAAAGCCGTTGGCGGTGGCGGCACCCGCCTCGACGGCACTTCCCACCGCATCAACCGCGCCGCTGATCACCACCATGTATTTTCCGGAGCAGATGCTGCGCGAGAGCATGATCTGGATGCTGGCGGCTTTGAGCATGGCATCGGCCACGGCAAAGCCGGCGGCGACGCTGGAGAGTTCGATGATGCCAATGGATTTGTCGTTCATGATTTTCTTGTCAAAAGAATGCGGGTGCCGGTCACGTCGGCCACGGTGCCTGCAAGCGGCGCGTGGAGCACCGCGCCGAGCGCGCCGTTCGGAATTTCGCCGAGCGGCTGCCCGGCCCGGACGATGTCCCCCTTCTTGACCAGCGGATTGTTCGGCACGCCAGCGGACTGTTTGAGAGGGAGATCAAGCTGGCGCGGCTTGATCTCGGTGTTGGTCAGCGGCGCGGGCGAGTCGTATTGCCCGACATGAAGGCGCTGCATCAACATCTTGATCGGCACCTTGCGTCCGTCGTGCATGGCGTGCGCCTTTGCGGGCGCGGGGCCGGCCCACTGGATGCCCGCAGCACGCATCTCGGCCTTCGACGCATCGCATGCCTCCTTCGGATAAAGCTCCTCGGGACAGGAATAGAGCGTGCAGAGGCCGCACGCGCAGCAGTTGGCGGACATCTGGTTCCAGTAATTTTTGCCGTTTGCGGTGAAAGCGAGACTGCGCATGACCTGGTGCGGCTCGACCGCGTAGCCGAGCAGGTAGCGCGGGCAAAGCTCCGTGCAGAATCGGCACTGGTCGCAGGCCGACTTGCCGATGCGCCCCTGAGCCTGTGCGGGTTTGAGCCTGCGCCCGGCCAGGCGATGGTCGCGTGGCAGGATGACCGCGCCGGTGCTCGTCTTGACGACAGGCGTGTCGAGGTCGTCGGTGAGCTGCCCCATCATCAATCCGCCGACAAAGAGAACGGGGTCATCAGTGGCGAGCCCGCCGGCGGACTCGATCACCTCGCGGAATGTCGTGCCAACCGGCACCGTGATCGTCACGGGATTTTTTACCGCCCCGGCCAGCGTGATGGTTTTCCGCGTAACCGGCACGCCATTGGCCGCAGCCGTGATGTTGGCCAGCGTCTCGACGTTGCTGACGACGACCCCGACCAGAAGAGGGATCCCCTGCGGCGGGATGAGCCTGCCGGTGACGGCGTGAACCAGCTCGTATTCGTCGCCGGCCGGATAGTAGTCGCCGAGCAAGTGGACGCGCACGGGCGTGCCTTTGCATGCGGACTGGATGGCTGCGACGGCATCCTTCTTCTTCGCCTTGATGCCAACAACGCCGTCCTTCGCGCCGACGGTCTGCATGACAATCCTCACTCCCTCCACGACCTCCGCGGCCAGGTGTTGCATGACAGCCGAGTCCTTGTGGAGCAGCGGTTCGCACTCCGCACCGTTGGCGATGACGGTGTCGGCCATGCCGGCAAGCTTCACATGGGCGGGGAATCCCCCGCCGCCGGCACCAACCACTCCGGCCAGCCTGACTTTTTCAACTAAACTCATCGGGGAAAGCACCAGGAAGATGGCGGCGCTTCAAGGAGGGGAAGAGGGAACGAAAGGAGCCGGACGGTCCCAGAAATAGCGCTTGAGGAGGACTTTCAGGGTGGCCGTGAGCGGCACGGCGAGCAGCGCCCCAAGAAGCCCGCCCAGAATCAGGCTCCAGGCCAGCACCGAGATGATCACGGTCAGCGGATGCAGGCCGACCGATTCGCCGATGATCTTCGGTGCGATGAGCATGCCGTCGATGTTGTTGGCCACGATAAAAATGACGGTGACCCAGAACGGGTGCGCCCAGTCACCGAACTGCGCGGCGGCGATGATGACCGCGGGGATCCATGTGATCATCATGCCCAGATACGGAATCAGCCCGAGGAACCCGACCAGCAGCCCGATGAGCACGGCAAAGTCGAGCCCCATCACCAGCAGGGCGGACGCGATCATCAGGCCGTCAATCATGCTCACGATGAGCTGCCCGCGGAAGAAGCTCGCCAGATACGAGTTGATCTCGCTGACGAGCGAGACGATCTCGCTTTTCAGCGGAGAGGCCCGCAGCGGAAGATACTGGCTCCAGTTGTTGGCGATCGACGGGCTGTCCTTCAGAAAGAAGAAGAGAAAGATCGGCACCAGGATCAGGCTCAGCAGGATTCCGAAAACGCCGAGGAATCCGCTCAGGCTGCGCTTGAGGAATCTTCCGGACTCCACGGTGAGGTCGGGCACTTTCTGTTGGATCCAGGCGCCGGCCTCGCTGATCCTCTTGCCAAGGAATGCGGAGAACTGCTCCTGTCTCTCACTGGAGTTGTTCGAGTTTTTAAAAAACTGGTTGTCGGCGAACTTCTGCACCCGGTCCATCGTCGAGACCAGGAGGTTTTGAACCTTGTGCGTGTAGACGGGGAAGTCTTTGACGAGTTGCTCGCCCTGCCGGTAGCCGGCCGGCAGAATCCAGATCAGGATCCCCGCGAAGATCGCCGTCACCGCAAGATAGACGATCACGATGCTGAAAATCCGGGAGATTTTCCGCAGCATCAGCCACTGCACGACCGGATCCAGCAGGAATGCCAGGATCGCGGCGACCGCGACCGGGATCAACACCGGCTGGAGAAACGAGATCGCGCCGACCACCATGCTCCCGAACAGGAACAAAACATACCCGATCGCATAAGCCGAGAGCGTGGTGATCGCGGCCCAGAAAATCTTCTTTTGCAGCGGAGTCGGATGCATGAGGATTTATTGAGTAACCGCCTGCTTGGCGATCAGCAATTCATTTCGTGTCAATGTGTGGTCTTTCCTTTCCCCAATTCTTCCCTTGACCAATTCGGCCTACATCCGACGATGAGCCGATGGAATGGTCTGACGCGTCGCTCTTCATCAACCGCGAGTTGAGCTGGCTGGAATTCAACCAACGGGTTCTCGATCAGGCGATGGACGAATCGAATCCGATCCTCGAGCGGCTCAAGTTCCTTTGCATTGTCAGCTCGAATCTTGACGAGTTCTTCGAGGTTCGCGTCGCCGGACTCAAGCAGCAAAGGCAAACGCACACGTCCGAGACCGGACCCGACGGGCTCTCCGCCCGCGAGACGCTTGCGCTCATCAGCGAGCGCACGCGCCGGATGGTGGACGACCAATACCGCTGCTGGAGGGAGCAGATCGCCCCGGATCTGGAACGGCAAAAGATCCGCTTCCACACGTATCCGGACGTGCCGGAGGATGAAAAGGCGCATTTCGCCACGTTTTTTGAGAAGACCGTTTACCCGGTGCTGACGCCGATCGCCGTGGACCCCTCGCATCCGTTTCCACAGCTTCTGAACAAGAGCCTGAACGTGATTGTCGAGCTTGAGGGCGTCGGTCTGCAGACCGACATCGCGGTGGTTCAGGCCCCGCGCATCCTGCCGCGCGTCGTCCCGTTCTCCAAGCCGCACGACGGTGATGACTACGTGCTCCTGGGAAATATCATCCAGGAGCATGTGGCGTCGCTCTTCCGTGGCGTTCACGTCAAGGGCTCCCACCTGTTCCGGGTCACCCGCAACAGCAATCTCTACTTCGACGAGGAAGAGGAGCAAAACCTTCTCCACGCGATCGAGGAGGAACTCCGCCGGGTCAAGCGCGGCGCGGCTGTCCGCCTCGAGGTCCAGGACGACTGTCCGCAGGAAGTCGTCAACCGGCTCCTGCACATTTTCAACATCGAGGAGGAGGACGTGTTCCGGATCCACGGCCCGCTGAATTTTTCCCGGCTGCTGCCGCTGGCGCTGCAGATCGACCGCCCGGACCTCCGTTACAAGCGGTTCTCTCCCTGCACGGTTGTCTCGCTCGACACCGAGAGCGATATCTTTTTCCACATCCGCAAAGGCGACATCCTCCTGCACCATCCCTACGACAATTTCCAGACGGTTGTGGATTTCCTGGCGCAGGCGGCCGAGGACCCGCTCGTCCTCGCGATCAAGCAGACGCTTTACCGGACGAGTTCCGACTCGCCGATCGTCCAGTCGCTGATTGATGCCGCCAAGAACGGCAAGCAAGTCACGGCGGTCATCGAACTCAAGGCCCGCTTCGACGAGGCCGCGAACATCAAGTGGGCCCGCATGATGCGCGAGGCCGGGGTGGATGTGATCTACGGGGTCGCGGGGCTCAAGACGCATGCGAAGGCGATGCTCATCATCCGGAACGAGGGCGACGGCATCCGCCGCTACGCCCACCTCGGCACCGGGAACTACCATCCGTCCACGGCAAAAATCTATACCGACCTCAGCATGCTCACCTGCCGCGAGGAGATCACGACCGACCTTGCGGAGACATTCAACTGCCTGACCGGGGTTTCGAAATTTCCCGCGATGAACCAGCTCCTCGTGGCTCCCTGGTCGCTCCTCGCATCGTTTCTCACGATGATCGAGGACGAGATTGCGCATTCCCTGGCCGGCCGGCAATGCGGCATCTACGCCAAGGTGAACTCGCTGGTGGAGGAGGAGATCATCGAGGCCCTCTACCGCGCGTCCGCCGCCGGGGTTCCGATCCGGCTTCTGGTCCGCGGCATGTGCGCGGTCAAGGTCGGGGTCCCCGGCGTGAGCGAGCACATCGAGGTGCGCAGCATCGTCGGGCGCTTTCTCGAACACAGCCGGATCTTCCGCTTCGAAAACGGAGGCGACCGCAAAATCTTTCTCGGCAGCGCCGACTGGATGCCCCGCAATCTCTTCCGGCGGGTCGAGACGGTTTTTCCGGTCGTCCATCCGCGCGCGATTGACCATGTGGAAGAAATCCTCGATTGGTTCTGGAGGGACAACGTGAAGGCGAAAGTCATGCAGCCGGACGGCACGTATGCCCCGCGAAAGACCGCCGAGGGCGAGCCGCCGTTCGACGCCCAGGCGGAATTTTTGGCCGATGCCCAGCGCCGCAAGAAACCGCACACCCTCGAAAAAACAGGATGATGAAAGATGCCGTGCCAGAGACAATTGACGCGGCATTTGAGGTTTCGCTGCGTCCCCCGCTTTTCGAGGAATTTTCCGGGCAGGAGAAAACGGTCGCCCGGCTGCGCCTGATGGTCGAGGCCGCCCGGCAGCGCGGCGACACGCTCCAGCACATCCTCCTCAGCGGTCCGCCCGGGCTTGGCAAGACGACGCTCGCCTACATCATCGGCAATGCCATGGGCTCGGAAGTCCGCACGACGAGCGGACCCATGATCGAAAAGGCGGGCGACCTTGCCGGCCTCCTCACCAACATCGAGCGTGGCGGCATCCTGTTTATCGACGAGATCCATCGCCTCCAGCCCGCAATCGAGGAATACCTGTATCCCGCGATGGAGGACTTCAAACTCGACATCGTGATCGACCAGGGCCCGAGCGCGCGCAGCGTCCGCCTCAACCTCGCCCGCTTCACGCTCATCGGCGCAACCACCCGCGCGGGAATGATCAGCGAGCCGCTCCGCTCGCGCTTCGGAATGAACTGCCGGCTCGACTACTATCCGTCCGGGCAACTCGCCACGATCGTCTCCCGCAGCGCGGGGCTCATCGGAACCGAAATGGAGGAGCAGGCTGCGATGGAAATCGCCCGGCGCTCGCGCGGCACCCCCCGCATCGCCAACAACCTCCTGCGTTGGGTCCGCGACTACGCCCAGGTCCGCGCCGACGGACGCATGTCGGCCGAAACCGCCGACCAGGCGCTCACCATGCTTGAAATTGACGAGGAGGGCTTCGACGAAATGGACAAGCGCATTCTCGAATCTCTCATCGGGCTCTTCGACGGCGGCCCGGTCGGGGTCAACAGCCTGGCGGTCGCCCTCGGGGAAGAACCCGGCACCATCGAAGAAGTTCACGAGCCCTTCCTCATCATGCAGGGCTTCCTCAAACGCACGCCCCAGGGCCGCGTCGCCCTCCCCAAAGCCTACCGCAAACTCGGCATCACCCCGCCCAAATCCCCTCAGCCGGACCTCTTGTGAGGCAGCATTCTTCGGCAACATCGCCGTGATGAAACAGGACCTCGATCAGATCGCAATGCAGGCGAAAAATCATTCGATGTATTTACCCATGCTGGCTTTCAGTGGCATGGCATGACACTCCACAAGAACGTCGTGTGACGCACGCTGCCAAGGGTGGCTGTCCGGAACGACTGACGTCGCAGGGCCGGCGTCCCGTCAGCCACACGTCACCGCTCGTGACGCCGGAGGGCTCAACCTCACCCGCTTGAAATCACACCCCTCGCGCCGACACGCCAGGCATCTTCTCTTGCAAAGCGGCGCAACTGGGGATCAACTGGGACTCATTATGGCAAAAGGAAACAACAGCAAGAGGAAGGAAGTCAAGAAGCCGAAGAAAGAGAAGCCCAAGCCCGCGCCCACGGCTTCCCGTCGGGGCTCCTGACGATCGCACCTGCGTCGAGGCCGGTCAGATTTTCCCGCAAGATCCCTTTCAGTTCCGCGATGGCTGCGGGGAATCATCGTTCCATGCATGGGCGGCATGGTTGCGCCTGTCACAGGGGGATCAGGGTGCGGGGTTGGCTTTGACGAAATTCCGGAACCATTCGCCCGACGGTTCGATGACAAGCTGCATCGCCTTCTTGTCCACATGGGTGAGCCCGAAGTTCGCGGCATAGCCTTCCGCCCATTCGTAGTTGTCAATCAGCGTCCAGGGGAAATACCCGCGGATGTCCACGCCGTCGTTCATCGCCCGGCGCATCTGGTTCACATGCTCGCGGAAGTAGCGGATCTTTTTCTGCTCGCTTTGCGTGCCGATGCCGTTTTCGGAAATGACGATCGGTTTCCCGTAGCGTTTGTGGACGTTCATGAGCGTGGCGTGGAAGCCCTCGGGGGCGATCTCCCAGCCGTTCTGCGTGTAGTTCGAGGTCAGCTCGCCGTGCGGGCGCTTGATGAACCGGATTGTCGAGGCGTCCTGCGAGTAATAGTAGTTCACCCCGATGACATCCATCGTGTCCACGACACGGTCGAGGTGATCCCAGTTCTGGTGCATCATCATGTTATAGACAAACTGGGTCGGGTCCTGGATGAAGTTCCTGCGCCAGTTGGGGATCGAGTAAATCCCCATGATGATCGCGTCGGGGCGCTTGCTGCGCACGATGGAGGCGGCCTCCCGGAACATGTCCACCGCGACATTCGTCGCCTTTTTCAAAGCCCCCGGAGTGAGCAGCAGACCGGGGGGCCAGTGTCCGCCGAAATACCCGATGTAGAGGGCGCCGTTGGGCTCGTTCTGCGGGACATAGACCCGGACATAGGGGGCGAGGGCAGTCGCCATGCGGGTGATGTAGCCCTTCCAAGCCGGCTCGATATCCGGGTTCAGGAAATCGGATTTCGCCTTGTGCTTCGAGTCGTAGAGCCAGGCGGGGAACGTGAAGTGCCAGAGCGTGACCACCGGCTCGATGCCCGCGGCGCGGAGGGTTTTTGCCATCCGCACGTATTGTTGGATCGCCGCCTCGTTGAAGACGCCGGGCTTCGGTTCGACCCGGCCCCATTCGATTCCGAACCGGTAGTGGGTGACGCCGAGTCTTTTCAATGCGGCCACGTCCTTGTCAAAATGCGTCCACGAGAACGTCGCATCGTCCCCGCGCGGAGGGATGTGGCCTTCCTCGGCAAAGATGTCCCAGTCGGTCTTGAAATCCTGCGGCGACCCGTGCGCCACCCCTCGGTCCTCGTTCTGGAAACTCGCCGTGGACGTGCCCCACCAGAACTTTCCGGTCGCAGGAGGCTTCTGCGCCGCCGGTTTCGTGTAGGGCTTGGGCGCCATGACGCATCCGGTGAGAAGCAGCGCGGCCAAGACAAAAGTGGAATGCAATTTGATCATAAAAAATTCTCTGGTCGACGGACCGGAATCGAGGCCGCGACGGATGCCAACGGAATGGATGAACGCAAAAATTTCCCCGCGAAGGCGCATTTTCATGCTGGGTTGGTATCGGAAAGCTGTGGCGATGTCCAGATCTGTCGGCAAAAGAGGGGTGTGCAGTCCGGCGGCTTTGGCAGGCGCGGCCTGGCGTTCGTCAAACGTCAGAAAGAGTCGGGATTTCAGGGCGGTGGTCTCCGAAAGTTACCAGATGGGGAACGGTGCGTCCCGCCTGTTTAACCCGGATCCGGCGATTCCTCACACGGGCGGGATGCCTCTGGGAAGATCCCGGGAAGTGCAATTTTCTGAGATGCTCCCGACGATTTCAGAGGATTGGCTCCCAACGCCATCCGGCGGGATGTTGGCCAGCGGAATTTGAACGGTTGCGGGATGGGGGAGAAATTGTATTTTCCAGCTATATGACACCAGGAATTTTTCACCTGCAGGCGACACGTATCCGATGATGCGCCCGGTCGTCCTCAGCATCGCGGGTTCGGACAACTCGTGCGGAGCCGGGGCCCAGGCGGATTTGAAGACCATCACCGCGCTGGGCGGGTATGCGCAGACGGCGATCACCTGCGTGGTCGCGGAGGTTCCCGGAAAAGTCAGCGCGATCCAGGCGGTCCGGGGGCGGATCGTCGGGGAACAGATCCGGCTCAGCTTCGAGGCCTTCCCGGTTTCTGCCATCAAGACCGGGATGCTCTACTCGACCGCGATCATCCGGGCGGTTTCCGCGGAATTCGGGCGGCTCAAAAAATTGCCACCGCTCGTCGTGGACCCGGTCATGGTCGCCTCGAGCGGCGACCCGCTCCTGAAGCCCTCCGCCATTTCCGCCTACAAAAAACTCCTCTTTTGCAGGGCCGCGCTGGTGACCCCGAATCTTGACGAACTCCGCATCCTCTCGGGCATGCCCTGCCGGAACCTCGAGGAAATGAAATCCGCCGGACGCAAGCTTGTGGAGGAATTCGGCGTGCCTTTTCTGCTGAAAGGCGGGCATTTGAAAACCCGCATGGCCGTTGATCTCCTCGCCACGGCAAACGATGTCATCGAGTTCCAGTCCCCCTTCGTCCGGGGTGCTGACACCCACGGCACCGGCTGCACATTCTCCTCGGCGATCGCCACCGGTCTCGCGTCAGGGCTTCCGCTTCCCGACGCCGTCGGGCAGGCCAAAGCCTTCATCACAGAAGCCATCCAGAACCGACTCCGCTGGAAAAAGACCGCCGCCCTCAATCACTTCGACCGCTTTTAGTTCAATACATCTCGACCGGCGAGCGTTTGCCGTCATCCGGGCTCCGCCTGGCGGCGGCCTCTTCGCCGAGCGTGGCGACGCGGAGGTCCCAGACTTCGGCGTCCACCGAGTGGAAGGACTCGGGGGAAAACGGGGCCGGTGGCGCGAGGCGGGATTTGCAGCGGGCGACGGACTCGAGGGCTGGCTGGAGCTTGGCGCCGAGCGGCTCGATGGCGGATTTTGCGGCGGCGGCCATCTCGATCCGGTGGCAGATCATGAGCAAATCGTTTCCCGCCCCGATGCCGAGGCGCATCGTCTCGTCGAACCCGTAGTGGTTGAGGATCGCGCCCATGTCGAGGTCGTCGGTCATGATGAGTCCGTCGAATGCGAGGTCTTTTCGGAGGAGGTCGCGGATGATGGCCGGCGAGAGCGAGGCCGGCCGGTTGACCTCATCGAGTCCGGAGATGGCGATGTGGCCGATCATCATGCTGTCCACCGATTTGGCAAACGCGCGGAAGACGGCGAGTTCCTCCGCTTCCATGGCCTCGCGCGAGCGCTCGAGCCGGGGGAGTTCGTGGTGGGGGTCGAGACCGGCCGAGGAATATCCGGGGAAGTGCTTTCCGCACGAGAGGATTCCGGCCGCACGGAGTCCGTCGTTGAAGGCACCGGCCTTGCGGATCACCTCCTCGACGGTCCTGCCGTAGCAGCGGCCGCGCAGCGAGTTGTCCGCCTCGTCATCAAACGAGATATCGAGGACCGGACAGAGGTCCAGATTGAACCCGAAAACCCGGAGAAGGCGGCCGGTGATGTCCCCGTGGCGTTTGATCAGTTCGAGATCGTCCCGGTCGCGGAGCTGCCGGGCGTTCGGAGGCTCGTTGCCGATGAGCTTGAGCCGCGAGACCCGCCCGCCTTCCTGGTCGATCGTCACCACCGGCTCGACATCCGAAAGATCTCGCAGATCATCAATGAGCTTGCGAAGTTGGACGGGCGACTGGATGTTCCGCCCGAACAGAATGAACCCGCCCGGCTGGATTTTTCGGAAGAGGCGCGCCGACTCGGAATCGAGCTCCGGTCCCGGCACGCCGACGAGGAGAAGTTGACCTGCATCGCTGGATGGCATAATGCGGGGAAAACAGATTTTCGCCCCGCTGTCCAAATGATTCCACTTCTCAAACTCGGCCTCTACGGGGGCAGCTTCGATCCGATCCACAACGGGCACCTGATTCTCGCCCGCGAAGCCCTCGAAGCTCTCGGGCTGGACCGCGTGATTTTTATTCCCGCAGGCGTCTCCCCGCACAAGCTGGCGCGCCCGCCCGCCCCGCCGGATCTGCGCTGCGAAATGGTGGCGGCAGCCGTCGCCGGAGAACCCCGGTTCGACTGGAGCGACTGCGAGATCCGACGCGAGGGCACCTCGTTCGCGGTGGACACCGTGCGCGAAATGCGGGAGCTCCACCCCGGCGCGGAAATTTTTTATTTTCTCGGCGAGGACAACCTTGCGGCACTGCACACATGGAAGGACATCGCCGTGCTGCGCGGGCTTGCGGATTTCGTTGTGTTCTCGCGCGGCGGGAGCGCGGCCGCCCATGGCTTTCCGGTGATAGCGAGGCGTGTGGATATTTCCTCGACCGATATCCGGAATCGGGTTGCCAGCGGAAAGTCGGTCCGCTATCTCTTGCCGGAAGCCCTATGCGCGATCCTTGCCCAACACCGACTCTACCGGAATGATTGATTCCGAGATCATCGCCCGCGTCTGCGCCGCGGCCGCCGCCGATAAAAAAGCCGAAGACACCGTCCTCCTTGACCTCCGCGGGGTTTCGGGATTCACCGATTTCTTTCTCATCTGCTCGGGATCTTCCGAGCCCCAACTCAAGGCGATCTCTTCCGCGATGCGGGAAAAAGTCCGCGAAGAATGTGGGGTGCGTCCGCTCGCCGAGGACGGATACCCGGCCAGCCAGTGGGTCGTTCTGGATTTTGGCGGAGTGATCTGCCACCTCTTCCACGGCGACAAGCGGAGATTTTATGATCTCGAAAGCCTCTGGAGTGATGCGAAGCGGGTGCCGCTCGAATAGCGGGTTAAAGTTTTTCTCCCGTCAGGTGCGCTTGGAATGTTGCCTTGAGCTTCAGGGGATTCGGGATTTTCAACGTCCGGCCGCGCACATGGATCAAACCGGCCTCGCGGAGTTTTGCCAGCGTGCGCGACAGGGTTTCCTGGCGCGTCCCCAACTCGCCGCTCAACATCGTTTTTGTCATCCCGATCGCCACCTCCGCCGGCTTGGATGACAGCGGGCGCGGGCAACGGTGCAGGATCCAATTCATCAGGCGGGTTTCGGCATCCTTCAGGGTCACGTTCTCCAGCGACGAGATCAGCCCGCGCATGTGCCCGCTCATCGACGCCAGGATCCGCAGCCCGATGTCCGCACGCTGTCGCAGGATTTGGAGGAACTCCCACTTCGGGACCATGATCGCCTCGCTTTCTCCAACCGACCGCGCGTCGGTCAGATAGCCGGATTCGTTGAAGAGGGAATTTTCGGCGAATGACTCGCCCGGACGAAACAAATGGATCACCTGCTCACGGCCGTCGGCCCCGACCCGGTGCATGTTGATGATCCCGCGGCGCACGATGAAAAACCCATGGGCAGGCTCGCGTTGACGGAACAAATACTCGCCCTTGTGGTAAGTCTTCAGGATGGCCAGTTCCGCAATCATCGCCAGGTCGTCCTCGGGAAGTCCTGCGAAAACCGGTGTCCGTCGAAGCGAAAAAACAACCGCTGTGTTTCGCAAGGTTTCGTGAGGGGTGGACATGAAGCTGCAAAGTATGGCAGCGGCCCTCCTTTGAAATCAAGACAAGACCGTCAGATTAGATTCCTCCCCAGCGGGGAAGTGCCAGATGATTTGTCCGGATGAATGGTTTTCAACCGCTCAGCCAAGCGTCGGGCTTCGGCGTGCGGGAAGGATTCGCAGAGCGAGGCCGTGTCGTGGGGGTGAGGGTGTCCAGGACGAGACGCACCTTGATCGCTTATTTTCCCGACTGGGAGGTGATCGCGATGATGTCGGAGTCGGGCCGGGCCGAAATTTCCCACACCGCCCGCTTGCCTTTGCGCTGCTCCGCCAGCCACGCCAGCGCTGCCTCGGGGAAAATTTGGTGTGCTCCATTGAAGAGCGTCACCCGCGCCGAATCCGAGATTTTTCGGAACAACACTTCTCCTCTTTGGTAGAGCGGATCCTTGCCGGACCAGCGCTCGCTCTCGCGCACCTTTGGCTGGGCAGTCATCTCCGAAATCAACTCTGCGGAAAGAGCGTCCTTCCCGGCGGCAACGAGATTGTAGGCATTGAGCGAATGGCTGACCGGGACACTGCCTCGATGGCCGTCACGGATGCCGGCATTGATGTCGAGGGGCAATCCCGTGGCCTGCGCAAGCCAGGCGGATGGCGATCTTTTGCGATATTCCTGGTCGACGGCTTCGCTCGTTCCGGGCGGTCCGCCGCAAGCGGCCTCCATGCCCCGCGCATATTTGTCCGGTTTCCCATCGGCGGTATGGCGCGCATGCCAGGCGGTGAGATCCTCGATTGGGCACCACGCGGAAACCCCGGCCCAGATCTCCGGATGCCTTCCTGCGAGCAACAGCGCCGCGTGGCCGCCACCGGATACGCCGACCAGATAGATGCGATCGGGGTCAATGTTCGCATGAGCCTGCGCATATCTTACGGCATCCACGATGTCCTGCACCGCAAGATCGGACCCGCAGGCTTGGGGCGTGGAATTTGCGCCCCGGAAATCGGGCCTGACAAATGCCCAGCCCTTCTTAAGGCACCAGAGGGCATAGGCGGGCTCCGGGGAGCGGTAATTGCAGCTCCATGTGTGAAGATTGACCAGCAGCGGCACCGGCTCCACCCCGGGCGGAGCATAAAACAAACCGGGCTGTTGGCTGCCGTCGGCCGTGCTTTTGAAGGTGACTTCCCGAACCTCTGCGGGCCATGACGGCGCCGGGGCGGGAGTCGGGATTTGTTGTGCCAGAGCCACAATCGGAAAGGCTGTTGAGAACACCAACCACCGAAGATTGAAAAACGCATTCAGAAACATAGGAGTCATTCTTTCAGCTTTCGCGGCTGGTCGTCGAAGCTGTAAAGCAGGACATCGAATTTCGTTGGTGGCGAATCCGCCACCCACACCGGGGTTTTGCCCCGGGTGCCGATCAGCCTGCCGCGAGTGCCCCGACCCATTCTTCGAGGCTTGTGACATTCGAGATCGAAACCACCGGCGTGCCCTTTCGGATGCGCCCGACGAGTCCCGCAATGACCCCGCCCGGCCCGAGTTCCAGGAAATGCGTGATGTGCAGGTGGTCGATCAGGTATTCGACGCTCTGCGACCAGCACACGCTGCCGGTCACCTGGTCGGCCAGCGTGCGGCGGATGTTCTCCGCATCGCCCACGGCGGTGGCATCCACGTTGCAGACCACCGGCACGCGCGGCTCCGCCATCGGCGTCGCTTCGAGCGCCTGCTTGAGCGTCTGGTAGGCGGACTCCATCAGGCGCGAATGGAAGGCGCCGGCGACGGTCAGTTCGACGGCTTTGCGAGCCCCGAATTCTTTTGCCAACGAAACCGCAAGGGCGATTTTTGATGACTCGCCGGAGAGCACGATCTGGCCGGGCGAGTTCAGATTCGCAACGTCCACATCCGCTGCCGATGCGAGATCCCGCATGCGGTCCTCGTCCCCTCCGATGATCGCTGCCATGGCTCCCTCGGTGGCTTCGCATGCCGCCTGCATCGCCCGCGCACGCTTGTCCACGAGCCGGAGCCCGGTTGCAAAATCAAACGTTCCCGCCGCCGCATGCGCGGTGAACTCGCCGAGCGAAAGTCCCGCCGCCGCATGAAATTCCAACGAGGGCAGTTTTTCTTTCACGACCGCCAGGCAGGCCTGGCCATGAACATACAGCGCGGGCTGGCAGACCGAGGTTTTCGTGAGTTCTTCCGCTGGTCCCTCGAACATGAATTGCGAGAGCGGATACCCGAGAATCTCATCCGCCTGCTTGAAGAGGGCGGATGCAACGGGGTATTCGGAGCAGAGATCTTTGCCCATTCCGACCGACTGGGCACCCTGACCGGAGAAAAGGAGAGCAAGTTTTTTTGTCATGATAAGAAGAGAAGGCTACGCTTTGATGGCGGAAGAACGTTCGAATTGTGCCCCATGGGGCAGGTTCTTCGCAAGCCCGATTGCTGAAGAAGAATTCTCATGCAAAACCGCATGCCATCTGATAGGGAGCTAGGCAGCATCTATTGGAGGGGTGGTAGAGTGGTCTATTGCGCCGGTCTTGAAAACCGGAGAGCCGAAAGGCTCCGTGGGTTCGAATCCCACCCCCTCCGCCATGACCACCAATCGCCCGCAAACCCTGATAAATACAGGGGCTCGTGTTTTTGGCATGGCATCAAAAAGGCCGTTTTCAGGCCAAGTGTCCCTGAAAGTGTCCCTTCTTCGACGGGAAAATCAGAATTCTCACGAAGGCAGCCACAAGGCGGGCAATACTCCACCACTGCCCATTAACAGGGTTCCGGGATTCTCGGATAAGGTTCTGCATACTCTGAAAGGAGCCTCAAAATGCAGCTGAAATATCGTCTCTATCGGC
>Ga0247841_10004725_pt1 | contig 22971 bp, 25 predicted proteins | sample LaCruzMarch2015__2_FD_192410 | JGI IMG/M metagenome (GOLD analysis project Ga0247841, IMG submission 192410) | Freshwater microbial communities from meromictic Lake La Cruz, Castile-La Mancha, Spain - LaCruzMarch2015_18m | ecosystem: Environmental > Aquatic > Freshwater > Lake | place: Spain... | reverse complement strand
GTTGGTTATGTGATACCACCCGCCTGCAACATTCACCCTCGCCGGCCTTGTCATGGCGCATCTTATACCCCGTCAATCCAGCCGCGTCAATCAGATTGTGAATAGTAAAGATGTGACCCTTCCTTATATTGTGAATAGTTAAGATGTGACCCTTCCTCTTCCCAGGCATCGCCATTTGTCACCATCAGCCATTCTTGGCCTTACGTCCGAGTGATGGTCTCCGCAGTATCAAATCGCCGGTGGGAGTGATCTCCCATTCCACCACCTCGGCCTTCCGGAAGTTCATCATCTGGGCGCAGGCGGAAGGGAAGTTGATATACCACTGCTGACTATCGCGGCGTTGAATCAGTTGGACTTTGGTTTTGAAACCCATGGTACCTCCTTTTGTTTGGATCTAGTTATATAACTAGAGCCTTGCGCGCAAAGAAACAAGAAGAAAATGAAACTATTTTTGAACCCTACCAGGGTTTGCGTGAATTAAAGAACCGCGGGGAGCTTAACTGTTACGGTGGCTAACCTTTGCCGATCCGCCCTTTCAGACGGCAGGGTTCATACAGTCAATTTCGTTACTTTTCAGTACCTCCTTCGACTACGAGCTTTTCACGGCGCGAGAAGATGTGACCCTTCCTCAGGTTACGTAATCGGAATCGCAAGTCTAAGAAAAAGAACTGGATACTGTCGGGGCAATTGGTATTATAGATCCCCGAGAGGAGATGAGGCATGCCGGAGTTGAGCAGATTTTTTGGGATTGTCATTCGGATGTTCTTTGACGAGCATAATCCTCCTCATATCCATGCGGAGCATCAAGGAAACAAGGCCATATTTGATTTGAGTGGGAACATCACTCGCGGCGAAATGACGTCACGCACAGCCACAAGACTCGTGCGAGAATGGATAGACATGCATGTTGACGAACTGCGCGAGGATTGGGATCTCGCTCAGGCGGGGAAGGAAATCAAGAAGATCGATCCATTGAATTGAGGCGTACCATGTGGAATCTTAACGACGTTGAGCAAATCGAGTACAAGTCGAACTATTCATTTCTAATAGTTTTCGACGACAGCACTCATGCTGTCATCGACTTCTCTGAATACCTGCAACGGGGACCCGTCTTCGCTCCGCTTCGAGACCCAGCGTTTTTTCGGCAGGCAAGAATCGAGGGCGGCACCATCGCCTGGCCGAATGGTGCGGATATTGCCCCCGAAACCCTTTACGAGAAGTGCAAACAAATGGCACAAGGGTTGCACCAGGAACTAGCGACAATTGAAGAGCAATAATAATCTCAACGAGATCGTAGCAGATCTCCGCAAGCGACAACAGAAGCACCTACAGAGAGTTGTCGACAGAGAACTCACCGAATAGTCGAATCGAACGCAAGAAGACCATAACCAATGGCGTTAAGTGATAAAATTCGGTTTGACCCCGATCAGTTATCTTTTCACATTTCTCCCTCAGGGCGCACATTGCAAAGCGAATTTGTCGGCTCCGGCCGGCTTTTACCTCAAGCCTTTTGATCGCCATGGTGACTGCAGCGTAGTCTATCCCTCCCGCCGCTTTGCCGAGTTCACCAAGTGTCAGTGCTCCGTATCTCCGGCCTGCCCATAAGGCGAGATCCCGCCCAAAGTCTCCGTGACGATCGCGAAAGCTATCCCATTTCTCCTTCTTCATCCTCTCTACCATCACGATAATTTCAGACATAGTCCGCAGCTTCCTCAGGTCATGCCTGCCCTCAGTTTCGCGCAATACCTGTATCTTCCCGCGCACTCTCCGTGCAAAGCGCTCGCCGCCAAGCACTACTCCCCATTTCAGCTTCTTCCATGGACTCTCCTGGGCGCCCTGGCGAAGCCGGTCTTCTACCAGTTCCCTATACGCAGAGGTTTGATCCGCCGCCGCATCCGCCGCCCGCTCCAGCAACGGAACCATGTCGAGCCATTCCAACTTCTTCCCGTATCCGCCGTACGCTCTGTATGAACTCCACTCGTATTTCCTCAGCTTCTCAAGCCGGCGCTCAACCTGTTCCACTGTAGGCTCTATCGATAGCCCCGCCCTCTGCGCCGCACGGACACCCTTGCCAAGCCCTTCCCGCTTCGTGACCACCGGATTGAGATGCATGTAAACGCTCAGCTCAAGTCCCCACTCACCGCCTTCCACCAGTATCCCCTTGAATCGTCCCTGGAACAAGTGCCCGGCCAGATGGTGTCGCTTATTGTGCCACATGCCGTACGACACGTTGAGCCACTGGATTGCTCGACTCGCGTTGGCTTCGGGTGTTCCTATCAGAAGGTGGTAATGATTTCCCATCAGGACGTAGGCATAGACGTGTACGCGATACAAATCGCGCATCATTGCAAGAAGTTCAAGAAAATGCTCACGGTCCCGCCTATCCAGGAAGATAGGTCCATAATTATTCCCACGGTTGGTTATGTGATACCACCCGCCTGCAACATTCACCCTCGCCGGCCTTGTCATGGCGCATCTTATACCCCGTCAATCCAGCCGCGTCAATCAGATTGTGAATAGTAAAGATGTGACCCTTCCTTATTCCTGGATTAAGTGTTGACGGGGTCGGTCCATATCAGCCTGACCTATTCATGAACTCCCGCAAGTTCATGAATAGGTCAGTCTAGAATCCGGCTTGCTTTAACACACCCGAAACCTATACTTCTCTCATGCAGCATCGACATCTCAATACATTAGAGTATACGGCCGCTGTGATCGACGATGTCATAGACCGCGGTGGACGTCAGGACTGGAAGGAGTTGCGGAAAGCTGCCTCTTCCGACCCTCACATCGTCGACAAGATTCTGCGGGTCTGTCTACCGCATGCGGTAGATCCGTATGCGCAGCGACATCATCTTTGGAGACATTATGCCGGCCGACACTCTTCCTGAATGGGAGCAAGTTCTCTCTTCCGCAGCCCGGCTGCAGCAGATTATCCCGGATGCGGTTCTGGTTGGAGGGACAGCTGCAGCGATGCACGCTCACCATCGTTTTTCGCGAGACGCAGATCACATTGTTGTCGATCTTGAACACCGGTTTGACGAAATACTCGCCGAACTCGAAGCAGTCGCCGGTTGGCAGACGTCGCGCGTAAGGCGACCAGTTCTCATCCTCGGGAGTCTTGATGGCATCGAGACAGGGATTCGACAGCTAATTCGCAAACGACCGCTGGAGACAGTGCGTGAGAGGCACGGGAATGTTGATATTACAGTGCCAACCGCGCGAGAAATCCTGCGGATCAAAGGCGTACTGATCCTGAAACGCAATGCAACGCGCGACTACCTTGACTTTATTGCCCTCGCCGTCCACATCGGCGATCATGCCGTCACTGAGGCTCTGATCTCTTTCGATGATCTGTACCCTCAGGAAAACGGAGCATCAGCGCTGCAGCAACTTCAGGTTCAGCTCGCAAATCCCATGCCATACGACATCGATGAAACGCGTCTGACGGAGTACAAGAACCTTGCGCCAGAATGGCACGATTGGTCTCACGTCAAGGCCGCGGCCGCCCGCCTTGCAGTTCTAATCTTAGAGCAGCTCTGATGCCTGGAGATCGACCGGTCTAAGTTGTCGTGCCATATCCCGGTACGCTGCCACAGTTCCCCAGCACATGCAGCCTATTTCTTATAGCAAGGGATGACCCCTTAGGACCCCGTACTTGCAGAGCAACAGACCGGCCACGCATCGCCATCTTGAATCCCGGCGGGCGCGTAGTCAGATCTTCTTTTCTGCACCCAGCGACCCTGGCTATCTGGCCGCCCCAGCCTCGACCGTCTCAGTCGCACCCCAAGGCCGTAATCGGAATCGCAGGTATGGAGTGTCGCAGGTATGGAGTTGCGTTTCTTTTGGTGTTTCGATACTTTGACCGAGTCTGAACGAAGATGAAATTTCGACTTCTAACATATTTGCGTGAAGATCAGCGAGTTAAGTCGTGGCTATGGCTGCTCGGTGGCAGTCTGCTTGTGTGCTTGGTTGTGTGTTTCTTTTTCACTCCACGCTTTGTAATTTGGCGTGGATTATACATCCCTGAGGCTTGGTTTAACCCCGAGGTGAATCGTGCGGTTGATACGCTCAAGCAGTTGCAAAACCCATTCGTTAAGATTGAAAACCCGAGCAATCTCGTGATCAACTGGCGACTATTCTTTCCTCTGGTTGGACATTGGTTGCATTTCCCTGTGTGGTCTTATCTGATGATTCCTCAGATCGGGTGCATTATTGCTGTCGCCTATATCCTTCGTCTTGTGTGGAAGCGTACTGGGCAAAAGACATTGGCCTTGCTGGCGGCTTGCACTGTAGCTAGTGCCGACCGGTTCTTTGTGTCGATGGGGTGGTTGACATACTTCGATTCCTGGTTTGTCCTTGGATTGCTGGTGGTGTGTTTCTCGCCTTCCCGCTGGGCGATGGGAGTGATGTGTTTGGTGGTCCCTTGGATAGACGAGCGTTTTATTTTTTCATTGCCGGTGTGCACAGTAGCGAGACTTCTTGATGACCTAGAATGGCGGAAACGCGGGTGGAAGTCACTATTGACAGACATGGGGCTGATCGCACTCTTGACTTTGCCGTACATTGGCATGCGTGTTGCACTAATGATGACTACGGATGCGGCTTCCGTGAGTTACCTCCCGTCTATCTTGAATGCACCAAGAACAATTCCACTGTGGCGTTTTATCGAAGGCTTCTGGGCAGGTTTCAGGGCAGCGTGGCTCTATCTGCTGTTTTTCTTCATCTGGATATGGGCGCATCACCGTGGGTGGGTTCGCATCGCAGTGTCGCTAATTGTATGCGCGCAAATACTCTTCGCTCTGTTTGTGGCCGGGGATATTTCGCGAAGCATGGCCATGCTTCTTCCGGTCGTCCTGCTCGGCGTTATGATGCTGACTTCCTGGCACCCAGCCGGGAGTCGTTCAGTGTTATCTGCGGTATTGTTGGCAAATCTACTGCTGCCGGCAACACATGTAGTTACAAGTTTTAAGCTGCCTGTTTATTACTTATACCACGAATTAGCTGAGTGGCGGGATCCACCAGCATGTGTAAATCCCGTGGCGTACGTTAACGAGGGAGTCAAGTTGCTCAACGGTGGTCGTCATGCTGATGCGAAACATTTCTTTGATAATGCCATCCATCTCAACCACCAGTTGCCAGAAGCCTTTCTCGGTCGTGGCGTAGCCAATTTGGGCATTCAGGACTTCGCCTCGGCTCGACTGGACCTAGAACAAGCACTACAACTGCGACCACAGTGGATTGAAGCATTGCACTTTTACGATCTTGCTCTTGAAGGTAAAACGGGCTTGCCCCCACGAAAACAAAGCGACACAGATGCACCTCCACCCTTGGAATGATCCGGATAGACGCCCGCGTGATCACTTTGTGTGTGATTTGAACGAAAAGTGCTTGTGTCCGAAGTATGACACCACAAAACCAACCGCCATGATCAGGAGTGGCGCCACATACGGGCTCATCCCCATCATCTCCACGCAGAGCGGAAGTGCAATCAAGCCCAGAACCGTAGTCACACCGTACACACCATAGAACCTGAGATACTCCCGGAGCACATTCCCCTTTGTGCGAAACACAAACAGCTTGTGGGTTGCGTACGCCATGGAGATGGCCAGCACATTGCCGGCCACAGCAATCACCATATAGTGAACCAGCGGCTGAAACAGATAGAGCATTCCAGCATACACACCGTAGCCAAACACTGTGTTCCAACCGCCCGCGATTAGAAACCGCACCTCCTGACGCGCAAGCAAGACAGTACAACGCCGGAACAGGTTGTTGGCGGAAAGAAACATGAATCAGACCACTTCCAATCCAAAATCACGCAGGATGGCCACGTTGAGGTTGTCACCAAACCGGTGCCGAATAATACCGGCAACCTCGTCTGAATAACTTGCGGCCATAACAACTACCGCATCGACCGGATCCGAATGAAGCGCGTCTGGAGCAACGATTGGCAGATGAGTGGCCGGCGTGTACTTCCCCTGCTTGAACGGCGCAGAGTCAACAACATACCGTATCCGATCCTCAATTCCAGTCAATGCAATGATGGCCAATGCCTGATGCCCTGCCCCCCAGACGGCAACCCGCTTCGCCAAGAAACGGCTGAGGTATGCTTTGATGTCGGCCTTGATCTTTTCCTGATACTCCTGAAAGTGGGAAATATCCAGTCGGCTTCGCTTTCGCACAACGACAGAAATGACATACTCGTCGCGTAACTCGGCGTATTCAATCACGTCAAAACCATTAAGCTGCAAAGTAGTCCGCAGCGTCTCCTTCGTAAAATACAACAAATGGTCACCAATGAACTCAGAGAACAGTTTCTTCCGCAGCACCATGTCGAAATTAGGCACCTCTACTAAACCGACGGCACCGTCTCTCAGGTTGTCACATATATTCCGCAGCGCAGCATTTGGATCCGGCATGTGCTCCAAAAACATCAACAAAAGAAACGCGTCAAAGGGACCATACGCCAGCGAGCCGGCTTCCCGGTCTGGATATCCACGCGAGACAAGCAACCCATTCTTCACACATTCCGCCACAGCACTTTCAGCATACTCAAGTCCATACGCTTCGACATCAAGCGGCGAGAGAATGGAGAGGAATTCGCCACGCCCACACCCAATCTCGAGAACCTTGCGCCCGTGAAGGGAATACTTCTGAAGAAAATCGGACAACTGACGCGTTTTCGACTTTCTTATCACGTCCGAGACAGCGGCGGCACGAATCACCTCCCGGTAATAGGGTACAGGTTCGTTGTTCAACTGCACCAAACCACAGCCCGCACACTGGCAGACGTCCAGATCAACGCCTTCTTCGCGGACCAGATCAGCCGCGGTCGGAAAGTTCTGTGCGGCCTTAGGCATGTTCTTGTACCGCAACAGCGGTTCAGAGAAGAACTCCCTACCGCAAACCCTACAGGATTCTATTGCCATTCATCACTCCTGGTTGCTCGATCCTGACTTCTCTCTCCGCCACAATGCCGTCAAAATTGAGTTTCTCATCCTCGATTACTAGTGGATGATTCTTTACTTGGGTCAGTATGGCACCGACATACTCACCGATGATTCCAATGAAGATCAATTGCACTGCCGAAAAGAAAAACACGCCGATCACCAAAGGGGCCATTCCCAGTGAAAAGGTGCTCCAATAAAGCATTTTATAGACCAGATAAACTATTGCAACCAGCAGGCTAAGGCCAGCCAGGCAGAACCCGGAGAACGTCGCCAGACGCAACGGCAGCTTGGAATGGTTGACGAATCCGGTCATTGCCACGTCATACAGGGAGAAAAGGCTATGCTTGGATTTACCGTGCTTGCGCGGTGGTTGGACAAATTCAATCTCGACCCGCCGGAAACCGATTTCACTGATGAACCCACGAAAATAGGGCACGGGGTCTTTGTACAACTTGAGTGCATTCATGACCTTGCGGTCATATAGTCCGAAACCGGTAAAATTTTGAATGATGGTATCTGTGTCGGAAAACTTGGACAATAGCCAATAATAGCAACGGCGCACGCAAAACATTATGCCACGTTCCTGACTCTGGGGCTTGACCGCGGCAACAACCTCACAGCCAGCTTCCCATTTCCTAATCATGTCCGCAATCAGTTCCGGTGGATCCTGCAGGTCGGAACTCATGAGAACCACCGCATTACCAGACGCCTGCAGGAACGCGTTGTATCCCGACCGGACGGGACCAAAATTATTGGCATTCAGAATCACCTTAAATCTTTTGTCCGCAGCCGCAATACGCCGCAAAATATTCCGGCTGCCGTCCGTCGAACAATTGTCAGCCATGATGATTTCATAGGAATATTGGGGAAAACCGGCCATCACTTTGGTGATGCGGTCATAGAATTCCTTCAGGTTGCCCTCTTCATTGAAGCAACCGCTGACAATACTGACTATCTTCTTGTTTTCCATCTGCAAAGACCCATGTAATCTGCGGGTCACCCCACATCTGTGCCGCCCTAACGCAATCTTTCTACGGGAAATCCATCAATGTTATCCCGAGTGTAATGGTCGCTCAGGTAAATGTCGCACCGGGCACAGGAATAATTCTCCTGCTTCCTGTTTTCAAGCTGCATTTTCTGAAACTCATACCAAGTGTCGGATTCCCAAATTTCCTGCAGGCCGCCTTTGTCCACATTGCCCAAATTCGTACCCCCTATGAAGTCGACGCAACACGGCGCAACATCGCCATTGCTGCGAACTGCCATGGTGGTGAACGCCATCGGGCAGGCAATTCTCTTCGTACTATTTCGTTTGAAATCGGCAAGGGCATCGTCGTCACATTCATTGTAGTACTTCTTGATAAAATCAGATCCCTCCACCTTGATCCAACCGTGCGGCTTGTCAATGTACACCTCGTCGGCGACATCATGGTACATCCGAACAAAGCGCTCGTTATCCTCGCCATAAGAATCCAGCATCTTACAACTGACAAACGGCTTTTCGGCCCCCCTGCCCTTCTTGATTTCCTTCAAAACCTGTAGATTCCCATGTATGGAACTAATCTTCATGGCCGAACCGGTGACGTCCTGATGCTTCGCTTGGTCGGCCGCATATATGGAGACCCGCGCATAGTCCAACTGGCAGTCCACCAATTTTTCGGCAATGCCACGGGACAACAGGGAAGCATTGGTGGTGGTTTCGATCCGCTCCGCAATATCCGCCTCGTGCGCCAACCGCAGCATTTCGCAGAAATCGGGGCTGACCAACGGCTCCCCGTACAGGCTCAGCTTGAGAACTTTGATCTTCGGTCCTGACCAAGCCTGCAACTGTTCAATGACACGCCGGAAACGTGACATCGGCATGTTGCCCCGACTCTTCGTGAAATACGAGTCCGCCTTGATGCTTTGGAAACACTGGATGCACCTGAAGTTGCACAGGCTTGAAGGCTCGATGAGCACCGTGAAAGGCTTGCGCAAAGGCAGAACGTCCTTGAGGTTCTGCCGGTTGGTGGATTTCAGTTCGGTATACCTAATCATGGCCGCACTTCTCACATCCGCCACCGCACCCATCCGTCACAAAATCGTCCTTGTCGAACGCCTCGCTCCAGTGAAGCGGCAGCGGTTTCCCGTAGAATTTCGTCATGTATTTGTCGATGAACCCTCTATCCTCACCGGACAGGCACAACTTGCTGTACTTCTTGAAACACTTGATGCTTTGTCCGCGCTTGATAACGTCGGCCAGGCTTTCTTCAAAGATGTTGCCGATGGAGATGTGGATGAATACGCAGGGCAAAACATCGCCGTATGGCGTAATGTGCAGTGTTGAATCCACGCAGCCGCATCCCTTGTCCATACCGTAGGATGGAAAGGTATCCCGATGCAGCACGGGATATTCCTCGTGCGCCTTCCTGATGTACTCTGCATCCTCCGGCGTGATCAGCACCTCATGCTTGCCCTCCCATGCGCCGGTGGCACGGGCAATCAACACGTCAACGGTGAAACCATTCTCCGTGGCAAACTTGCCCATTTGCTTCAGTTGTTTAGCCTGGCAATTCTGTCTGGTCACGCACGTTTGAATGACAACGCTGAGTCCCACCTCCTTGGCGTTGAACATGGCATCCATGGCCTTGCGGTACGCCCCATCGCTCCTGCGGTTGTCATTGTGTTTCGACTCGTCAAAGTCGTCAAGACTGATCTTCAGCTTGTCGATGCCCATGGCTTTAAGATGCTTGGCCTTTTCCTTGGTCAAAAAATGGCCGTTGGTGCTCATTGTGAGGTGGAACTTGTCCGGCTGCAGGGCAAGAATGACATCGTCAAGATCCTTGAAAATGAGCGGTTCGCCGCCGGAGATGCAGAACTGGCAGAACCCGAGTGCATGTGCTTCGTCACTGATTCGCCGCAGGTCGGCAACCGTCAACTGCCGATCCTTCTTCTCGAACCTTGACGCCGTGCAATGCTGACATCTGAGATTGCAGGCATAGTTGTAGGCAATGTCAATGATCGGCGTGGCAAGGCCCAGCGCATGGCGTTCCGCAATCTTGCGAATCTTCTCCCATACCTGCGGCTTCTCCCGCATCAGCTTCTCGCGCTTCGCCTGCTCAAGTTCCTTGTCCGTCATGGACGTACTCCATTTCTTGCATGAGTCTATTCATGCAATCGCATAGCAAACCGTCTCATATTCCAAATTGGTGTGATGCCGCAAGTAAATCTTGTACTCTGGTGCTAGTGACTTGATGTAGAGCGGAATCTCCCACAGGTGCCGAAAGTCGTGATATGTACATACCGCCAGTTTCGGCTTTTGTGCCTTGATGATCTCTTGGGCGCCCCGAAGAGCATTGGGTTCCGCCCCTTCGATGTCCATCTTGATAAATGTGACTCTTTCATCTTTGAGCACATCATCCAAAGGCACAACATGCCCCCTGCCCTCTCCGGATCCGACGGTGCTCTGCGATTCTCCGATCCTATAAGAAATATCACACTCGCTGTCCCATATGCCAAGATTGAAAATCCTCACCCGGGTGCGTTCGGGCATCTGCTCAACATTCTCCTTCAGCGCCTTGAAATTGATGGCATCAACTTCAAATGAATAAATCCTGTCAAACTTCCCCTGCGTCCTGCCGACAAAATCCCTGATGGTGTCGCCGTTGAACGCACCAATGTCAACCAACCTCTCGTGGTTAGACAATTCGATCAGTTCCGGCGGGAAATACTGATTCTTCTCGCACGCATCCAGCATGATGTCAATGTTGCTGCCGTCGCCTAGAACGCGAGTGACGATGGCATCAAAGACCTTCTGGGATTGCCCGTCCCCAAGTAATTCATACGTTTCGCACAGCTTCTCCATGACCTCTTTATGATCATGGCGAGTCAGAAATTCGGAGGCTACGAGGTCATACTTGTAAATCTGGTTGACAGAAGGGAACCCGCTTTCCTTCAGGAAGTTGTACACCGGCTTGAATTCTCCGATCGTTACAAATACGACGCACTCGTCCTTTATGGCCACCAACTGGTCCGGCGACAGGCACCTAGCGCCACAGCACGACTTGCCCCATTTGCGTCTGTCACTGTCGCAGCAATAGTCTATTCTTCTCCCAACGTGCTCATTCCAGCTTTCGACAATGCTGTTCATGATCGCACCGCACCCATAAAACACGACATAAGGGAACCGCGCAGTCAAATCCTTGACTTCCTGCCGGTAGTCGCGTCTTTGCGCCAACAACCCGGTAATGTGCGAGCGCATCTCACAGAGGGACCGGTTGTTCATGCTCGTCGTTCCTGCTCTTCTGCAATCATATTGGCCGACACTTCCTCCGAGGCTAGATATGGCCACATATCCTCGATCGGTTTGGAAATCATGCTTCCATCAGGTGTCTTCACGGCTTGGACTTTCGGAGCTGTCACATGTGATTGGGCGACAATGATGCGGCAGAGCACTGGATCCTTGCACTCAAGCGTGCGAGCAATGACGTCCGGGAGTTCCTCGTGCGTGGCCGCCGTCTCGCAACGGATACCGTAGGCCCTGGCGATGGAGCAAAGGTCAGGCAGAGTCAGCCCGCTTCCGGGTTCTGAACCGACATAGAAGCCGTTGAACATATTGCGCTGTGTTGCCATGATGCTTCCATAGCCGTTGTTGTCGAGAATGAACATCTTGATCGGCAGCTTCAGCCTAGAAATCGTCTCCAGTTCCTGAATGTTGAGTTGAAATGCGCCATCGCCGTTGATCAGGATGGTTCGCCTGCGGTTGTTGGCAATGCATGCCCCTATGGAATATGGTAGTCCAAACCCCATCGAGCCAAGGGCAGCAGCATTCTTGATCTTCTGTCCTTTCTTAACACGCATGGCCTGATAGCTCACCTCTCCTGCCGCGCCCGAACTCTCGGGCGTTATGACATCATCAGCGGCAAGCCGTTGGAAGAGCAAGTCCGTGAATACATATAAATTGACGTTGTCTGCCGAGTTCCGATATTCCTTCAACACCACAGGATACTGTTCCTTCAGCCGCCGGCAGTAGGCCAGCCATTCGTCACGGTTCCGCGCATGAATATCCGGCTGCAGCCCGCACAGCGCCCTCATGAAATCGCCCGCGTCAGCAACCACAGGAATGTCAACGTGGCTGATCTTACGGATTTCGGCTTCATCAATGTCAACCATGACTTTCTTGGCATTCTTCCCAAAAGCGGCGCTATTAAAGGCGGTCAAGCTCGGATCAAGTCGGCTGCCAATAACAAGCAGCAAGTCGCTGTTCTGTACGATGAAATTCGCAGCGCGGCAACCCATGATTCCAGGACTTCCAAAATTCAGGGGATGCTCATAGTCAAGAAAATCAATGGTTTTCCATGTGAGCAACATCGGAATATGGTTAATTTCTGCAAACTTGCACAGCAGATCCTCTACGCCGGCCAACTTGGTCCCGTTTCCGGCCAAAATCACGGGGCGCTTGGCATCGTTCAAAAGTGCTATGATATCCGTAACTGCCGTCAAAATCCTACCAGGAGTTGCATCAGCCGCCGGAGGCTGGAATCCCTTCATTAGGGATTCGTCCACTTGCGCGGCCTGCACATCCAGAGGAATATCCAACCATACCGGCCCCATCCTACCGCTTATGGCGAAGTGCCAGGCCTTTTCAAGATGGTATCGGATCTCTTTTGGATCCAACACGGTAACGGCGTACTTGGTGATGCATGAGACCATGGACACAATATCGACTTCTTGTGAACCCATTTGACGAACACCGCTGTTCCCCTTTAGATCCGGTCTCTTGGCTTGGCCTGAAATGAACACGCATGGAGTCGAATCAAGGTAAGCGGCTGCAACGCCGGTGATGGCATTTGTGCTGCCCGGCCCTGACGTCACCAAACCGACACCGGGGAAATTAGTGTACTGACCGTACGCCTCGGCAGCGATCGCGAGAGCCTGTTCATGGAGAAAACAGGTATATTCTAAGGCTTTACACCGACCCAGTGAATCATTCAGATGCATGGCCCCACCGCCTGGCAGCATGAAGACATGCTTCACGCCTTTGCCTACCAGAAAGTTCATTACATAGTCTGACAACTTCATCGGCATGGAACCTTCTTTATGTCTGTTTGGCGGTAGAATCGCTATCCATCAAATAGTCCAAGATCTCGCGTACAGCACCATGACCACCGCCAACATGAGCCACATAAGCGACCGATTGTTTTGCCTTTGGGTGCGCGTCACCTGGAGCCGCGGAAAACCCCGCTATCGAAAGTGCTGATAAATCATTCACATCATCCCCGACAAAACAGATCTCTTCCAGCGAGAAGCCATGACACCCGGCAAAATCCCGCAACGCAGAGCCCTTGTCCTTGCATCCCTTGTAAACGGCGGTGATTCCCATCTTCTGCGCGAAGCGGTCAACCAGAGGGCTTACCTCGCCGGAAATCAGCGCGAATACAATGCCTGATTTCCGGGCTAGTGAAATACCCATGACGTCGCGGAAGGAGAAGCTCTTTGATTCCTCTCCGGCCGGCCCCCACGCAAACATACCGTCGGTGAGAACACCGTCAACGTCCAATGCAACGGCCTTAATCCGCTTCACAAACAGGCCCCCACACGTCGGAGTTTCTTGATGATCGGCTTCTCTCTTTCATAAACACGCTTCACCCCATCGCCCATGGACATTTCCACAAGACGGATGTCGCGCACAAGCCGGGTGACACCGCTGGGGCCGAGTGAAGCAGCCTGATCTGAACCCCAGATTGAACGCTCCATTGTTACATGTCGCTCCACGATGCAAGCACCCAGCGCTACGGCGGCCGAGGAGGAAGGAATTCCAGTTTCATGGCCGGAATAGCCGACAGGTACCCCGTACCGCTTTCGCAGTTCAGGAATAGCCCTGAGATTCAACTCTCCATAGTCGGACGGATAAGTGCTCGTAGCATGCAGGATGATCAAGTCCTTCTTGCCTAGCACTTCCACGGCATGGTCAATCTCGGCAAGTGTACTCATGCCTGTGGAAAGAATGAGAGGACGTCCCTTGGCGCGGTGATGCCGCAGTAAGTTGTCGTCTGTCAGACTGGCGGATGCGACCTTGTAGCATGGAGGATGGAACTGATCAATGAAATCCACGGCTCCTTCGTCCCAACAGGAGGCGAACCAGGCGATGTCAAGTTCCTTGCAGTATCTGTCTATTTCCCGGTACTTCTCAAGCCCGAATTCGAGCCCGCGCTTTAGATCGCCGTTGGTCAGGCCAAATGGATTCTCTCGAGGCTTAGCCAATTCTTCGGCGGTATAGACCACATCAATCGTACGTTTCTGGAACTTCACCGCGTTGCAGCCAGCTGCATCCGCCATTTCAATCAGCTTCTTAGCCAGCTCTATGTCGCCGTTGTGATTAATGCCGATTTCCGCGATGATATAACATGGGTGTCCATCACCAACCAGTGTATCTGCTATCTTGACCTCTGCCATGACAGATTCCCTCCTTGTACGCATTTACGGCACTTTGAATCACACCACTCTCCGCTATGGCGAACCTCTCCTTCGCTCCGAATAACGCCAGACCAAAACATCTCGTATACTGAGAGAGAAACAAACACTTTCTCAATGAATTCCACCCGCTGACCCCATCTGAGCAACATTATACCAGAAACCAAAAATTGCGCAAGAACTTGACGGAGAGCAGCTAGCCAACCTATTATCCAACAAATCTATGACGCAATTCCTGACCAAGATACGGATCCCATTAGTCCTAGCCGTGTTCTCCCTTGTCTTTGCATCCATGACCGTAAGTAGTTTTGTCCAAAAGTCCTCAATCTGGGATGAATCGATACATCTTGTAGCCGGATATGTGATGGCTAAGGATCATGATTACAGAGTTAGCCATGATCACTTGCCTTTTCAACGACTTTTGGCAGCGTGCCCACTGCTCCTGATGCGCGATGTCGCCATCTACGCTGAAGATATCCTTGGACCCGCTAGCGCCGAACAGCCACGTGATCCTAATCGTATCTTCTTTACCATCCACGATGCGATGTACAAGACGAACAATGCAGACAGGCTGTTGTACCCGGCACGGTTCATGTCAGTACTGTTGGGCATTCTGCTAGGTATCCTGGTATTTTGCTGGGCAAATGAACTCTGGGGATTCTGGCCGGCTACAGGTGTGCTGGCCGTATATGCTTTCGAACCGAATATCCTGGCCCACTCCAGCCTCGTCACAACTGATTTCGGAATCACGTGTTTCTTCTTCGGGACAATCTATTTCCTCTGGCGCCTGACTCGATCTTTAACTGTTCTCAATTTTGTTGGCTTTGCCGCTTTCTTCACACTGGCGCAGATAAGCAAATTTTCCGCGCTGTTGCTCCTACCGATTGCTGTTGGCCTGCTCCTGATCCGCGCTTTTCGCTCCACGCCCTGGCCATGCCGGATTGGATTGGGCAAGGTGCTGTCTAAACGCGGATCGCGCACCATTTGCGCAATGGCAACCATACTAACACTTGGGCTGGTCACCTATACCGGGGTCTGGGCTGCCTACTCGTTCCGTTACCGGCCCAGTCCATACAGCTCCGAGACGATCACTTGCGACCAGAACGAACGATTGGCTCAAAGATTTGGCAATTGGGTCGACAGACATCATTTGCTGCCAAACGCATATATTCAGGGGTTCATCGGCGGCAATAAGGTCGTACAAGGGCATGGGGCATACATTCACGGCAAGTATAGCGTAACCGGTTGGTGGTACTATTTCCCTGTTGCATTCCTTGTCAAGACCCCGGCGGCCGTCATCTTGCTCTTCGCTGCCGGTCTGGCGCTCTGCATCTTCCATTGGCGACGCTTCTGGGAGGATTGGTTGTTCATTTTGCTTCCGGTGTTTCTGTTTATGGGCGTCGCCATGACCACAACATACAACATTGGGTTGCGCCATATTCTGCCTATCTATCCGTTTGTCATACTGCTCACCGGCCTATGCATAGCGGAGCTTTGGAATGCCAGACCCCTGCCCCGATCAATCGATGCTGGCGAACACCAGTCAACCCCACCCGGCACTATCGGGGGAGAGACCGGCAAGGCGGCAGGGCGCGCAATCTTCGGACGGGGACGCAAGATCATGGCTGCCGTATTCGTCGGCCTCGTCGTTCTGGAATCCGCGCTTGTGTATCCTGACTATCTGGCGTTTTTCAACGTATTCGCGGGCGGTCCGTCCAATGGCGATAAGTGGCTGGTGGATTCCAACCTCGATTGGGGCCAGGACCTCAAAGGACTGAAGCGCTGGATGGATAAACGGAGCGTAAACCACATTAACCTGTGCTATTTCGGTACCGCTGATCCGGCGTATTACGGGATCAATTGCACTTATCTGCCAGGCAGCGAACCGTTCTACAGACAGAACCTGATTCAAGGTCCCAAGTTGCCGGGCTACGTGGCGATCAGTGCCACAAACCTGCGCGGGGTCTATTTCAGCGAAGCCGGCCGCGCCCTCTACCGTCCCTTCCTGGATATGCAGCCCGTGACCGTGATCGGTCATTCCATCAAAGTCTACTGGGTCGCTAATCAGTGGTGGTAGGAAGTGGTGAGTGGGGAGTGGTGAGTAGTGAGTGGGGAGTGGGAAGAAAGACCTTAGACGGGAAAAACATAGACCATAGACCTTAGACAAAAGAGAAATGCAGCCGCGGATCCACCTTCGCCGAGGCTACGGCGGACATGTGCACGCGGACCTGCCAGCCCCGCCCGACTCGGCCTGCCCGACAGCCTGGCCCTATTGGCTGCTAACCTATTCTGCTTTCCACAAGGTCGCCTTCGATATATTGATGGATCAGGCTTGAAATCAAAGTCTGATAAGGCATCCCTTTTCCCATGGCCTTCTTTTGGATTCCTTTCAGGTCATGATCGTAGAGTCGTATTGTCACTCTTCGGTCCTTGCGCAGTGTCTTTTCAGCAATCGCCTTTATGTGTTCTTTCTCCCTCTTTGACGGGGAGGAAAGCTTCATCGTGCCCTTATCATAGGCGTCAAGAATTCCTTCTTCTTCTTTGTCCAGTTTCATCTTATTCACCACCTTTATTGAAGTCTCTTGTTGCTTTTCTGCTTGGGATTATGGTTTTCAGAAAGACGTAGTCACCCACAATCACATGAGGAACCAGATAAATATAGCCTTCGACATTGACGAAATAAACCCTCCGCCCCGGATATTTCGTCTTGTCCGGATGATCTGAGGTCTTCCATACATCGCCCCGGGACAAGTGGAAGACAATTTGCTCGAAAGATATACGCCTTTCCTTCTTCAGCCACTCATTCTTCTCAGGATTCCAATCGTACCTCATTCCGGCAATGTACATCTAATGTGCATACAAGGTCAATCCCTTTCCATCGACATTAGACCAGAATTGAGCACTTTCTCGCATTCTTAATCGCCCCTCTTCATCGGTTACGCTTAATGCATGCGGACACGATAACACGCCGGGTCAGGCATGCAAGTGGCACAACAGGGCGCGCAGACCGCTGACGACGAGACGCTGAACCCGAAAGGCTGACCTTGACGATTCTTCCTTTTCTCTTGCCATCTGTGTTCTATTTATTACTATGTAACACATGAAGATTGTAATGGATGCAGACTGTCTGATTAAACTGACCAAAGCCGGCCTCAAGGAAGAGGTTTGCCGAAGCATGACCGTCTTCATCCCCGGCGAGGTAAAACGTGAAACTGTCGATCAGGCGGACGGTCGTCCCGATTCAACACGCATTGCCGAAAACATCAAGGCTCGCTTGATACATGTAAAGGGAGATGCTACTGGAACCCGAAAGGGTGAAAGTGCAGTCCTTGACCTCTACAATACAGGGACGTTTGACGCCGTAGCCAGTGACGATCACAGGTTCTTGAAGCACCTTAGAGGCTTGGGTGTTCCGTTCGCTGTGCCTGCGGCCCTCGTTGTTCTGACTGCAAGACATCGAAAACTTGACAATCAAGAGACACTGAATCGCCTTCTTTCTCTGAAACCCTATGTCAGCCAGGAACAATATGCGGTCGCGGCAATGAGCGTAAGGCAGGAGTAAAATCAAATGACCACCAAGACATTGAGATTGCCGGATGACTTAATCACTGCCGTTCAAACCGTTGAACATGCCGAGCACATCGAGGAATCGACCGCAATGCGTAAACTCATGCGGATGGGTTTCGAGTTGTACACCGCGCGTCTCTACCAGACCGGACAAATCTCTCTTCGCCAGACCGCAAAGAGGCTGGATCTTTCGCTCTCTGAAGCCCTCGACGTCCTCCAACAACTTGGCGTCAGCGGGAACGTCACCGCAGATGACACGCTTGCATCTCTTCGATCTCTGAATCTCTAATAGAAAGATCCCGCTCCCTGTAAGGGAACCCCTTAGACCTTAGACATTAGACCATAGACCTTAGACAGAAGAGAAATGCAGCCGCAGATCCACGCGGATGGACGCGGATAGAAGAGTGGTGAGTTGGGAGTAGTGAGTGGGGAGTGGGAAGTAGGACCGCAGACGGGAAGACCTTAGACCATAGACCTTAGACAGGAGAGAAATGCAGACGCGGAGAGGGAGACGACTCGCAGAATAGAACGCATCTCCATACTTTTGCAGAATAACCGGAACCTTTACGAATCCGCTTCTTCCTCCAATTCGAGCAGGCGAACATCCTCCATGTCCACGGGCCGCCCCGCCGCACGCTTTGAACTGATCAGGTCCGCCTTCGAAAGAATGAAGAAATCTTGCCCTTGATACTTGACGGTCTTCCGCCGTAACCAGGCATCGGGAAAAAGGATTCCAGGCGTGGAGGTCTGAACGTCGACGCGAACACGATCCTTGAAGATGGTGATCTCGTTGGCCAGCACATCCCCTGCCGACGTCAACGACGCGGTACCGAGACCGGCCTCTATCAACGCATCCAACAAGCGCTGCGCATTCTCGGGAGTGGCCTCGATAAGAATATCCAGATCAAACGTTGCGCGCGGTACTCCGTAGAGGATCGATGCGATGCCGCCAATCACAACGTATTTCACATCATGCCGGCAAAATGACCTGAACACGTCCTGAAGCCGATTGAGCATGTTTCTTCTCCGCCAAGGAAGGATTGACTGCCAGCGCAAGATCGGTCAGATCGCACAGCAAACGCATGCGATCTTCCATTCTCAAGGAACGGAACCACCTGGTTTTTGCCTCCGGCGTTTCTTCCCTGCGGTCATGAGATATTGTGCCTCGCTGATCCATGAACATACTGTAACAGAATAAGTCACTATTTCCAACAAGGATGTTCAGAATTGCGGAGCAGGTTGGTGGACACGGATAGAAGAGTGGTGAGTTGGGAGTGGTGAGTGGGGTGGAAATGTCAGAGGTAGGAATTGGACACTTTCTCGTGCTCTTGATCCCCACACTTCATCGGCTACGCTTAATCGAACTGCTTATTCGATTGGTTAGGCACCGCTAATTCTTAACCTTTACAACAAGACTCATCCGGACACGGCAACAGAGTGCCGTGGCTACAGCGGAAGGCTCGATTCCTGTAGCCGCCCCGCCATGGCTCGCCATAGCCCCTTGGGCGACGGCGGCTCTGTCGGGGCGTGCGTTAGGGGCTATATGCGATGCTCTTGCCGCATAAGTCAAACGACTATTGTGATGCTGCGGCAATTGATCCTGGAAAGAAACAGTGAAGAAGACTATCTTCGAGGTCTTGGCACCCTCTTGGGACACGGCGCGTTAGGGAACCGTCTCCGCCGTAGGCTTCGCCGAGCCACGGCAACGCGCCCTACCTTGTCGCCGGGCATTTCAAAAACACCCACCTGTGGGCGAAATTGCCAGCTTTCAACTGCTCCTAGTTGAAACGAATCCGTCCGCCTTGCTCTTCACTCTTGGCCATTATCGCATGGAAGGTAGTCTGCTATGTTCTCTACGCTCAGTCCAAGCCACTTGGGGTGATGGCGCGGATAGGAGGCGATCAGTTCCTGGGCCCTGTGGTTCAGTCCACCGGTGTTCAGCTTCGACCGGTTCAGCTTAATATCGGCAATTGCGATCGTCTTCTTCATATCGTTGATTGCAACCAGATCGATCTCGTTCTGGTTGCCACGCTCCCAGTAGGAGCCGATGCGATTGTAGTTTCCGGTCTGAGCCAGCAGTTCATGAAAGCACTTCTCCAGGAGTACGCCGCAGTAGACAGAATAGTCGCGCTGGATGATTTCTCTGATGTAGGCGAAATTGCCGGTCTCCACAGCGGAACGATTACGGTAGATAAAACGGAACCAGAAGGTCAGAAAGTTGTCGGTTATCCTGTATTTCTGAAGCCTGGAATTGGGTTTGGCGTCGATCGGCTTGTGCCTGGTGATGATGCTAAAGGTGTTCTCCAGCCGATCCAGGTAACCACCGATATCCGCCTCCAGAATAGACTGCATTTCCATCCGGGCGGTCTTGCCGAGAGAGATCAGTTCCAGAATGGAGAAGTAGATTCCATAGTCCCTGCCGAACTCTTCGATCAACAGGTTTCGTCCTTCGTTAAGCAAGGGTGAGTCGGGCTGCAGTAAGAAATCCATCATGCGATCGAAGGTCAGAGCTTCATTGGCGACGAGCATATCAAGATACTTCGGCATTCCACCCGTCAGGACGTAGCAATCGAACAGAGCTTTCATCCCAGTCAGTTCATTATCACCCAGAATCTCGTGAATCGTTGTTATCGGGAAGGGCTTGAGGGACAGGATGCGATCCGCCCTGCCGAACAAAGGCTCCTTCTCTTCCTCGAAAATTCGACGCATCAGGGAATAGACAGACCCAATGCATATCAGATTCAGGTGACACTTACCCTTGTTGAGATCCCAAAGGTGTTGAATTTCGGAGTAGACAGCGGGGTTGACCCGGAGAAACTCCTGAAACTCGTCTATGATCAGCGTGAATGGTTCCTTCTTCGAAAAGTCCAGCAGGAGGCGGAAGATATCCCTGAACGTCCTGATTTCCCCGACGACCGGCATGTCGAACTGCCTCTGGATATCCTCCAGATACTCCGAGCAGAGAAGTGGTTCTGACTTCTTCGAGACAAAGAGGTAGAGATACCTGCGGGACTGAGCGAACTCCAAAGCCAGAGAGGTCTTGCCGACCCGCCGTCTTCCCGTAAGGACGGTCATTCTGGCAGAGCCCCCCGTCTGCTTTTCCACCTTGTCCAATTCGGCCAGTTCCCGTTCTCGATCATAGAACTTCATGAGCGATCTCCATTACAGTAATGGCTATTACAGTAACCTGTGCTGTGGTAATGTAAAGCAGGAAATGCAGAAAGAAGAGTGGTGAGTGGGGAGCGGAAGAGAGACCTTGGACGGGAAAGACATAAATCATTGTGGGTGGCTGATTGACTCAAGTGTGGTTTCTGGAGCCTCTCGCTCCCTGAAGGGGAGCTGCATAATAGCCCACCGAGAATCGGTGGGTTACGGGGTGCCGCCCAAATCCCCAGGGATTCTCCCTGGGCTGACATGCGCCTCCCCTTCAGGGAGGTAAGACAATCCACACTTGAGTCAATCAGCCACGCACGTAAATCTTAGACCATATCAGACCATAGACCTTATTGTCACAAGCACAGCAGTAATTCTCATTTTGACTGTTCGAGCACGATTCGGCTCTTTCCCTGTAGGGCTGCCGCTTGCGGCGCGCCATCTTCAACGTGCTATCTTGTAACATCCCAGCGGCGCGCCGACAAGCGGCGGCCCTACAATGCACAAACTCTGTTTTGCACCCACCTGCGCCAAAATGAGAATTGCCACAAGCACAGAGAGCAATATTGACAAAATCCTATCTCTGAATACCATGCAGACCATGAAAATAGTGGTGGTTTTTGTTAGGATCGCAGAACTGGCAGACTGGTTGTCGCTGTCTCAAATGGAATTAGAATATGGTTTTTGATCTCAAGCAAAAAGAAACACTGAAAAGGGATCTGGTTTCCTGTCTAGCAGAAGACCGTGAAATCCGGCGGATTGTAATTTTTGGCTCATTCTTGACTTCAACCAGCCCGGCAGATATGGATGTGGCCGTTTTTCAGGACAGCAATGAATCATATGTCGCTCTGGCGATGAAGTACCGCAGGCAGGCTAGGCCGGTTTCAATGCGAATTCCGCTGGACATTATCCCGCTCCGAAATGGCATTACGGACGATCGTTCTTAAGGGAAATTGAGTCGGGAGAAACTGTTTATGATCGCTGACAGCCACGGTTGGCTGGATTATGCCGATGAGAACCTGGAGGTCGCCCGGCTGGCACTCAAAGGAGGATATTAGAAAGATCACGTAGGGGAAAGACCTTAGACTTTAGACAGAAGATGTGAGTGGGGAGTGGAGAGTGGGGAGTGGGGACCGGGAGAAAGACCTCAGACGGGAAGACCATAGACATTAGACAGAAGATGTGAGTGGGGAGTGGGGAGTGGGAAGAAAGACCTTGACCGACCTTAGACATTAGACCTGCAATTTCCGCCACAGGTTTCGACCATGTTCACTTCATGGTCAATCCCTTTCCATGGACATCAGACCAGAATGTCAGAGGTCGGAATTGGGGACTTCATCGCATCCTCAGCCGATGCAATTAGAACAAAAGCAGCAGCGGATAACCGTGTAAGTGTGGGATAAAGTGCAAGGGAGACGGGATGGCGTCAACATGAGTGTCAAACGGAAATCAGGATGCGACAAAGGCGGGAGAAACTGTTTATGACTTGAATTGATCTTCGACGTGTGGTTCAATTTTCATCAGTGAATGAGGAGTTGATTATGGCAAATGCGGGAACATTCGAGCGGGTTCTGGAGGCAGTTGAATGCTTGCCTCTTGAACAGCAGGAAGACTTGCTGGGACTGGTGCATCACCGGCTCGTGGACAGCAGACGTGCGGCATTGGCTGGCGTTATCAAAGAAGCACGAACCGACTATCGATCGGGCAAAGTCAAGAGAGGTGCGTAATCCGGTCAAATCGGCCACCCATTCCGGGATAAATCGGCCACCCTATCGGAGCGAAGCGACGCTGTTGACTTGGCTTGTATGACAGTGGCCGATTTGAGTCAAGAAAAAGGGTGTTTTTC
>Ga0247841_10004723_pt1 | contig 22980 bp, 19 predicted proteins | sample LaCruzMarch2015__2_FD_192410 | JGI IMG/M metagenome (GOLD analysis project Ga0247841, IMG submission 192410) | Freshwater microbial communities from meromictic Lake La Cruz, Castile-La Mancha, Spain - LaCruzMarch2015_18m | ecosystem: Environmental > Aquatic > Freshwater > Lake | place: Spain... | reverse complement strand
TAGAGGTTGCAAAATCAACTGGAATAATTGAATTTGATAATCGTGTTCCTGACGTTGGTGTTACAGATGTAAACGAATTTACTATTTATGATTCATACATCAAAGGAACTGGAAACATTATTGGTGGGGTTGTTAATGATATTGATTTAAACTCAGAAACTAAAGGATATACAATTAATGGAATTGATTATATTGATTGTATAGGTGATAGTAATTGTGTTTTTACAAATAACCAAATAATTAAATATGGAATAATATCTGTTGATGGGAATAGCTATATATTTAATACAAGAATAGGACACACAGTTGATGATAATTATGGTTATGGTTCTCCAACAATAACATACACTGGAGACTATACTGCTCCAGTAACAAGCGATAATTATAATAGTGAATGGTTTGATTCTAATATAACTATTATTTTATCAGCTACAGAAATTGGAAGTGGAGTTAAGAATACTTATTCATGTGTAGATGATACTAATACATGTACTCCTGATCAAACAGGTACTTTAGTAAATGTAAGTTGTAATATGAACACTGTTTGTGAAAAGTATGTAAGATATTATTCTGTTGATAACTTAGATAATAATGAAGAAACAGAAAGTGGAATAAAAAGTGTTAGAACTAAGATTGATATAAATAAACCTTTTACAAGTATTGACTTTTCATCTTCAAATTGGGTAAATTCAGCACAAACAATAAATTTTACTTGTAATGATTATTCTGGTTCAGGGTGTGCAAGCACACATTATAAAATAAATAGTTCTCCAGTATGGACTGATGGGAACGTAGTTACTATTTCAGTAGACGGTAATTATCTTTTAGAATATCAATCCACTGATTTAATTGGGAATATTGAAGATACAAAATCAATTTACGTTGCAATTGATTCAACTTCTCCAACATTTAGTACACTTGATAATAATAATATTTGGTTAAATGCTCCTTTCAATATATATTCTGTAGACGTTAACTTCGAGATATCTGGAAAAGAGAGCGCAAAAGTAAGAGTTAATTCTGGATCTTGGATTGATATTAATGTTTTAGGAACTACATATTATACAAACATTACTTCAGATGGAAACAATATAGTTGATTTTAACTTAACTGATTTAGCAAACAATTCATTAACAGGAACAGTTTATGGTTTATTGGATACAAACTATCCAGTAACAACTTCAACAAGTTGTGGAACTGGATGGAATAATGACTCCCAATCTATAACCTTAACTTGTACTGATTCTTTATCTGGTTGTAATCATACTTATTATGAATTAAATTCTAATGAAAGTTGGATTGATTCAAATACAGTTGGAGTTTCTCTAGATGGAAATAATATAATTAACTTCTATTCTGTAGATTTAGCAGGAAATATGGAACTTGAAAATGAAATGTATTGTGCAATTGATAAAGTTGCACCTACAATTGGTTCTATACTTAATAATGATACGTATTATTCTCAAGATTTTAATATTGTGTTTGATCAAGTTTCATTTGGATCATCAGAAATTGGAAATGCATTATATAGATTAAATAGTGGATCTTGGACATCTATGTTTACTGATAATAATATTGACTTTAATGTTTTAATAAGCTTAGATGGAAATAATGTTGTTGATTATAATTTTGGAGATACAGCTGGAAATTATACTACTGGAACCGTTTATGGATTAATTGATAGAACCGGTCCTTTATTTTATGATGCTAATTGGATTTCTCCAACTGATAACTATACTTTCCGTACAAGTTCACTTGATATTAATGGATATATATCTAAAGATGAGATAATAAATCCAGATCTCAATAGTGTATTAATAAGTTTTGATAACGAAGTCTCTGTTGTTACTGCTATACTTACAAATGAGGGTGGAGGAACATACTCTTGGATATATAATTATGTACCTGGATTTACGGAAAATAGAGATGTAAATATAATTGTTTATGCAACAGATAATCTAGATAATCAATCTACAAAACTAAGAAGAACTATACATTATATTGATTCTAATTCTCAAATAATTATAAATGATATGAATTTGTTCCAAGATGGATATCTTACAGCAAATGTTGATTTAACAACATACAGTGATGTGGATGTTATATTTGATTTTAATGCACAAGGAGATGCAGTTGATGTAAATTCTGCAAAAGTATATTATCGTGCACCAGTTGATGATCAAAATTGCTTTGGTGTTATTAGAGCAACAAAGCAATGTGCTTGGAAAATGGAAGATGATCTTAATTTCTTCACATCTACACTTCTTGATACAAATCGTTATAACTTTATAAGCAAAGAAGATGATGATCACGTGTTTAAGGCGTGGGTATACAATTCAGAACCAGATCATTTCAAAACAAATGCAGGTAGCTTTTCTTTGTATGGAACAAACAGATGGATAAAAGCATTACATACTTTAGTTCCAACTGGTCCAAATTATTTTTATAATTTTAGTTTCTCTGCAGCACCACCAGCAAGTTCTAAAGATCTGATTTATTATGATTGTAATAATGAAACAAATGATCCAACTACAGATCCTGGTTGTTTGTTAGTTTCCTTTAGGTATGATACTCCTAAAGATGAAGATGGATTTTATTCAATAAAATATAATGCAAATGATCAAAACCAAATTGAAGGTAACTTAAATAGTTCGTTAAATGTTGATGGTAATCATTGGACTTATCTTTATTGCCCAACTTGTACAGTTTCTGATAATTGGAAATTAGATTATATTTTAGAAAATACAAACGTAGATAGAGCAAGAAACTGGACAAGTACTGCAGGCTCAAGTTTATTTACTGCAATTACTACTACACACAACTTCCATTATCATTATTTAATACCAACTCAAGATAATTATGCTGAATGGTATGTAACTTTAGACAATCAAGCAGGAACTACATTTACTAGTGACACATATAGAGAACAAATTAATGTAGGAAATCTTCCACCTCTTCCAGATGGTTTTAATTCTCCACTTACAAATAATTATTATAAAGGTGTAGTTGATATTAATTGGAATGTTTATGATCCTGAAAATGATCCTCTACTTTGTGATTTTAATATTATAAATAGTAGTGATGTAGTTGTTTATCAAATATTTGATGTTAATGCAAGCAATTATGAAAATCATTATTGTATTTCAAGTTTTGATTCTTCTGGATTAAATAGTGGAATGTATATAATTGCAGGAAATTCTAGAGAATATACCACTGATTTTAATTTTTCTAGAGGTTCAACAAATCAATTTGGAATTGATAATAATTTACCTATAACAACCTTTTCAGGATGTAATAGTTCTTGGAATAGCACAAATCAAACAATTACTTTTGATTGTTCAGATACTAATGGTAGTGGATGCTCTTCAACTAACTATAGAATAAACTCAGGTAGCTGGATAAGTTATTCAACTCCTTTCTCAGTAAGCCTAGATGGTAATAATATAATTGATTATAATTCAATAGATGTTGTAGGAAATACAGAAATTACAAAAACATCATATTGTGCAATAGATACTAGCGTACCAATTGTTTCTGCTCCAGTAATATCAAATTATAATACACAATATGATTCTGGATCTCAATTATTTGTTAAAGGCCCAATAAGCATTAATGCGGATGTTAATGATTTAGTTTCAGGAATTTCAGTTTCAGATATAAATCAATCATCTTGTGAATATTCTATAGATGGTGGAAGTAATTGGTTATCTGCAGATTATAATTCAGAAACATATAAATGTGAGAAAAATTCAATTACTTTAACTAATAATCAAAATAACCTATTTAAATTTAAAGTGAGTGATAATGTAGGTAATACAAGCACTGGTGCATCATCTTTATCATACATTTCAGATTCAACAGCTCCAACATCAAGTGATAATGCACCAATTGGCTTAGTAAGTGGAAATATATCAATTATAATTAGTTCTGTAGATCATTTAAGTGATGTTAATGTTATTTATTATTGTTCAGATGAAGTAGATAGTTGTGATCCTTTATTTGGAACTTTTGTTCAAGATAAAAACACAACCACAAATCTTTCTTGTGGGAGTACAACTTGTACAAAGTACGTAAGGTATTTTGCTATTGATAATCTTGGAAACATAGAGGTTGCAAAATCAACTGGAATAATTGAATTTGATAATCGTGTTCCTGACGTTGGTGTTACAGATGTAAACGAATTTACTATTTATGATTCATACATCAAAGGAACTGGAAACATTATTGGTGGAGTTGTTAGTGATATTGATCTAAATTCAGATACTAAAGGATATACAATTAATGGAACAGATTATATTGATTGTAATGATTCTCCAAACTGTACCTTTACAGATACAAATCAAATAGTTGTATCTGGTATAAATGTAACTGATGGTGATACATATTCATTTAACACTAGAGTTGGGCATAGTACAGATCTAAATTATGGATATGGTTCTCCAACCATAACATATACAGCTGATTATAATGCTCCAATAACAACAGATAATTATGATGGATTATGGCATGATTCTAATGTAACCGTGACTTTGTCTAATGATGAAACTGGTTCAGGAACTAAGAATATTTATTATTGTATAGATGAAGATGATTCTTGTACTCCAACCACAATTGGTAATAACGTAATTGTTGGTTGTGATCTTGGATCTGTTTGTAAACAATATTTAAGATACTATTCAGAGGATAATTTAAGTAATATCGGTGATATAGAATAGTACTTATGTAAGAATAGATAAAGAAAAACCAATAACCACAACAAATGCAACAAGTGATTGGTTAAATTCAGCAAGTATTACTCTAACCTGTACAGAATTAGGGTCAGGATCATGTGTTACTGAGTATAAATTAGATGGTACTGCTACTTGGACTACAGGAAATACAGTAAATATTAATACAGATAGTAATCATTTACTTGAATATAGATCAATTGATGCAATTAATAATACAGAAATTATTAAATCAACTTATGTTGCTATAGATTCAACAGATCCAACTTATAGTATAGATAATAATAGTATTTGGTTTAATTCTGATTTCAATTTACATTTCTTAGACGTAAATTTCGAAGTTTCTGGAAAACAAAGTGCACAAGCAAGAATTAATTCTGGATCTTGGATTGATTTGAATAATTTATCAAATACCTATTACACACCAATAACTGTAGATGGAAATAATATAGTTGAATATTCATTTATTGATAATGCAAACAATTCAGTGACTGGAATAACTTATGCTTTACTTGATAAAATTGCACCAGTAACTGATTATTCAGGATGTGATTCAGGATGGAATAATGAATCAAAAATAATTATCTTTTCATGTACTGATGCTACATCTGGTTGTGCACATAATTATAGTAAAATTGATTCAGGTTCTTGGGTTGATTCAAATACATTAATAGTAAATACAGATGGTAATCATTTAATTGAATATTATTCTATGGACACAGCAACTAATTCAGAAATTCAAAAAAGTTTCTATTGTGCTATTGATGCAGAAACACCAACTATAGATTTAATAATTAATAATGATGTCTATAATTCATATGATTATGATTCTCAAGATTTCAATGTAATATTTAATCAAGTTTCATTTGGTTCATCAGGAATTAAAGATGCATTATATAGATTAAATAGTGGGTCATGGATATCATTGTTTACTGATGATAATATTGATTTTTATGTCCCAATTACAATTGATGGAAATAATCAATTAGATTATAATTTTGTGGATAATGCAAATAATTCATTATCTGAAACAACTTATGCTTTACTTGATACTGTTGCACCAGTTACAAATTATTCAGGATGTGGAACTGGTTGGAATAATGAAGATAAGACAATAACCTTTTATTGTACAGATGCAACATCTGGATGTTCAAACAATTATAATAGATTGGATTCTGATTCTTGGGTTGATTCAAATACATTGTTAATTGATACTGATGGTAATCATTTAGTTGAATATTATTCTATTGATAATACTGCAAATATTGAATCAGAAAAGAGTTTTTATTGTGCAATTGATACAAATGCAGCAGTTATTGATTTAAGTGCAACTATTTCAATATACAGAGCAACAATTAATTTAACTAGTAATGAAGATGTTAGTTGTAGAATTAGTGATAATAATATAGACTTTGATAGTATGGATGCAAGTACAGAAAAAACAGGTACTAGTATGTCTTGGATATATGATAGTTTAGCAAACAATGATTACAATTATTATGTTGTTTGTAAAGACATAGCTAATAATTTAACTTCTGAAGTAATAAACTTTAGAATTAATTACGGTAGTCATGGAGGTAATAGCACAATAACTTCTCATGACGAATCTCTTGAAACTAATGAAGCAGGACTTACACCACCTGAAGTATTAATTTTTACAAGATCTGAAGAAACATCTGACGGGTTAATAATTACAAGAATTGTAAAAATAATTGTTTCTGAGAAAAATGAAGTATTTAATATTAGTGCAAGATATTCAGTTTTATTACATAATCCAAGTAGAGGGATAATTAAGGGTATATTCGTTACTGAATATATTCCAAAGGAAATTGCAAAGGATATTTCTGATATCATCTTTGATATTACTCCAGATAGGATAATAAGTGCAGATCCGATTGTACAGTGGTATGTTTTAGAAATACAACCAGGACAAACAATTGATTTTAATTATTCTATAAATACTATTGCTGATGATGACATCTTAAAAGATGCAAACAATTTCTTTGAAGAAATTAAGATGATTGATGCAAATATAAATAAAAATCCAGTTGATAATTTAGATGAAAATCTAGTTATTCCAAGCATTGATGAAAATAAAGATGTAGCTATAGTTGATAATATTAAGAAGTATGTTGATAGTGATTCATATAATAAACATAAATTGCCTATCTTATGGATTATATTAATTTTATTATTAATTTATTTAGCTATAGTTATAATCCACCATAAGCAAAAAGGAAGAAAGCAGAAATTACATTTTTAAAATAAAATAAATTAAATTAGAGGTGTTTTTATGAAAGGTACAATTAAAAATAAGTTTTGTGGATGCGGACAAGCTGTTTATGGACTAGGCTTTATTGGAGCAGTAATCTATTTTATAAGTACTGCAACTGGATTTTGGGTGGGAGTTCTTGGTTTTTTAAAAGCTCTACTTTGGCCAGGGTTTATAGTGTTTGGTCTTCTAAAATTCTTAGGACTTTAAATTTTAAGTCCTATAATATAATTTAAATACTCTTTTATCTATTATTTTATAATTAAAAAATCAATTTAAGGAGAAATGAATAAATATGTTTGACTTAAGAAAAACTATTGGTTTTCCATATATTAATATTAAATTTTTAGGTATTATTTTTGCTTTAATGCTTCTCGCATTAATTGGGCCTACAGTTTTAATAATTTCAGCTGCATTAATCTTAATTTTGGGTACTGGGTTTCTTGCAAGTTTACTAAATACAGGTAAGTTAAATAGATTTGATAAGAAAACATGGGGGAATATATTTCATTTCTCAGGAATATTTATTCTTGTATCAATTGTATTTTTTATAATTGAAGGAATAATTGTTTTTATTGGTTTTATTCCATTTTATTTAATAACACAAAGTGCAAATATTAATTCAGCATTAATCATTGTTGTTTCAATAATTATGGTGCTATTCATGATTGCTGCTGGTATTGTTGAAGTAATTAAGCTAGTTGGATTAGTTAAATATTTCCAAAATAAAAAGTTTGAAAACTTCTTTGCATTTAAATCAAATCTTAAAACTATTTGGACAAAGAATTTCTTAGTATCAATTCTTTTCTTTATAGGTTACTTTGCAATGTATATTGTTGGTGTTGCTATAATAATAGCTATTGCTGAATTTATTGGGTTTAATGTAAACACAGCTGGCTCTGTAATTGGAATTTTATTATTATTTATTATCTATGTAATAATGGGTGGATTATATTCATCTATTAATGAAGCAATTAGAAATAAATAAAAGCTGTTATTATTGTTGGACAGTTCTTATCTGCCCAACCAATCAATATCTTTAAATATACTTTTTTTCATAATATATATGTTAGTGGTTTGTATTTTGGCATGCTTATCTTTGGAAACAAAGGTAGACAAGGAAAGTCCGCTCACCCTTAATAAAAAGACAAACATCCTGCAAAGGATGCTTTCTGAACAGAAAAAGAACAGCTTGTTTTCGATTATCTTATGATGTGTAATCACTGAGGAGAAAATAAGAATTGCTGAAAAATTTATCAGAAAGAGTGTGGTGCAAGGAGAAATTTACCTCCGCATAAGACAGATTGCCAATTTAGTACAGAAAGCGGCTTATAGCAGACCACTAGCCATTTTCACTTACAAAGAAATCTATTTTTAAAAGAATTGTTTCCTATCTTATTTGATAAGATATGCCATATAAAAGACCTATAGGATATAGAACACCAAAGGAAATAGTTGAGTCTACTCCATTTATTAGAAAAACAGAAGCTTCTTTTACAAAAAAGAAAGGACCTTTTCAAGAATTAAAAGAAATAAGTGTATCTAGAACTAAAAATTCTACACTTCCTGATTTTTATAAAATTGAAAATACTGCATCTCATTCACATATTACTAAATCAGTTAAATCATATGTGCCCCCATCGATTCAAGATATTACTGGTGCGGTAGGTAACTCCATTTTACATAACATACATACCTATGAAATATTTATAATTGATAAAAAGAGCGGTAAAAATATAGGTAGAACCTTTTTTTCATTAACTAAAAAAACAAATAAAATAATTAAAGATGAATATAATAAAAATAAGGATTTTGTTTCTGAGAAATATATACAAAAAGCTTATTTTAAAAATAATCCAAAAAGACTTGAAGAACTAAAGAAAGATAAAGGCTTGTATGCTACAGTTAAGAAAAAATTATTATTCCAGAGATTACTTGAAGACAGAGTTTTTTCTGAAAATAAATTTCATTTACCATCTTTAGGATATAGAAGAGTTCTAGTTCCAGTGTCTGAGTATGTTCAAATCCTTCAAAAAGAATTTGGTCTTCAATTAAGATTTGTTGCAATGCCTGGATATAAGTTCAATCCAGAGAAAGTAATATTTGAAAAAATTAAATAAAGTGTGATATTATATATGCCAAATAAAAGACCAATTGGATATAAAACCCCACATCAAATAATTGAATCAACTCCAAAGATAAACAAATATGAAGTTCTATTTACTAAAGAAAAAGGTTTTTTTAAAGAATTAAAACAAAACTCTAAGCCCTTATACAGAAACGTTGTATCTGAATATTTCAATAAGGATATGAATTTTAAAAAAAGCCTACACAATCATATATACACAAAAAAAATATTAATAATTCCAAGCCCAAGTGATCTAGTTGTAAATTATTATGAGCATTATCTTTATCCAAATACTTCAAATTTATATACTATCTCTTTAATTAAAAAAAATAAAGAAGTTGGAAGAACTCATTATATGTTAACTGAAAAAACATATAAATTAATTGATGATATTTATAAAAAACATAGAAATGAATTAGGTATCTATAAAGAAAAAATAATTAGTTATATACAAAATCTAATGTTGGATAGTAAGATTACTTATCCTCCAGCTTTATATTATAATGAACTTCAAAAAAATCATAAAGATTTATTTGTTCTTTATCATAAAATGTTCTTTTTTGATGATATTTTGGAAACTTATGCTTTAAGAAGTGTTATTCCAACTGTTAAAGATAGGAAAGAATTAATAAATAAATTAGTTAACAATCTTGGAATAAAAATACGTTTTACTCCTATGCCTGGATATAAGTTCAATCCAGAAAAAATAAGATTTGAAAAAAGTAAATAATATCTGATAATAATAAATAATGTGTGATTGATTATGGGTAAACTTACTACAATTACTGGACCAATGTTTTCTGGAAAAACTACTGAGCTCTTGCAACTTTTCTCTCGTGAAGCAATTGCAAAAAGGAAATCTATTCTTTTCAAACCAGCAATAGATAATAGATATTCAGAAAGTAAGGTAGTTAATCATGATGGAAGAGCAATCTCTGCAAATATTGTTAAATCTGCAGAAGAAATATATCAAACAGTAATTGATTATCTTGAATCTGAAGAAAATAGAGCTAGTCCATTAATTAATGTGTTTATTGATGAGGTTCAATTCTTTGAATCAGATATCTTGCATGTTATTAAGAAATTAACTGATAAAGAAATAAATGTATTTACTTGTGGTCTTAATCAAACATATTTAGGAGATCCTTTTCCATTTAAAGATGGAAAGAATCATATTGGTTTTTTAATGGCAATCTCTGATTATGTGATTCATCTTGATGCAGTTTGTAACAATTGCGGAGAAGCTGCAACAAAAACATACAGAAAAGGAGATTTAACAGAGACTGTAGTTATTGGAGGAACAGATATATATCAAGCAAGATGCATAAAATGCTTTAAACAAAAATAACCACAAGGAATATAAACATTTATTTCTATGATTAAATACAGATAAAAATTATTTATTATAAAATTAAAAAAAGGAATGATAAAATATGGAAGAAAGTATACAATTTATTTCAAATCTTAAAGGATTTGTTTCTGTTAAGAAAATGAAAATAGCTCCAGAGGTTACTAAAACAGATATTGTTGAGTTTCTAGCAGCTGTTCAAATATCTACAAACACAAAGATAAAAGAATATCTTGAACAGATTATAGATATTAATAAGTTTAATAAGGATACAGAAAACTTACTTGCACAAGAACCAACTAAATTCTTTACAGACGTTAATTCAGCAAAAATAAAGAAAGTAATAATTGCATTTCTTCCTGCTGATATGAACAAAGATCTAAAAGATGCAATTGCACAAGCTTATGTTGTTTACTTAACTGAGAAATACTTAGTTGCACATGAGTTTGTTATGGGTTATCATGGAATAATCTTTCCAGCAAGAAAAAAGCAATTAAAGAAGATTATAGGTAAATAAGGAAACCATTTATATACCTTTTTGTCTTTATAATATATTATATAACCGTCTTTTAAAAGCTATAAAGGGCAAAAATCCCCCCTTAGCACAGCGGTTAGTGCGACCGGCTGTAGACTTTATGTAAACGCTTCCAAGGAAAGGCAGTGACCGGTAGATCCCCAGTTCGAATCTGGGAGGGGGGATTTAACTTTTCATTTTTTAATAAATTTATCTCTTTTCCATATATTTATATATTCTTTCTATGGTATATTATATATAATAGAAGTAACTTTTTCTTAATTTAAAATCGCAGACTTAAAATTTAAAAGAAGTCACTCTTTTAAAAAAATAAAAAATAGGAATATAACATATGAACGAATTCGAAAAACTAAAAATAAACAAAGACATATTAAAATCAATTGAACACCACGGATTTACAGAACCAACTGAGGTTCAAAAGGAATCTATTCCAGAAATTCTTTCTGGGCATAACTTAATTGTTCAATCATCAACAGGATCAGGAAAAACATTAGCATTTCTTGCTGGTGTTGGTTCTCAAATAAAACAAGAAAAGAAAGTACAAATTTTAATTGTAACTCCAACAAGAGAGCTTGCTAATCAAATATTAGATGAGGCAATTAAATTATTCAAGCATAATGGTCTTTTCACTTGTGCAGTTTTTGGAGGAACATCAATCTTTAAACAAGCAAATGATTTAAAAAAAGCAGATGTTGTTGTAGGAACTCCTGGAAGATTACTTGATCAAATGAAAAGAGGAAACTTAAGACTTGAAAACATAAAGTATTTGGTCTTAGATGAAGCTGATAGAATGTGCGATATGGGATTTTATAATGATATTACAAAAATATTTAATCAAACCCCAAAAGAAAAACAAATTCTTTTATTTTCTGCAACAATAACAAGAGATGTGTCTAAAATAGAAAAGGAATACATAAAGAATGCAAAGAAAATAGTTATTGATTCTTATGTTGATCCAAGTAATCTATTACAAGAATATTATGTGGTTAAGCAACATAATAAGATTTCTTTACTTGTTAACTTATTATCCAATCACTTAGATAAGAAATCAATTGTTTTCTCAAACACAAGACAAGAGGTTGATTTAATTTATCATAATCTAAAAGAAAACAATATTGAAGCATTTAGATTACATGGTGGCCTTGAGCAAAACAAAAGAACAAATACCTTAGCTGAATATCATAAGCATGGTACTGCAGTATTAATCTCAACAGATGTTTCTGCAAGAGGAATACATATAGATGATCTTGAGTACATTTACAATTTTGATTTACCAAGAGATGATAATCAATATATTCATAGAATTGGAAGAACAGCAAGAGCTGGTAAAAAGGGACTTGCAATTACAATAATTACTTCAAGCGAGGTAAATAGTTTTGCTAGAATTTTAAGAGAATATAATTTCAAAGCTAAACTTAAGCCCTTACCAAATTTCAAGTTACTTGTAATTACAAAACCAATTAAAGGTCCTTCTGGAAATGGATCAGGAAATAGACCCCAAAATAGAGATAGACGTTCAAGTCTAGGTTCTGGAAGTCCAAGAAGAGATAGAAGCTCATCTCATAATAGGGATAGAGATCATTCTTCAACAAGATTTAGAGATTTAGATTATGGAGAAAGAATATCAGTTTCTCCAAGAAGAGAAAGGACTTCATCTCACAATAGAGATAGAGATCATACAAATAAAGAAAAATCATCTTTTAGAAATAAATTTTAAGTAAAGTATATTTTATAAATATATTCTTCTATCTTTTAAATATGGATAAACATATATCTAAGCTTAAGGCGCTTTTAATATCAACATTTTTAGTTGCAATGACTGCATATATAGGATCATTTTTCACTGGACGGAACACAAGCACATGGTATCTAACTATTAATCGGCCTTTCTTTTTACCTCCAAATTTTGTTTTTCCAATAGCTTGGACTATTCTTTTTATCTTAATTGGTATTTCATTTTATTTATTGCTTACTTCAAACATAACTCATTTAAGATCAAGAACTACATTAAATATTGCAAAAGGTTTATTTATTGCACAACTTGTGTTTAATGCATTATGGTGTTATCTTTTCTTTGAAGCACATCTTTTATTGTTATCATGTATAGAGATAATTTTGCTTGAAGCATTAATTTGTTTTACAATTATTTATTTTTATAAAATTAATAAGACTGCAGCATATTTATTAATTCCTTATGCCTTATGGGTACTTTTTGCAACCCTACTAACAATATCTGTGTTTGTTTTAAACTAAAGAAGGAAGAATTATGAAGAAAACAGAAATTAATAAAGATACAAGATTAGAAAAAATTTATGATAAAAATCCAGAAGGCACACTCGCTATTGCTGCAGGAATAATTTTAATTTTTTCTGCAATGATTAATCCTGTGTTTTCTGCTGGTCTTGCAATTGGCTTAATTCTTGCATATGGAATATATAAATTTGTTATAAATAAACAGAAATAATTATTTCGGTTTATTTTTTAATGTATTAATACTTCTAAATTTATTATTTATTATTTGTTTAGGGAGTACTGGTTTTTGTTTTAAGTTTACTCTTGTAATTTCTCCTATATTCTTTTCTAAAGAGTATCTGAATTTAGTTGTTCTAAATTCACGTACTTTTTTATCATCCACTTTTCTTTTACCAACTAGTTTTTTCAAGATTTCTTTAGTCCCTTCAAGTGGAACTAGGTCTATGTACTCATAATTTGTGTTTGCTCTAACATCTGCAACTATGTGAAATAAAAATTTAGTACCAATTCCTTTCTCTCTTAGTCTTGAGTCCACAACTATACTATCTAGGGTAAATATTTTTGCATTCTCTCTACCACCGATTGCAGCACCTATAATTGTTTTATCGTGCTTAATTAGATAAATAGTTTTATTATTTTTTGTAACATATTCATTTAACTTATCAGAATATTTTTTAAAATCATAATCAACTGTAGGTGTTGTAAGTGTATCGATTCTAAATATATCTCTCAAGGTATTCGTGGTTAATTCTTTTGAGTTCTCCTTAGTAATCTTTTTATATGAAATCATATCTAATTTTTCCTGTAACTTAAATATTGTTTGTATATATAATTTATCAAATACATATTTATTTATATCCATTTATTGTATATAATATAGGTTGAAACATATGTTTTGGAAAAAAAAGAAAACTAAAAATATAGAAACTAAGAATGTAATCATATCTCTTGATAATTATAGTGATATCTTTTCTGATTTTGATCCAAGACCGTATAACGTTAAAGCAATTTCAAGTGATTTGATATCAGAACTTGATAGAGTTGATCCTGAACTTAATTATGATAAGTATCACGTAATTTTTGTTATTCCTAAAGAACAAAGAATACTTAAGGATGAAACTATTATTAAAAAAAGATTAAGTGAATTCTTTAATAAAGAATATTTAATCCATAAAACTCATCAAAATAAAATAATTAAGCAAGGTTCATTATTTATTAGTTTAGGTGTAATTGTTATTTTTCTTTTCTTTTATTTACTTCCTAAATATCCTGACTTATTAAGTACCTTTTCATTTATTCAAATAATTTTTGAATTAATTGGGTGGTTCTTACTTTGGGAAGGATTGAATTTATTAGTATTTGATTCAAAGGAAAAACAAAGTACTATTAAATTTTATAAATTAGTTAGTGATGCAAAATTTACATTTGTTAATGATAAACACATAGATGGAGAGAGGAGAAGTTTATGAATAAATTTATAAGTTCTATTGGTTTTTTATTTGGAGTTATAATGACTTCATTATTATTAATTGTTCTTGCAATAGTTTATTTTGCATTTTCAATTTGGGTAATTAAGGTTGGAGCTCGTTGGGCAGGTTATGCAGATATATCAGGAGGATATGTTATCTTAACTGCTGGAATAATCACAGCAGCAATATTAATTGGAAGTTCAATCAAGAAGTATTAATTTTAAGAAAAAATAATAAACCATACAAGTGATAGGATATGAATAAGAAAACAATTTCAGAAGTAATGTTTTTAGTTGAAGAAATGGCTAAACAAAAGAAAGGATCCTTCTTTATAGTAACTAAAGATGATATTTCAAGTAAATATGAATTATTATATCCTGATCTATTTTTAGGAAAAGAGGTATCTATCTTTGATAAATCAACTAAACCTGTTCTTTTAGCTCTTGCAGAAACTGATGGAGCAATTATAATTAACGATAATGGTAGAATTATTGCATATGGTGCTAAAATTAAGAAAACAATTGTTCTTTTTGGACATGGTACTCGTCATTCAGCAGCTAGAGGAATATCTACAAATAAGAATGTAGTTGCTATAATTTCATCAGAGGAAGATGGGCAGATTAGAATATTTAAAGAAGGTAAGCTTCTTGCAGAAATTAATCCAGAAACTGGAAAGGATAGGAAGTTTATGGAAAAGATAGGAGAACTTATCTCAAAACCTGATCTTCAAGTAGCAACAGCTGGAGGAGTATCTTCTCTTCTTTTGGGATTGAACCCAATTCTTGCAGGAGCAATCTTCACTGGTTCATTTATAATAACCAAATATGGGATTGCAAGCATTAAAGAATTTGTTCATACTGGTAAAATTATAGTAAAGAATGAACTAAAAGCAACAACAAAAAAGAATATTAAACTAAAAAATAAGAAATCTTCTAAATAAAATAAAAAGCTTTAAATACATTTCTATTAATATATTTTATAAAAAAGATTTTTATTTTTCTTAATAGAAAGAGATTTTTGCCTAATTCTTGAGAGAAAATGCACATATTTACAGTTAAAATTAATGGTGTTTATACATGGTAACAGATTCAGCTACAAGATCTATATTAGATTATATGACATTTGATGAGTTTCAAAACGTTAAAGACTTTGCTAAAGATAAGGATACTCCTTTTCTTATAATTGATCTTAGAAAAATTGAAGCAAAGTACAATGAACTTAGAAAGAATTTACCTTATGCTAGAGTTCATTATGCAGTTAAAGCAAACCCTCATCCAGAAATTATTAAGCTTCTTGCAGATAAAGGATCAAGCTTTGATGTTGCAACTGTTTTTGAGCTTGATAAGCTATTAGGCTTAGGTATTACTCCTGATAAAATATCCTTTGGAAATACAATAAAGAAGGAAAAGGATATTAAGTATGCATTTGATAAAGGAATTAGATTATTTGCTTCTGATTCAACAAGTGATGTTAAGAAGCTTGCGCTTAATGCTCCTGGTTCTCGTGTATTCTTTAGAATCTTATCTGAAGGTGGAGATGCTGATTGGCCTTTATCTAAGAAATTTGGAGCACATCCAGATATGGTTTATCATTTAATTATTGAAGCTAAAAATCTAGGTCTTGTTCCTTATGGGATATCCTTCCACGTTGGTTCACAGCAAAGAGATGTTGGACAATGGGATAGTGCTATCTCTCAGTGTAAGTATTTATTTGATTCTGCTAAATCAGATGGTATACAATTAAAATTAATTAACCTTGGTGGTGGTTTTCCAGCACATTATCTTCAACCAACGCATGAACTTGAGGTATATGCTAATGAAATCACTAGAAGATTAGATGAAGATTTTGGAGATAACCTTCCAGAAATAATTATTGAACCAGGTCGTTCACTTGTTGCAGATGCAGGAGTGATTGTTACTGAAGTTGTTATGATTTCAAAGAAATCTGTTCTTAATCAACATGAATGGTTATATGTTGATTGTGGTTTATTTGGAGGATTAATAGAAACAATTGATGAATCTATTAAGTATCCTATATTTGTAGAAAATCCAAGCTCAGTAAAAGAAAGAAAAGAATTTATTCTTGCTGGTCCAACTTGTGATTCTATGGATATTCTTTATCAAGATTATAAATACTCATTTCCAGCTGACCTAAAAGAAGGAGATAGATTGTATATTTTCACAACAGGAGCATACACAACAACATACAGTTCCATTGAGTTTAATGGATTTCCTCCTTTGAAAGCATATGTTTGGAAATAATTATTTCCATTCCTTTTTTTAAGTAATAAAAACCTTTAAATATAGTTTTATATATAATTATTTTGTTTAATTTCTTTTTTTATATTAAATTAGTAAAACATATTAGAAATATTTATGGTGATTATTAGAATGGGAAACGGGGATACAAAAAATATATTTGATTATTTAACTCTTGAGGAATTTAGTGAGGTTAAAGAATTTGCAAAAGATAAAAAAACTCCTTTTCTTATTATTGATCTTAAAAAAATAGCAAATAAGTTTGATGAACTTGTTCGTTTAATGCCTTATGCAAAAATATACTTTGCAGTTAAGGCAAACTCTATGCCTGAAGTTCTAAAATTACTTGCAGAAAGAGGCTCAAATTTTGATGTTGCAACTATTTTCGAGCTTGAAGAAGTATTAAAGCTTGGTGTAACTCCTGATAGAATATCTTTTGGAAACACAATCAAGAAAGAAGAAGATGTTAAATATGCATTCGATAAAGGAGTTAGATTATTTGTTTCTGATTCAATAACTGATTTAAAAAAAATATCAAATAGTGCTCCAGGTTCAAATGTATTTTTTAGAATAATTAATGAGGGTGGTGAATCTGATTGGCCGCTTTCAAGAAAGTTTGGAGCACACCCAGACATGGTTTATCATTTAATTATTGAAGCAAAGAATCTAGGTCTTGTTCCTTATGGAATATCCTTCCACGTTGGTTCACAACAAAGAGATGTTGGGCAATGGGATAATGCAGTTTCACAATGTAGATATTTATTTGATTCAGCTAAATATGATGAAATTGATCTTAAAGCAATTAATATAGGTGGAGGATTTCCTGCTCATTACCTAAAATCAGCACCATCAATTGATACCTACACAAAAGAAATTACTAGAATATTAAAAGACGATTTTGGAGATAATTTTCCTGAAATAATAGTTGAGCCAGGAAGATCTATAGTTGCAGATGCTGGTGTTCTTGTTACTGAAGTTATTATGATATCTAAAAAATCAATTATTAATCAATATGAATGGGTTTACATTGATTGTGGAATCTATAATGGATTATTTGATACTATTAATGAATCAATTAAGTATCCAATCTTCTCTGAAAGAATTCTTTCTTCAAAAGATAATAAGGAAATAATTCTTGCAGGACCTACTTGTGATTCTTTAGATGTCTTATATGAGGATTTTAAATATTCTCTTCCTGTTGAGTTAAGAGAAGGAGATAGACTATATGTTTTAACAGCTGGAGCATATGTTCCAACATTAAGTTCAATTGGATTTAATGGTTTTCCACCATTAAAGATATATACTATTAAGTAAAATAAGATGTTATGAGTGAAATAATAGTTATTTGGTTATATTCAATAATTAGTGTTATCTTTATATCTTTAGTTTCACTTATTGGAATAGTTACTTTGTTTATAAAAGAAAAGAATATGAGTAATATCTTACTTTTTTTTGTTTCTTTTTCTGCTGGTGCATTAATTGGAGATGCATTTATTCATATTCTTCCTGAAGTAGTTGAAGAATTCGGATTTACGTTACATGTTTCTTTATATTTTATTTTAGGATTATTAATATTTTTTGTGCTTGAGAAGTTCATTCATTGGAGACATTGTCATGTTCCAACATCTAAGAATCACCCTCATCCTTTTGTTTACATGAACCTTATTGGAGATGCTCTTCATAATCTAATTGATGGGCTTGTTATTGGTGGAACTTACTTAGTTTCTATTCCACTTGGTATAGCAACTACCTTAGCTGTACTTTTTCATGAGATTCCACAAGAGCTTGGGGACTTTGGAGTTTTATTGTCTGGTGGGTTTACAAAAAAGAAAGCACTACTTATGAATTTTTTAACAGCACTTACAGCTATTGTAGGAGTAATAATTGCATTAATTCTTGGACAGATTTCAGAAGGTTTCATGTTATTTGTTCTTCCGTTCACTGCTGGGGGATTTATTTACATTGCAACAGCTGATCTAATTCCTGAGCTTAAGAAAGAAACTGGTGGAAAGAAATCTATTTTACAATTAGTTGGAATAGTTTGTGGAGTAGGAGTAATGTTATTACTTCTTCTTGTGTTTGCTTAAAAGAAATGAAAAGTTAAAAAGAGAACTTTTCATGATGTATTCTTTTCTTTGAAACACCCATTCTTTTTAATAACTTGATTATATGATTAGTCATTCCTGGAGGTCCACACACAAAGAAATCAGTTGTGGTTGGATTTAATATAACGTTTCTAAGTTTATCCTCTGTAAGGTGACCATACTTATTAGATGAATGATAATAATGATTATGATTCTTTTCTTTAAGAGAATTAAGCTCTTCTCTAAAAACTATATCTTTATCATCCTTAACTGAATAAATTAAAGTAATTTCTCTTGAAGGATCAAGTGTTAATTCTTCAATTAATGATCTAATAGGAGTTATTCCTATTCCACCAGCAATCAATACTATATTTTTATGCTTAATTCTATCCTTATGGAAGGTTCCAAGTGGTCCTTCAATAATTATTGGTGTTCCTCTTTTAATTTCATGAATCTTTGATGTAAAATCTCCAAGATTCTTAATAGATATTCTAAGTTCAATCTCTGAATGTGCTCTTGAAAAGGAAAAAGGATGTGCCTCATAGAATGTTTTATCAATAAATCTAAATATTCCAAATTGTCCTGCTTTAAACTTAAATCTATTTAACTTGTTTCCTCTAATGTAAATAGAAACAATATCTTGATTTTCTTTAACAACTCTACTAACAACAAACCTATGTATATAATAGTTGTAGATAGGAAACAAGAAACGATAAACCACAAGTAAGCCAATAATAATTATATACAAGATATACCAATAAACTAAGAATGCATTATTTGAATAAAGATCCATTCCATTTTCTATTTGGTGTGAGAATGCTAAGATGATTACAAGATATGTAAATAAATGAGTTAAATACCATAACTCATACTTCATTTTAATCTTAGATAATGTTATTGATAATATAATTATAATTATTAAGATTACAAATGCAAGCACAGCTGCTCCAATCTCATCTCCTCCAACAAACTTAAGTAATTGACTTAAGAAAGAAATATTTGAGATTAGTTTGTAGCCTATAGTTAAGAAAAGACCATGTAAAAACAATAAACCAAACGCAATTATTCCATTATAATGATGTATTCTTGAAAGCTTATCATGCCCGTATGTGTTTTCAATAAACTTAATCTTAGAAATTAATAATATTTGAATTAGGAATAGATAGGTTCCAATTAAACCAGTAATTCTTCCAAGAGCATTATATAATGAATCTCCAGTTAACATTGATTGATTATTAAAATACCAAAAACCTAGGATAATTAAAATATTAAGTATGAATAAAGATGTTAAGGTTATTTTTTTTGTAAGAGTTTTATTTATTTCATCCATAGTTAATCAAATCATTTTAGATTTTATTTAGATAATCATGTATTTTACTCATAATTGCTATGTGCTCAGGTTGCATAGGTCTATTAATTTTAGTTAATAAACTTAATGTTTGTTCTTTATAGTATTTTCTAAACTGTTTGTCAGTTACTTCAAGATCAGAAACGTTATCAAGTCTGTCTGCAAGCTTGATTAAGAGTGCTTCGTTTGTCATATTATTTAGTTTATTCTTTAAGTATTCTGTTTTTCCAATTATCTGAACTATTGTTTTATCAGAAGTTAGTTCATAAACCAAGTAAACAACTGCTTTTCCAAAATATTCTTCAATTTGTTCATAACTAATATACTTATCTTCAACAGCATCATGAAGCCAAGCAGCAATAAGTATATCTTTGTTTTTAGTATATTTAGATATGATTTTAACAACCGCTTTAAGATGATTAAATTCAGGCTTAGTTGGATGAAATTTCATATACCTTTTTTGCATCATTATCTTAATAAACTTCTCAGCTAAAGAGTTTTTTGAATATTTCTTTGAAAGTTTTATAAGTAGTTCTTTTGAATTAACATCAGTTGTGGTTGCAGTCATATTGTTATCATCTCTTTTAATATAATCTCTTTAAATATAAATAATCACCCAAACTAAATAAAAACTCCTCTTTTTTAAGAAAAGATAGGTATTTAAACCATTTTTAACATATATATATTATCTAAGTAACATTAATTAATGACAACTAGTGGCTCTATATAATTAGGGGGTTTGAGAATTTATGGCTTCAAAAAAAATTGAATTAAGTTTATCAAAATCACAAATAAAAAAAATTAAGACAAGTATAAAGAAGAATAAAACAAATACTAAACAAAAGAAGAAAATTATAAAAAAAGTAAAACCAGTCTTAACAAAAGCACATATAATTAAAGAACTTAAAAGACAAGCATCTAAACCTGTCTTTAGAAACAAATATATTATTAAGCCAATTACAGTAAAGCATATAATTGATGCAAAGCTTGGTTTAAAGCAAGCATTAACTATTTTAAAGAAAGGAAAAGTTAAAAATAAAGTTTTAAGTAGAATGAAATTTACTATTAAACAATTATTAAATAATGGATATTCTCCAAGAGACTTAAAGATTGCAGGATATACTGCAAGAGGTCTTAAAAATGCAGGAGTTTCTGTAAGATCATTAAAGAATGCAGGATATACATTAAAAGAATTATTATCATGTAATAGTATTAAAGTAGTTATATCTTTAGGATATAAATTAAAAGAATTAAAAAGATTAGGTTACACTATAAGTAAACTAAAGAGAGCTGGTTTAAAGCTTAAAGATTTTAAAAAAATATTTACAATTAGAGAATTAAAGAATGCAGGATATACTTTAAGAGAATTATATAATGCAGGTTTTACTATTTCTCAATTAAGAAAAGCAGGTTTTACATTCAAACAATTCCTTGCAAGCAAGTTTACAATTAAACAATTATTTGATTCTGGATTTAGTTTACAAACATTCTATGCAAATGGATACACAATACACAACATAATTAATTCAGGGGTTTCAGTTAAAGATCTTCTTGCATCAGATATTAAAGTATCTGATTTCTATAAGGCTGGAATTAAAGCTATTATTTTATACAAAGCAGGAGTTACTTTAAAGGAACTTAAAGAAGGAGGATATGACATCAGGGATTTAATTGATGTTGAATCTTTTTCAAAAGATAAAGTTACTCCAAGAGAATTAAAATATCTTGGTTATTCAATTCAAGATATATTATCTTTAGGTTATACAATAAATGATTTTAGAGAAGATGGATTTACAAGTAAAGAATTATCTGATGAAGGAATAACTTGTATTCAATTAAGAGATGGTGGATATAGTCTCTTAGATTTATATAAATCAGGCTGTTCAATTTCAAGCTTATTTGGAATGGGTTATGGACTTGAAGATTTCAGAGTTGCTGGTTTTTCTGCACTTAATCTTCATTTAGAAGGATATTCTCTTCATGAGCTTAGAAGAGCTGGATTTTCTCCAAAAGACTTAATTACAGTTGGATATTCAGCAAAACAATTCCATTCTGTAGGTTATACTGGAAAAGAATTATATGAAGCTGGATTTTCACTTGCAACTCTTTATTTTGCAGGATATGCAGCAAAAGAATTTAATGGAATGGGAATTCCTGTTAAAGAATTTTATGAAGCAGGTTATTCTGGAAAAGAAATGTCTCAAGCGGGGTATACACCAATTGACTTAAGAAATAATTATTCAGTTAGAGAACTTAGAAGAGTTGGATTTTGGTCTTCTTCAATGAGAAAAGCAAACTATTCAGCAAGTGAGTTATATGATGCTGGTTACACAGTAAGAGAATTACATAATGCAGGTTATCCTGCTCTTGATGTATTTAATCTTGGAGTTGGAATAAGATTATTAAGAGTTGTTCATTATACAGCAAAAGAAATTAGACCATTAGGGTTTACTGCAAGAGATTTAAAGAGAGTTGGGTATTCTCTTCAAAATTTAAAAGAAGCAGGATATAATGAATCTGAGCTTCTTGATGCTGGATATTCACTTGAAAAAATAAGG
>Ga0247841_10004722_pt1 | contig 22985 bp, 24 predicted proteins | sample LaCruzMarch2015__2_FD_192410 | JGI IMG/M metagenome (GOLD analysis project Ga0247841, IMG submission 192410) | Freshwater microbial communities from meromictic Lake La Cruz, Castile-La Mancha, Spain - LaCruzMarch2015_18m | ecosystem: Environmental > Aquatic > Freshwater > Lake | place: Spain... | reverse complement strand
AGGATCCGGTTCGGGAGTATCAGAAAGAGGGCTACGACATGTTCATGGACATGATCCGCCGCGTCAAGGAGGACAGCGTCGAAAAGCTCTGCCTGGTTCAGATCCGCCGTGAGGAAGAGGTGCAGCGGATCGAGGAGAAGCAGCGGCAGGATTACATCATGTCGCGGGGGGAGGATACACCGGCGACGGCAACGATCAAAAGGGAAACGGCCAAGGTCGGCCGGAATGATCCGTGCCCCTGCGGCAGCGGCAAGAAATACAAGAAGTGCTGCGGCGGATAGCCAACGGCGTCGATAGGAATGGGGACACCTTGCGGCAAGGTGTCCCCGTAACGGGTGCAACGCGGTTTTATTAGGAGCGGAGGAGTATGAAATCATCGGATGACTATCGGGTGCCCGGATTTCTTGCGAATGGAATCCACACGGGAATCAAGACGGACGGCGGCCGGGATCTTGCGCTGATCTACTCGGCGCGCCCGGCGATGGCGGCGGGTGTATTTACAACGAACTGTTTCAAGGCGGCGCCGGTCCTTCTTGATCAGGAGAGGATCCGCTCCGGGATGGCGCATGCGGTGATTGCCAACAGCGGCGTTGCCAACGCCGCGACCGGACCGGAAGGGGTTGCGGACGCCCTGGCCGTTTCGAGGGCCGCCTCCGCTGAGCTCGGGATTGCCGATGAAACGGTTCTGGTGGCGTCTACCGGCGTCATTGGTCACCGCCTGCCCCTGCGGAAGATCACCGGAGGGATGAAGAAACTGGTTGCCGGGCTCCATGCCGGCGGGATTCCGGATGCAGAGGCGGGGATCATGACGACAGACCGGTTTCCCAAGATCGCCTGCCGGAAAGGTAGAATCGGGGCCAAAGAAGTCACCCTGTGCGGCATCGCCAAAGGGGCGGGGATGATCCAGCCGAACATGGCGACGCTGCTTGCCTTTATCATGACCGATGCCGCGATCGCCCGGGATGCCCTTGACCGGATTTTCCGGCGGTCGATCGCCGGCAGTTTCAATGCGATCAGCGTGGACGGCTGCATGAGCACGAATGACACGGCCGTCATCCTCGCCAACGGTTTGGCAGGGAATCCGGAGATCAAGCGGGGTTCCCGCTATTTGGGACGTTTCGGGGAACTCCTCTCGGACTTGCTGTCCGAACTCGCCCGAGCGCTGGTCCGCGACGGCGAAGGGGCGACCAAGGTGATCGAGATCACGGTGACGGAGGCAAAAACGCGCCGGGATGCGCAACGGATTGCCTATGCCATCGCCAATTCGAACCTGGTCAAGACGGCCTTTTTCGGCGGGGATCCGAACTGGGGACGGATCATCTCCGCCGCCGGATCTCTCGGTATCGATCTTCCGGCGGACCGGGTACGCCTTTTTCTGGAGGATGTTCCCCTGTTTGCGGATGGGAAGGGAACGGGCAGAAGTGAGAGCGAACTTGCCAAGATCATGAAACGGCCGGAAATCCGGGTGCGCCTTGCGCTGGGGATGGGGCGCAGGTCGTGGACGGTCTGCACCTCCGATCTCACCTTCGATTACGTCAGGATCAACGCCCATTATCATACCTGACGGCATCGTAAAAAGTCCGGATGCTGCGTTGCGCTTCATCCCTCGTCGTTGCGGCGTACGATACAGTACGCCTCACTCCTCAGAACTCGCGCGCCTTGCCTGCGGACCTTTTCCGAAGCCGCCCCCTCTTTCGAGGTTTTCTCGACATATTACGAAATCTTCATATCCGACGGAAGGGATTTCCGCTTGATTATTTAAATTCTTTGTGTTAACAGCCACCCAAATTCGCACATCCCCGGATTGACGGAGGTTGCCTATCCAAACGAAAGGTTTCCGTTCAAGAGGATGGGGATGGAGGAAAAAACAAGAGAGGAGTTCAGCATGGCCAGTATTTCGATGAAGTTGTTGCTTGAGGCGGGGGTTCACTTCGGTCACCAGACCAACAAGTGGAACCCCAAAATGAAAACCTATATCTTTGGCGCGCGCAACGGAATCTACATCATCGATCTCCAGCAGACGGTCGGGATGTTTCAGAAGGCCTATCAGTTCGTTGTCGACACGGTCGCGCAGGGCGGAGAGATCCTCTTCGTCGGCACCAAGAAACAATCGCAGGAGTCCGTCCGCGAGGAGTCCGAGAGATGCGGCATGCCCTACGTCAATCAGCGCTGGTTGGGCGGCATGCTGACCAATTTCGCAACGATTAAGAAAAGTATCGACCGTTTGAACGAGCTTGACCGTATGTTCGCCGATGACAGCATCAAAGCGTTTCCCAAAAAAGAGATCCTCGGACTCCAGAAGGATCGCGAAAAACTGACCAAGGTCCTGGGAGGGATCCGGACCATGAAGGGTGTCCCGAAAGGTCTTTTCATCGTCGATCCCAAACGGGAGATCATCGCCGTCACCGAGGCGAGAAGACTGAAAATTCCGATCGTGGCGATGGTGGATACGAACTGCGATCCGGATCTGATCGATTACATCATTCCCGGTAATGACGACGCCATCCGGGCGATCAAGCTCTTTTCAACGAAGATGGCCGAGGCCGTTCTGGATGGAAAGAAACGGTTCGAGGAACGTCTGCAGGCGGAAAGCGACAAGCTACGTCAGGCCGTCGTGGTCCCCCGGATTGAAGACGGCGAGTCCGATGTCCCGGAAAGCGTTGAAACCAAAGGTTCCGACTCCGGCGAAGGGAAGGATCAAGTAGAGGAGGTAAAGTAAATTGGATATCACATCAGCGATGGTGAAGGAGTTGAGGGTCAAGACGGGCGCCGGCATGATGGACTGCAAGGAGGCGCTTACAGCCGAAAATGGCGATTTTGAAAAGGCGATCGATTATCTCCGAAAGAAGGGTATGTCGGCCGCAACGAAGCGTTCCTCCAAGGCGGCCAAAGACGGCGCCGTTGCCTCTTACATCCACATGGGGGGAAAGATCGGCGTCATGGTCGAGGTGAACTGCGAAACCGATTTTGTTGCCAAAACGGATGATTTCCAGGCCATGGCCAAGGATCTGGCAATGCATGTGGCGGCGTCGAATCCCCGGTATATCCGGCCGGAGGAAATATCGGCGGCGGACCTGGAAAGGGAAAAGGAGATCTGCCGAAGCCAGCTTCTGGAAGAGAAAAAGCCGGAAAAAATTTGGGACAAAATCATCGAGGGCAAGCTGAATAAGTATTTCGAAGAGGTGTGTCTGATGAATCAAAAGTTCATCAAGAATACGGACATCACCGTTGGCGCCCTGGTGACCAACATGATCGCGAAGACGGGCGAAAACATCATCGTCAGAAGGTTTGCACGGTTTCAACTGGGCGAGGAGTTGAAGTAGAAAATCGTGGATCGACCGGTCTATAAGAGGGTTCTGCTGAAATTGAGCGGTGAGGCCCTCATGGGAAAACATTCCTCCGGGATTGACCCGGAGGTGGTGGATGCCGTTGCCGCAGAAATTCGGGAGGTGGTCTCCCTCGGGGTTCAACTCGGAATTGTCATCGGCGGAGGCAACATATTCCGCGGTCTGGCGGCAAGCGTGGAGGGGATGGAGCGAACATGCGCGGATTACATGGGGATGCTCGCTACGGTGATCAACAGTCTGGCCCTTCAGAGCGCACTCGAACGCGCGGGCGTCCCCACGCGGGTTCTGACGGCCATCGAGATGAGAGAAGTAGCCGAACCGTTCATCCAGAGGCGCGCCATACGCCATCTTGAAAAGGGTCGGGTGGTGATCTTCGCTGCCGGAACGGGCAATCCCTATTTTACCACGGACACCGCGGCAACCCTCCGCGCGGTCGAGATCAAGGCGGATATCATCCTGAAGGCGACGAAGGTGGACGGCGTTTATGACCGGGATCCGGTCCGGTATGCCGATGCAATCATGTACGATAAAATAAGTTATACCGAAGTGTTGACTAAGAACCTCAAAGTAATGGATGCGACAGCCATATCCCTCTGCAGGGACAACGGACTCCACTTGAGCGTCTTCAATCTGCAGAAGGCGGGGAACGTCAAGCGGGTCATCTGCGGCGAGAATGTGGGAACCATTGTCGGAGGCTTCAAGCCATGAAGGAGTTGATTTTTGAGGAGCTGCGGGAGAACATGGAGAAGGCGATCCAGGCGCTCGAAAAGTCCTTCAGCAAGGTCAGAACGGGAAGGGCGTCCCTGGCCCTGTTGGATGGTATTCGCGTGGAATACTATGGAACGCCTACACCCTTAAACCAGTTGGCTTCCCTCTCGGTTCCCGAAAGCCGGCTCATCGTTATCTCCCCGTGGGACAGCTCCGTTCTCGGGGCCATCGAAAAGGCGATCCAGAAATCGGATCTGGGATTGATGCCCGGCAATGACGGCAAGTTGATCCGTCTGTCGATCCCGGCTCTGACCGAGGAAAGACGCAGGGAGCTTGTGAAGGTCGTCCGCAAGATGGCGGAAGAAGGAAAGATCAAGCAGCGAAACGCCCGGAGAGACGCCAATGAGCAGTTCAAGGCCCTGAAGAAGGACAATGAGATCTCGGAGGACGAACTCTACAACCTCCAGGAGGAGGTGCAGAAGCTGACCGACCGGTATATCGAGAAGACCGACGCAGTTCTTGCATTAAAAGAAAAAGAGATCATGGAGATTTGAAAAATCGCCTGATCCGGTTTGTGACGGGGGGCCCGCGGGCTCCCCGTTTTGTTTGAATCTGTCTTGAAAAATCGCCGTCGATGTGTTAGTCGCTAATAACCGGGGGAATATCACCCCCGATTGAAATGGGAATCATGAAAGAAATCGATCCGCTTAGACTTCCTCAGCATATCGCGATCATTATGGACGGCAACGGACGCTGGGCTGAGCTCCATACTATGGGCAGAATCCTGGGACACCGAAAGGGCGCCGAATCCGTCCGGATCATCACAAAAACCTGCCGCCGGATTGGGGTCCGCTGCCTCACCCTCTACGCCTTTTCCGTTGAAAACTGGCTTCGTCCGGAAGCGGAGATCCGCGCCCTCATGAACCTCCTTCTGCAATATCTGGAGGATGAGGCCCGGGAGATGATGGACCAGGGCATCCGTCTGACGGCCATCGGCGACCTGGATTCCCTCGAGGCCCCTGTACTCAGGAAACTCCGGGAGACGATGGAAAAAACTGCCGGCAATCAGGGGATGATCCTGAATCTGGCCCTCAGTTACGGCGGGCGCGACGAGATTGCGACGGCCGCGAAACGCATGGTCGGCGATGCGCTGGCCGGAAAGATCGCACCGGCGGATGTCACAAGGGAACTCTTTTCAAAATATCTCTACACGACCGGAATTCCCGATCCGGACCTGCTGATCCGGACCGGAGGGGAATATCGGGTCAGCAATTTTCTTCTCTATCAGATGGCCTATACCGAATTCTACTTCACCGACATCCTCTGGCCTGATTTTCGCGAGACCGATCTCCTGACGGCGATTGCCGAATATCAGAGGCGGGAGCGGAGGTTCGGAATGACCAGCGAACAGATCGGCGGGAGGTCAGGGAACACTATGGAATTGTCGAGGGAATCGATGCCGCAGACTCAAGGATCCGTCGGTGGGGACTGCAGCCGCTCCCGGGGAGGTGAAGAATGACGCCCCACTTGAAAAGATGGATCACCGGCATCATCGCCGTTCCGATACTGTTCGGAATCATCGCCTACGGCGGGGAAGATGCCTTCGCTGTTCTGATTATTTTTGCCTCTCTCGCGGGGATGGAGGAGTACAACCGGATGGCCTTCGGCCAGGGCCTCACCCTCGAAAAGGTGGAGACCCTGATCATCGCGCTGCTCATCCTGCTGACGGCCCTCTTCGCGAACTTGCCTCTGCTTTTGGCTGTGCTGACCTTCGCGGTCATGACGGTTCTGATACTCAACCTTCTCCGGATCCGAAAACAGGGATTGGATATGTCGCATGCCGGTCGGGTGATCCTGGGGGTTCTGTATATCCCTCTCCTTATGGCACATTTCATCCTGATCCGCCAGTCGCAGTCGGGCGTTCTGTGGATATTCTTCATCCTGGTTCTGGCCTTTGCCGGAGACACGGCCGCCTACTATATCGGACGGCGGTTCGGAAAACTTAAGCTCCTCCCCGAGGTCAGTCCGGGGAAGACCGTAGAAGGGACGATCGGTCTCGTTGCGGGAAGCATTGCGGGCTGTCTTCTGTTCAGACTATTCCTTTTCCCGATGCTGCCGGTTGCCCATGCCGCCGTTCTCGGACTGGTGGGAAGCGTTGTGGGGCAGCTTGGGGATCTATGCGAGTCGGCTCTGAAAAGGGCGGCCGGGGTGAAAGATTCAGGCACGCTGCTGCCCGGTCACGGGGGGATCCTCGACCGGCTGGACTGTCTCATGTTCATTACACCGTTTGTGTATTATTATCAGGATTATATGATTCGATGAAACAAATTTCCGTTCTCGGCTCCACCGGTTCAATCGGAGTCAGTACGCTGGATGTCGTCGGCGCCCATCCGGATCAGTTCGCCGTCACGGCCCTCGCCGCGGGCCGCAACATTACCCTCATGAAGCAGCAGATCGAACGGTTCCAGCCGCGGCTGGCAGCGGTGTTTGATGAGGCGCATGCCCGTGAGCTCCGCCGGCTTCTGGGTCCGGCATCGGCAACGGATGTTCTGTTCGGGCCAGAGGGGTATCGGGAAACGGCGTCGGCTGCGGGTATCGATATGGTCGTCTCCGCCATGGTCGGTGCGGCCGGACTGCTCCCGACCCTGGACGCAATTGAGGCGGGAAAGGATATCGCCCTGGCGAACAAGGAGACGCTGGTGATGGCAGGACATCTCGTCCTTCGCAAGGCGGCCGAGAAAGGGGTAAAGATCATCCCCGTTGACAGTGAACACAGCGCGATCTTCCAGTGCCTGCAGGGTCACCGGAGGGAGGATGTCCGCCGGATCATCCTTACGGCCTCCGGCGGACCCTTTCTCCATGCCTCCGAGGAAGAACGGGCAAAGGTGACGCCCGCGCAGGCTCTTCGGCACCCGAACTGGGCGATGGGAAAAAAAATCACGATCGATTCGGCAACGATGATGAACAAGGGGCTGGAGGTGATCGAAGCCGGATGGTTGTTCAAACTTCCCGCAGAGGCGATCGCTGTTCTGATCCATCCCCAGAGCATCGTCCATTCCCTGGTGGAGTACCGGGACGGGAGCGTGATCGCCCAGATGGGGGTTCCGGACATGAGGATTCCCATTGCCTACGCGCTGTCTTATCCGAATCGCCTGAGCCGGGGTGAAAAACCCCTCGATCTAAGGAAGGTCGGCACGCTAACATTTCTTGATTCTGATCCGGTTCGCTTTCCCGCTCTCCGGCTGGCTTATGAGGCGGCGAAAGCCGGGGGAACGATGCCGGCCGTTCTGAATGGGGCGAATGAAATGGCCGTGACGGCCTTTATCGCAGAACATATACGATTTGACAGGATTGTTTCGGTGGTGCAAGAGGTTCTCTCCCGACACCGCGGACAGGCGGATCCGGGGATCGACGCGGTCCTCGCGGCAGACCGCTGGGCGAGGGAAGAGGCGGGGAACATCATTAAAGGAACGAAAAATTGATTGGAATCAGCATCGCATCGGTGGTTGTTTTACTGGGGGTCCTGATCTTCGCCCATGAGTTCGGTCATTTTCTGATGGCCAAGCGGGCGGGCGTCGGGGTCCTGAAGTTTTCCCTCGGCTTCGGCCCTCGGATCATCGGCAGAAAGATCGGGGAAACGGAATACCTCCTCTCGCTGATCCCCCTGGGCGGGTATGTAAAACTCCTCGGGGAATCCCCCGGAGAAGAATTGCCGGAGGAGGATAAAAAAAGGTCCTTTCTGAAACAGACGGTCTGGAAAAGGATCTTCATTGTGGCGGCCGGACCGGTGTTCAATCTCCTGCTGGCTCTTGCGATCTTTACCCTCGTCAACATGATCGGTCTTCCCGTCCTGACGACGGAAATCGGTTCTCTACAGCCGGATTTTGCCGCGATCGAATCCGGGATGAAAACGGGGGACCGAATTATCGCCATGGACGGAAAGTCCGTAACGAAATGGGATGAGATCTCTGAAATCGTTATGAGAAGCAAGGAAAGACCGCTCAGGGTCACGGTTCGCCGAGACGCCGTTACCCTGGATATCACGGTGACGCCGCGACCCATGAAAACCAGAAACCTCTTTGGGGAAGAGGTTGAAGCCTACAAGATCGGCATCAGCCCGTCAACGCATACCGTCATCGAAAGGCGCAACCCCCTGTCGGCCTTCGCGGAGGGCATCCGCCAGACATGGGTCATCAGTAAACTGACCGTGATCAGCATCTACAAGATGTTTCAGGGGGTCATCTCCCCGAAGACGCTGGGCGGCCCGATTCTCATCGCCCAGATCGCCGGGGCGCAGGCGAAGGAAGGAATTGTTCATTTCCTTCTTTTCATGGCCCTCCTCAGCATCAACCTGGCGATCCTCAACCTCCTGCCCATTCCGGTCCTGGACGGCGGTCATCTGTTATTCTACGGGATTGAAATCGTGACGGGCCGCGAGGTCAATGTCCGCTGGCGGGAAATGGCCCAGCAGGTCGGTTTTGTCCTCCTGATTCTGCTGATGATCTTCGTCTTCATGATGGATATCGAGAGGCTGAACGTCAAGTTTATTAGCGATTTCATTCGAACATTTACGGGATAGCCATGATCACCCTGGCGATGGAATGCGCGACGGATACCGTGGGACTGGCGCTCCTGAAGGGAGAGGAGATCCTGGCCGATTTTTATCTCGGTCCGGGAAGACACCACGCGGAGGTCCTGCTCCCCGCCCTGGAAAAGCTCTTCCTTTTGACGGGGATCACCATGGAGCAAATCGATCTTCTGGTCTGCACGACCGGACCCGGTTCCTTTACTGGGGTGAGAATCGGGGTGAGCACCGTGAAAGGCCTCGCCCTGGCTACGGGAAGACCCATCGTCGGGGTTTCGACGCTGGAGACGCTGGCCATGAATGCCTTTCCCTCTCCGGGGCTGATCTGTCCGCTGCTCGACGCCCGCAGGGATCAGGTCTATGCAGGGTTGTACCGAATGGGGCCGGATGGTTTCCCGGAAATCGTGACGCCGGACCGATTGACCGATATCGCGCAGTTGATACGGGATCTGCCGGCAGACGAAGTCGATTTGATCGGAAACGGGGCGGTGCGTTATCGGAACCGGATCCTTGAATCCCGGCCCGGGCGGTGTGACCCGGCCGGGAGCAGGCGACACCGACTCCATGCGTCGGCCGTCGGCCTGATCGGCATTCACCGATATTCTCAGGGGCGGAGTGAAGATCCGCTGACCTTTTCGCCGAGATACCTTCGCCTCTCCGAGGCGGAGGCGAAAGCCGGAGGCGGGACATAGGCTAAAGAGGTGGCTTCTTGCCTTGAGACAAGGATTGACATCTTGATCAAATTACGGTAGATTGAATTCATTATGAATCACAACGGTTTCATTGCGGGTGAAGGGCTCCCCTTTATCATTCCCCTGGGCGGAGCGACTCTCCTGGCCTTTGTGGCCGGGTTCAAGGGGATTTCTGTTGTCCTTTTGGTCGTGACGCTTTTTGTGGTCTGCTTCTTCCGCAATCCGCAGAGAATAACACCTGAAAAGGACGCCTGGGTCATTTCCCCTGCGGACGGCAGGGTGATCCGGATCGAGGAGACGACCAGCGATGAGCAGCCCGGACGAACTTTTCAGAAGATCAGCATTTTCATGAATATCTTCAATGTCCATGTCAACCGGATCCCATGTTCCGGCGAGGTCCGGTTCATCCGTTACCGGGAGGGGAAATTTCTGTCGGCCAACCTGGACAAGGCCTCGGCGCTCAACGAAAGAAACACCGTCCTGCTTCGAACTGCGGATGGACGGGAGATCATGACCGTCCAGATCGCCGGTCTGATCGCGAGGAGGATCGTCTGCTGGCTGAAGGAAGGTATGCAGGTGCACAAAGGGGAACGATTTGGTCTGATCCGTTTCGGTTCACGGGTTGAAGTATTTCTCCCGCTCTGCTCGACCATTCTCGTCAGGGTTGGAGAAAAGGTGCGGGCAGGCGAAACGCCCATAGGAGAGCTGACATGAAAAACAATGCGTCATTCAGGCGGGACCGCATGAAAAAGGGAATCTACGTCCTTCCGAATCTCTTTACCACGGCCAATCTTTTCTGCGGGTTCTACTCCGTGATCGCCTCCATGAAAGGGATGTATGAGATCGCGGCGGTGACGATCCTGATCGCGGTGGTTCTGGACAGCCTGGACGGCCGAATTGCCCGGATCACCCACACGACAAGCAAGTTCGGCGGGGAGTATGACTCCCTCTGCGATCTGGTGACCTTCGGGGTGGCGCCGGCCATCATGGTCTACAACTGGTCGTTGCTTTCCTACGGGAAGTGGGGATGGCTCGGGGCTTTTCTATTCGTCGTATGCGGGGCCCTTCGCCTGGCCCGGTTCAATGTTCAGAGCGGCGTGATCGACAGCCGCGTCTTCAACGGCTTGCCCATACCGGGCGGCGCCGCGGTCGTGGCCACGGGGGTGCTGCTGTTTTACTACCTCGGCGGAGAGGGGCGTTTCCCCGACCCGTCGATCATGATCGGCGTGGTTGCCATTGCGCTTTTCATGGTCAGCAGCATCAAGTATTACAGCTTCAAAGACCTCCATTATTTCTTACGCAAGCCATTCATGTCCTTCGTCCTGATTGTCGTGATTCTGGTGATCGTTGTAGCGGAACCACAGATTATGCTGTTCACGTTCGCCTTCGGATACAGCCTTTCGGGACCGGTATGGACTCTTTGCAGACTCGGCAGAAAGATGTTGACGGAATTCAGGGCAAGAAAGTCGCAATGTCAGGATCATCCATTATAGGACGCGTCGCAGTCTGAGGAGAGAACCGGGGCATCTCAGACTGAAGGCGGACAGACGGTTAGGACACCTCAGCCTTCAGCCTGAATACCTGAGTCGTTATAAAAATATATCCGTGAGGAGTGTTATATGAAAAGTTATCATCTTGCCGTTGTGGGCGCCACGGGAGCCGTGGGCAATGAGATGATCCGGGTTCTGGAAGAGCGTCAATTTCCGGTGGGAAAGCTGACGCTCCTTGCATCGGAAAGGTCGATCGGAAAAGAGCTCACCTTCCGTGGGAAGGCCCTGCCGGTGGAGCTTTTGACCGAGAATTCCTTCCGGGGAATTGAAATCGGTCTTTTCTCCGCGGGGGGGAGCATCAGTGAAAAGTTTGCCCCAATTGCCGCCGCCGCCGGTTGCGTCGTCATTGACAACACGAACGCCTTCCGCATGGTGCCGGAGATTCCTCTGGTCGTGCCGGAGGTGAATCCCGAGGCCATAGCCCTGTACAAGAACCGGGGAATCATCGCGAATCCGAACTGTTCTACGATTCAGATGGTTGTTGCCCTGAAACCGATTCATGATGCGGTCCGGATCAAAAGGATTGTAGTTTCCACGTATCAGGCCGTGTCCGGAACAGGGAAAAAGGCGATCGAGGAGCTTTCCCTCCAGACTCAGGCCTTGATAAACGGCCAGGAACCGGTCATCAAGGTGTATCCCTACCGGATTGCATTCAACTGTATTCCCCATATCGATGTCTTCCTCGACAACGGTTATACGAAGGAAGAGATGAAGATGGTCAACGAGACCAAGAAGATCATGAACGATCCTTCGATTGCGGTCACGGCGACGACGGTCCGGGTGCCGGTTTTCTACGCTCACTCCGAATCCATCAACATCGAAACGGAGAGGAAAATTACCCCGGATGAGGTCCGGAGTCTTCTTTCGACGGCGCCCGGCATCCGGGTGGTGGACGATCCCCGGTGGAAGAAGTATCCGCTCGCGATTGATGCCGCCGGCCATGATGAGACCCTGGTCGGAAGAATCCGGGAAGATGAATCCATTCCGAACGGCATCAACATGTGGGTTGTGGCGGACAATATCCGGAAGGGCGCCGCGCTCAACGCCGTTCAGATCGCTGAGATCCTGATCCGCAAGTATCTATGAGGATCATCGGGGGAGAGGCCAGGGGTAGGCCGATCCGACTTCCCGGGGGATGCCGGATCCGGCCTACCGCCGATCGGGTCAAGAAATCCCTTTTTGACATTCTGCATCCCATCACGGGGAAATCATTCCTCGATCTGTTCGCCGGCAGCGGAAATATCGGACTGGAGGCTCTGAGCCGGGGGGCGCATTTTGCGGTCTTTGTGGAGAGGAATCTCCGTCTGGTCGAGGCGATCCGGAAGAGCCTCGCTCAGCTCGGATTCAGTGAGAGGGCGGAGGTGATTGCCGAGGACGCGGGAAGAGGGCTGGGGCATCTCGTTCAAAGGGGGTCGCGGTTCGATATCCTTTTTGCCGACCCGCCGTACGATGAGGGTTTGGCCCGGGAAACTCTCCAATGGCTGGGGAAAGAGGATATCCTGACAGAGAGCGGCATTGTTGTGCTCCAGCATTCAGTGAGAGAAAAACTGGAAGGATCGCAGGCGCAGGTGTCGTTTATAACGGATCAGAGACGGTACGGTGACACGATGTTGTCCTTCCTCACAAGGGGACAGATTTCAAATCTGTCCCCAAAACATGGGAATGAACTATGAAGAAGATAGCGGTATATCCGGGTTCATTTGATCCGATCACCAATGGTCATGTGGATATCATCAAACGGGGTCTCCGGATGTTTGATGAACTCATCGTTTTAATTGCCCACAATCCGAACAAGAAGACGCTCTTTACCGTGGAAGAAAGATTGGGGATGATCCGGGAGGTGATCCGGGACTGCAAGAATGTCCGTGTCGACAGCTTCGACGGACTTCTGGTGGAGTATGTGAAAGGGACGGGGGCAAACGTGATTCTCCGTGGGCTCCGCGCCCTTTCCGATTTCGAATACGAGTTTCAGCTCGCCCTCATCAACCGCCGTTTGAACCGGGATGTCGAGACTGTTTTTCTCATGTCCGGGTTCAAGTGGTTTTATACGAGTTCGAAGATCATCAATGAGGCGGCCAGCCTGGGGGGTTCGGTGAAGGGGCTGGTGCCGGAGATCGTTAATCTGAAACTGCTGCAGAAATATTCATACAAAAGTGGAATCCTATGAAATTGGCATCGAGAATGGCGCTCATCAAACCATCGCCGACGCTGACCATCCAGGCCAAGGCCAATGCCTTGAAAACGGCGGGGAAAGGGTCGTCGGCAACTCAGCCGAAATGGCGGCCTACCTTCTAAATGAGGCCAATATCTCCCTGGTCCCCGGAGGGGATTTCGGCCATGATGATCACATCCGCATCTCTTATGCGACCTCGATGGAGCAGATTGAAAAAGGGGTGGAACGGATCCGGCAGGCCTTGCTGAATCTTCGCTGACGGAACAGGGGGAGGAAGGGCCGACCTTGCGGATCCGGATTGCCGATCCGTCGCTTGCAAACATTTCAAGGAGTGGGAGAGAGTATATGGGGGGGATCTTCGGCGTTGTATCGGAAGGGAATTGTGCAAAGGGCCTGTTTTACGGAACGGATTACCACTCTCATCTCGGGACGGAGAATGCGGGACTGGCCATATGGGGTGACGAGGGGTTCAGCCACACCATTCACAGCATCAGTCAGGCCCAGTTCAAATCCCGTTTTGTTGATGATTATAAGGGGATGACCGGGCGGATGGGTATCGGGGCGATTGATGACGGATCTCCCCAGCCGCTGATCATCCGTTCGAAATTCGGGACGTACGCACTCGCCGCAACCGGACTGATTACCAACAAGGACGAACTGACCTGCAATCTTCTCCGGAATGACGCCTCCTTCAGCGAGATGGCGGACGGCGGTGTAAACTGCGTCGAACTGGTCGCAAAACTGATCAATGGAGGCGAAAGCATCGTCGATGGAATCGTTCGGATGCAGCGGGCCATCGAGGGATCGGTTTGCCTTTTGTTGATGACCCGGGAAGGGATCTATGCGGCACGGGACCGTTATGGCCGATTTCCTCTGTCGATCGGGAAGGAGATTTGTGAGGCGGGATCAGCGCCCGGCTATGCGGCCGCGACCGAATCGAGCTCCTTTCCCAACCTCGGTTATGAGTTGATCCGTTCCCTCGGACCGGGGGAGATCGTGCGTCTTGATATCCACGGATTTCACGCTGAATGCCCCCCCGGCGCAGAGAAGCACGTCTGCGCCTTCCTCTGGATCTACACGGGAGATCCGTCCTCGATCTATGAAGGAATCAGTGTTGAAAATGCCCGGGAGCGGTGCGGCCGGGCCATGGCCCGGGGCGATCAGGTTGAAGCGGATTTCGTCACGGGCGTCCCCGATTCCGGTATCGGCCATGCCATCGGTTATGCCATGGAATCCGGTCTTCCGTACCGCCGGCCCCTGGTCAAATACACGCCGGGATACGGGAGAAGCTACACTCCTCCTTCCCAGGACATCCGGGACCTTGTGGCGACGATGAAGCTCTGCGCCGTCCGGGATGTGATCCGGGGAAGCAGGATGGTAGTGTGCGATGACTCGATCGTCCGGGGAACCCAGCTCAAGAATTACACGATCCGGAAACTCTGGGACAACGGGGCGAAGGAAATCCATGTCCGCCCGGCCTGTCCGCCCCTGATGTTTCCCTGCCGATACGCCTCTTCCACGCGGACAACCGCCGAACTGGCTTCCCACCGGGCGATCCGCACCCTCGAAGGCGAAAAAATGGAATGTATCGACGATTACCTGGACCATACTTCCGAACGGTACCGGGGAATGATCGAGTGGATCCGGCATGATATGAACGTAACTTCCCTCAAATACATTCATATCGATGATATGATTGAGGCCATCGGTCTGCCGGAGGAACAGCTCTGCCTCTACTGCTGGCGAGGCCGGTAAGGGATGCGTTTACGATCCGTCGCAGCGTGATGTTGACCATGCCGGTTCTGGCGGGACATGCAGCCGTCACCGCGGGCAAATCCTTCCGCAGGAAATTGCCCATTGATCGTCCTGATCCCTTCATGTTATACATTTCACGCGGGCGATATTCCATGAGATGTGGATATCCAGGTGATTTGAAAGCGGCGGGGTGCGTCATTGAGTCCGGAGATCCGAAGAAGAAAGACGAAATCCATTGATCTCGGGGGTGTCCAGATCGGCGGCGATGCACCGGTCGTGGTCCAGTCCATGACCTCCTGCGATACCCGCGATGTCCGGGTGACGGTAGAGCAGATCCACGCGCTGGAGGAGGCGGGCTGTGAAGTTGTCCGTGTCGCCGTTCCTGATGAGGCGGCAGCGATCGCCATCCATGAGATTTGTTCCCGGATCCATATTCCACTGATTGCCGATATCCATTTCCAATATCCGCTGGCCCTCCTTGCTATGAATCATGGCGCGGACGGCATCCGGATCAATCCCGGCAATACCCCAACAGAGGGAATCCGCAAGATCGTCTCCGTTGCCAAGGCAAACCGGAAGGTGATCCGGATCGGAATCAATGCGGGATCCCTGGAGAAGGAGATCGCCGGCCGCCACGGCGGTCCGACCGCGGAGGCCCTGGTCGAGAGCGCCTTGAAGAACATCCGCCTCCTGGAGGAGATGGACTTCAACGCGATCAAACTCTCCTTGAAATCCTCCGATGTGACGACCATGATCGCGGCCTATCGATCCATCTCTGAGAAGACCGATTATCCTCTCCATCTTGGCGTCACGGAGGCGGGTTCCCTCATTCAAGCGGCAATTAAATCCGCCCTCGGTATCGGAACCCTGCTGTATGACGGCATCGGCGACACGATCCGGGTTTCCGTGACCGGCAATCCCGTTCCCGAAATCGGTCTGGCGTACGGAATCCTGCGGGCGCTTAACATCCGGAACGTCGGTCCGGATATCGTTTCCTGTCCGACGTGCGGCCGCTGCGAAATCGATCTTGCGGGCTTGGCCGAGCAGGTAGAGCGGGAGCTCCGGGGGATGAAGACCACCCTGAAGATCGCCCTCATGGGTTGCGTGGTCAACGGGCCGGGGGAGGCCGCCGAGGCGGATATCGGTATTGCGGGGGGAAAGGGCGCCGGGATTCTGTTCCGGAAAGGGAAAGTCGTGCGCAAGATCCGGGAAAAGGAGTTTGTCCCGGTGTTGCTGGAAGAGATCCGGAAGATGGAGGCGGAGGCCGGTCCATCTGAAAAATAGCGTCGGAGAAGGATTCCGGTCCTTAATGTCGATGGGACAACATCCGCAATCGTTTTAGGTATGGAATCTTGCGGTTTCACGTCATCAAGGAGGTGTCATGCGTTATTCGGAGATGTTCCTGCCCACGGGGAGGGAGGTCCCTTCCGATGCGGAACTGATCAGCCACCAGCTCATGATCCGGGCAGGCCTGATGAGAAAACTGACCAGCGGTGTTTATTCATATCTTCCGTTTGGTTACCGGGTGATCCGTAAGTTTGAGCAGATTGTCCGAGAGGAGATGAACCGCGCGGGCGCCCAGGAGGTCTTTCTCCCGATGGTGCAGCCGGCGGAGCTCTGGCAGGAGTCCGGGCGATGGGTTCATTACGGCAAGGAACTGCTCCGCTTCCGCGATCGTCACGACCGGGAGTGCTGTCTCGGGCCCACCCATGAAGAGGTGATCACCGATCTGGTCCGGAACGAAATCAAAACCTACCGGCAGCTTCCCCGAAATCTCTATCAGATCCAGACGAAGTTTCGCGACGAGATCCGGCCGCGGTTCGGGGTAATGCGCTGCCGGGAATTCGGCATGAAAGACGCCTACAGTTTCGATACGGACGAGGCGGGCGCGGAGGTCAGCTACCGGAAGATGTTCGAGGCCTATCAGCGGATCTTTACCCGTTGCGGTCTGAATTTTCGTCCGGTGGAGGCGGACTCGGGAAGCATCGGCGGAAGGTATTCCCACGAATTCATGGTGATGGCCGATTCCGGGGAGGATGCGATCTGTCATTGCAGCGTCTGTGACTATGCGGCAAATCTGGAGAAGGCCGAGATTGCCCGGCCGGCGGAAAGTGAGACTGCAGGGACGGCCCTTGACGTCGAAGAGGTGAATACCCCCGAGGTCAGAACCATCGAGGAGGTGTGCGGCTTTTTACAGGTCGCACCGGATGTGGTCGTTAAGACCCTGATCTTCTCTGCGGACGATACCCCTGTGGCCGTTCTCATCCGCGGAGACCAGGAGGTCAACGAGATCAAGGTGAAGAATTTCCTCGGTTGCAACTCCCTGGAACTGGCAGATGATGCAATGATAAGGAAGGTCACCGGGTCCCCCCGGGGATTCGCGGGCGCCGTCGGAATCCAGGCCCGGGTCATCGCCGATTATTCGTTTCTAAGAATGAGCGATTTCATCATGGGGGCCAACCGAGAGGATTACCACCTCCGCCACGTGAAGCCTGGCCGGGACTTCTCGATTGCGGATTATGCGGATCTCCGCATGATCCGGGAATCCGATCCCTGTCCGCGCTGCGGGGGAGAGGTGCGCTTTGCACGGGGCATCGAGGTCGGCCATATCTTCAAGTTGGGGACCAAATACAGCAAGGCCATGAAAGCGGTTTTTTTGGATCAGAGCGGAAAAGAAAAGATCATGGTGATGGGATGTTACGGAATCGGCATCGGCAGAACGGTCGCTGCGGCCATCGAACAGAATTACGATGCGGATGGAATCGTCTGGCCCCTGCCGCTCGCCCCCTATGCGGTGATTATCACCCCGGTGAACGTGAATGAAAAGACGCTCGCCGACGCGGGGGAGGAACTTTACCGCATCCTGACCGAACAGGGTGTGGAAGTGATCCTGGATGACCGGGACGAGAGGGCCGGGGTAAAATTCAAGGACGCCGATCTGATCGGAATTCCCTATCGCGTGACGGTCGGTCCCAAGCGACTGGCCGAAGGGAAGATCGAAATCAAAACGCGCCGATCCGGAGAGGTCGCGATCCTGCCGGTTTCCGAGGTTGCTCCGTTTCTCATGGCCCGCATCCGAGAAGGACTGTAGCCCCCATGCTCCGCATCAACGACATCCTGGATAAGGTCCAGTCTTATCTCTCCCCATCCGAAATCGGGATGATCGAAAAGGCCTACATCTTTTCTGCGTCTGTTCATCAGGGGCAGATCCGCCTCTCCGGCGAACCCTATCTGACGCATCCCATGGAGGTCTGCGGCATCCTCGCGGACATGAAACTCGATGCGGCGGCGCTCGTGACCGGTCTCCTTCACGATACGGTCGAAGATACTCTCACCACGCTGGAACAGGTCGAAGAGGCCTTTGGCAAAGAGGTGGCCTTTCTCGTCGACGGGTTGACGAAGATCAGCAAGATCACCCTCGGCAATCAGGAGGAGAGACAGGCGGAAAATTTCCGGAAGATGATTCTGGCGATGTCATCAGATATCCGGATTCTCCTCATCCGTCTGGCGGACCGGATCCACAACATGCGGACGCTCGAGTTTCAGACGCCGGACAGGCAGCGCTATATCTCCAAAGAATCCATGGATCTGTATGCGCCTCTGGCCAACCGCCTGGGAATCAACTGGATGAAAATGGAGTTGGAGGACCTTTCCTTCCGGTATCTCGACTTTGAGGCCTACAATGAACTCGCAAAACGGATCGTAAAGAAAAAGGAGAAACGGGAAGAGTATGCGGAAGAGGTCAGGGGGATCATCCGGCAGGAGATGGAACGTTTCGGCATACGGGGTGAAGTAGAGGGAAGGGCAAAACATTTTTTCAGCATCTTCAAGAAGATGAAGGAGCAGCACATCGATTTCGACGAGGTGTACGATCTCACGGCCTTCCGGATCATTCTCGATTCGGACAAGGACAAAGACTGCTATGAAGCCCTGAGCATGGTCCATGCCCTTTGGACACCGGTTCCCGGTAGGTTCAAGGATTATATTGCCATGCCGAAGGCCAACCACTACCAGTCCCTCCACACAACGGTGATCGGACCCTACGGGGAGAGGGTCGAGATCCAGATCCGGACCCGGCCGATGCATGATTGGGCGGAGGAGGGGATTGCCGCCCACTGGCGCTATAAGGAAGGGCGGGCCTTCTCCAGCGATGTTGATCAGATCAAGAAACTTCGGGATCTGTTGGATGTTCAGCAGGAGATCGAGAATCCCCGCGAGTTCATGTCCAACCTGAAGGTGGCTCTGTTCCCCGAGGAAGTTTACGTATTCACCCCGAACGGGGATGTAAGATCCTTTCCGAAAGGGGCGACCCCTATCGATTTTGCCTACAGCATCCATACGGATATCGGCAACCAGTGCATCGGTGCAAAAGTGAACCGAAGCATCGTGCCCCTGAAATATCAGTTGCAGAATGGGGATACGGTCGAGATCATCACCCAGGCGGGCCACCACCCCAGCAAGGACTGGTTGAAGTATGTGGTCACTTCCCGCGCCATGGCGAAGATCCGCAACTGGGTCAAGATCGAGGAACGCAAGAAGAGCGTCACGCTGGGCCGGGATCTCCTGGAGAAGGAATTCAAGAAACACCACCTGAAGTTCGGCCAGCTTTCAAAGTCATCGGAAATGCAGAAGATATTAAAGGAAGAACACATCGATTCCCTCGACGATCTGATGGCCTTCGTCGGTTACGGAAGGGTGTCGCCCAAGCACGTCGTTCATCATTTCCTCCCGGAGGAGGAGGTCAAAAAAGGAGAATTACCTGACAGGACGAGAAAAAAAGGTGCGGAGGTTGAGCCGATCGGCGTGTCGCTGACCGGGATCGATGATATCATGGTCCGGTTCGGAAAGTGCTGCGATCCGATCCCCGGCGATGAGATTATCGGTTACATCTCGCGTGGACGGGGGATCACGGTTCATACGGCCAATTGCACGCATGTCCAGGATATGGATCCCGAACGGCTGGTGGATGTTCATTGGGATATCCGCGAAAAAAGGGAATACCCGGTCCAGATGAGAATTGTCTGCCATGACAAGAAGGGGGCTCTTGCCGATATCAGCGCCGCCATCTCTTCTCTGGATGTCAACATCACCCATGCGGAGATCAATGCGCCTCAGGACGGACAGGCCCATTGCGAATTCAGCGTCAATGTTATTGATTTAAATCAGTTCAATAAGATTATTGCGGCCATCAGAAAATTACGGGGGGTCATCTCCGTGGAGAGACTCTGGCGATCCTAACAGGCTGCTGAAAAACGCCCATCTGCGGCGTTTCCCTTATCCTTCGCCGCTCAACGTACCTCACAGTACGCCTCGCGGCTTAAGGATTTCTGGAGCCTTGCATCTGGGCATTTTTGAACAGCCTTCAAAAAGAGACTTTTTCAACAGGCTGCTAAAGCAGAAGCAGGGCGGCTTCATTCTCCGCGATGATTCAAATTGACAGTTAGCAGCCGCTTGCTGTATGAACCACGAACGGTTTTTCAACGATGGAGAGGGAACGATGGTATTCATGAATGGATGGTTCGTGAAATATGGGATTTTCACACTGACGACGCTCCTGTTTTGCCTGACCCCCATAGCTGGATCGGGAGCGCCGCGACAGAATGCATATTTGATTTTACTCGACCCGGCACACGGGGGAGAGGATCTTGGCGTGGTCTCGGATAAACTGCGCGAGAAAGACCTGACCATGAATATGGCCCTTCTGGTCCGCCAGGAGGCGCAAAAGATGCCGGGCCTTCAGGTTCAATTGACACGTTCTGCTGACAGGAGAATGACGATCACGGAGAGAGTCAAGGCGGCCGGGACGATGAAAGCGGACTGTCTCGTCAGCCTTCATGTCAATGCCGGTTTCGGAAAGAAGGCGACGGGTTACGAGATCTATTTCCCGGGATTTCGGCAGGCCGCATCCGAAGGAGGAGATTCCTCGCCTATCCTCAAGGATATGGCCCTCAACAAGTCCCTCAACAATTCGGTAAGGCTTGCGCAGCAGATCCAGTCCGGTCTTGAGACGGTCTTCCCCCGCAAGGGGCGCGGTCTACGCGATGCTCCAAGCCCGCTCCTGGACGGATTGACCATTCCCGGACTTGTCGTTGAGATTGGCTTTGCGACTCACCCGGACGACCGGAAAAAGCTGACCGAGCCGGAAACGCACCGGGCCGTCGCCAGAGCTCTGGTAAAGGGTCTCCAGGATTATTTCCAGAAGGCGCCGGCGTTATAATGGTAATGATGAATTGGATCCGGCGACGGGCTTTTCAGCGAGGTCCGGAGGACAGCGGAAATCAAAGCCGTTTTCCCGGGAACGCAGGGTCACCCTGACAGGGTTTGTATTCGAAGGCATTGCCGCGCGGACATGAAGGCCAGAGGAAATCCGGGAGGTCTGACTTGACAAAGATTGTGCTGGCCTCCCGGAACCCGGGAAAGATTAAAGAAATTCAGGTAATGCTTGCGGATCTTGGCGTCAGTCTCCTTTCGTTGAATGATTACCCGGGTATCCCCGAAACCGTTGAAGACGGAAAGAGTTTTCTGGAGAACGCCCTCAAAAAGGCAAGGGCTGTCTCGGAATCGACCGGGGAGATCGTGCTTGCCGACGATTCGGGACTGGAGGTGGATGCCCTGGGCGGCGCGCCGGGGATCTACTCGGCACGGTATGCAGGTAACGATGCGGACGATGTGCAGAACATCCGGAAGCTCCTGTATGACCTGAAGGATATTCACGCCGAAAATAGGGGAGCGGCCTTCCGGTGCGTTCTGGTCCTTTATCCTGTCGATGGCCGCTACGAGGCCTTTGAAGGACGGTGGGAAGGATGGATTGCGGAAAAGCCGGTCGGTCAGGGTGGGTTCGGATATGATCCGGTCTTTTTTCTCCCCGGAGAGGGAATGACCGTAGCCGAGCTTCCCCCCGAGATCAAGAACCGGATCAGCCATCGGGCGCAGGCCATTGCAAAGTTGAAGGAAAGGTTCCAAAAGGAGTAAAAGTCAAATAAACGGGGCGTAGCGCAGCCCGGTAGCGCGCCTGCTTTGGGAGCAGGATGTCGAGTGTTCAAATCACTCCGCCCCGACCAATGAATTCAAAAGGTTACTGTTCATCCCGCAACCTTTTTTCATGTCGATAAGTCTCGGGGTACAAAACGGGGTACAAATAAAAAAAGGCGGATGCTCTCACACCCGCCCCGGTAATAAAAAACCCCGCCGTAGCGGGGCAGGGGGTTAATTTGTTACTTTGGAATATCCATTCTGATCCAGATCTTTCTGATGATAGCGAGATATGAGAATATCATTCAATAGTGCTCTATCGTATTTAGCGATATTCTCCAAGGACATCTTTTTTACCAATACTTCTTTCGGAAAATCGAAGGCAAGTTTCCCAAATGCCTCATCAAAGAACGATACAGAAGCGATAAGTATATTACTGAAATCAACTTCTATCTTATCGTATTTGTTCAAACTATCCGTAATAAGTTGGGCAACCGCGCGGCCATCCTTACGTGTTATGGTATTCTTTCCGAATTTTTCCTGTAAATTAATCTTCATTTTCATATTAAGCCTCTTTTCTAAAGGAGAAAATCGCTTTCTCCTTTCAAGAAATAAAAACTTTCCCTATTGGCATTGATGATCATTTTGATTATCGTACCATGGAAAGGCACCCGCATTTTTTGTTCCAGTACTTCCCCTCGATTGAACTTCCAAAAAACCTTTCCCTTACAAGAAATGATGCACAACTGACCGCGATTAACCATGAGAAACTTCTTGATATGGCTTAATCCCAAGCCAGCCCTTTCTTCTCTTGAAGAAACACCTTCTTCTGTAGCAAGTTTGATAGCCTCACGATCTTTTGTTATATATCTATATGTATCCTTCTTTGTCAATGAGGATCGTATTCCTATTCCCAGATCGGCAATACATAACCTGATCTGCTTCAAGCTTGGGTATGTTCGGCAGCACACATAATAATCATTTGTCTCGCTATGATCGATAACATTAGTTATGGCCTCATTCATGCTCATCCGCAAAGAACCCTTTAACCCATCGGAAATCAGCAAATGAAAATCGGCTCATCTCCCAAGTGAGTGGGTAAATTGACATGGTTTATATCTCCGGCAGCATGCACGTGAGGATTTTGAGGCGGAGATATTCTTCATCCCGTAATCCATAGGCGCGACGTTGAAACACACGGAT
>Ga0247841_10004721_pt1 | contig 22988 bp, 13 predicted proteins | sample LaCruzMarch2015__2_FD_192410 | JGI IMG/M metagenome (GOLD analysis project Ga0247841, IMG submission 192410) | Freshwater microbial communities from meromictic Lake La Cruz, Castile-La Mancha, Spain - LaCruzMarch2015_18m | ecosystem: Environmental > Aquatic > Freshwater > Lake | place: Spain... | reverse complement strand
ATAATTTCATCGTTTAATTATGGTGCTAAAGTACTAAATAATAATGATATAACAATGTATTTTGAATACTTTTTTTTATTTATATACAGACTCTACTTATTCATATACAGCCGGAAATCCGAATTTGAAAACAGAGTTATGGCGAAGTTATGATTTGCAATTTACATTTTATGGGAAAAAGTTAGGATTGTTTTCAATTACCGGATTTAATAAGACAGTACAAGATAAATTGTGGGCAAGATCGTATAAAAGAATCCAAGGCGAGCCCATACCTAATCCCGTTTTTAAAGATAATGACCTAATAAATATGACTGTTTATGAAAATCATCCTTACCCTATATTATTGCAAGGAATTGAGGCGGAGTGGCAGACTTCTTTTGGATATTTACCTAAACCATTCTCATATTTGACGTTAAGCATGAATTATAGCTATACGCATGGCAAATCACCCAATCCATACACCAGTCTGTATAAATACAAACCTGCCGGTTCGCGCTATGAATTAACCGGACGTAAAGATTCAGTTGTGATAGAACCTATGACTGGAATACCTATGCACATGGCAAATGTAACGTTAGGTGTAGAAATTAAAGCTTTTAAAGCATATATATCCTATCAGTATTCTTCAGAAAAAATACAAAGTACAAATCCTGTAGATTTACGACTTTATGTAATAGGCGAACCTTATAGTCGATTAGATTTTAATGCATCGTATGGATTTAACTTTAAGGATAATGGAACATTAGAACTTTTGTTTAAAGCCGCCAATCTAACGAATAGTGAAGACAGAATAAGGTATAGAGGTGATCAACGACCGATAAGCGTGGAACAATATGGAGTAACAGCTGATATTGGTATAAGATTTAAGTTTTAAAAACATTTAAAAATTTCAATTTAATATTATAAATTCACTTTAAAAAAACAACCGAAATGAAAAAATTAAACTTGATTTTGATTGCGTGCATGTTAGCATGTTCGTTTATGACACAGGCTCAACAAATACTGGATGTTGCTCCTGGTGTAGGAACACTTAATGCTGCCATTAAGCAGTATAAAGGTGATAGAATTTACCGTCTGAAAGATGGTTATAACGGTTATTATGTTCTCAATGAGATTATCAACAACACTGGTTTTGACCTTACCATTATTGGTGGTGGTACACCTGATCCGGGTGATACAAAACCAACAATGCCGGCTACTTTACAAACCAGCGGCACAGGAGGTACGCCGTTTAATTATATGTTTGATGCATATGCAAACATTACTTTAAAAGGTATTTATTTTGTAGACGCCACTGCTGATGGAATCTTTAATTCTCAGTTTTTCATGCATATTGGAGCAAACGATATGAGAGTTATAATAGATCATTGTATTCTTGACCCGGCAGGGAGTCCAATTTATGCTACTGGTGGGAATCCTAAAATTTACATAACCAATAGCCTTTTAAACAGACTTACAAACCAAACTACCAGTGTAAATGGTCCTGTTAACTTTTATTTTCCAAATGATAAATCCGGAGTAGATACATTGTTCATTGAGAATAACACACTTATAGGTTTGAGCACAGCCGTTTTTGCCGATAATCTTTCAACCAAAAGTAACTTTACATGGATGAATCATAACACGTTCATTCATCACAAGTGCCAGATTGATTGGATGGCTGATCAGAAAGAATTTTACTTTACTAACAATCTTATGTATGATTGTCATGTAATTCCGTATGAAAGAGCTTGGGTTGGAGGTGGTTGGGATCATTATCCAGTAGGAGGTGGTGTGTCAGAACTGTTATGGTCTGCCCCAACTGATAGTGTAAAAGTTAATGGAATATGGGAAAAATTTGGATATAGTTATATGACCAGTTTTGTTGCTAATAACATAGAATTTAAAAACAAAGAATTTATTGACAATCTTGATGCTCTTTATACGTGGACAAAATCGGTAGAAGCTCCTAATAGCATGTACTTTCAACCACTGGTTTGGACACCCGATGCTCCCGCACGAGGGATTGAATTGAGTGTTGCGTTAGCCAATAACCCACAGTCAAAAATTTACAACAGTACTGAATATCCTAAATGGAAAGCTGCAAATAATAAATATGATATTAATCCAACATTTACCGATGGACGTATCTACGAGAAATCTAAAATATTAGCTCAATGGGCTTTACCGGCTATCAAAAATGATTATTTTTCTAAATTTTATACTGGTGGCACTGCTTTCACAAGTCTTAATTGGTATTGGGATCCGGATGGCAATGTTGGACAAAATGAAACATGGCCATTGATTGATGGGACTTATACAAACCCGGCAGCACTTACCGGAGCTCTTGATGGTTTACCTATTGGTGATTTGAATTGGTATCCTGCAAAAAAGGCAATTTGGCAAAACAACAAAGCAGCTATTGATGCACATATATTTGCTTTGAATACCAGTCAAATGAATCTCACAGCAGTAAATAATGTAAATGCGGATAAACCAAAATTGGTTGATGTTTATCCAAACCCAATTATTGATATTATGACATTTAATATCAAAGGAAATTTGACAAATAATACTCAAATCCGCGTATTTAATACTTTAGGTCAAACTGTTGAGACTCTAAACCTAACAAGCGGAGAATCAAAATATGTTTGGAATACAGCCAAACTTAAATCAGGAACCTATTATTACGATGTAACTATCAATGGTGTGAAAGAAACAGGAGTCATGTTGAAAAAATAATTTATTAATTGTCTTTCGTCATTCCTGATTGAAGAATGACGGAAGACAATAGTACCACTAAATGCTATAAATCAATTAATTCTAATTTAAAAATTACAATCGTGAAAACAAAAATAGTACTTCTTTTATTGTGTGTATTCTCAATGGCAAATGCGCAAACTTCATGGAATTTTACTTCCGATTTGGAAGGTTGGCATGACTTGGGTGCAGGTCGAGATGTAACAGCAAGCTGGGATACTGGTTCGCTTAAGATGACTTATTTCAATGGCTCACCCGACCCAGCATTAGGACCTCAATTGTGGTTTGCAGCCATTCAGGTTGATAATTTGAATTTCGATGCAGCAAATTACAGGTATCTGGAACTGAATTATCAGGCAAATAACTGGCCAACTACATCGCCTGTTAAGATGTTAGTAACACTAACCAAGTCTGATAATCAGATAATTTATTCATACGTAGATATAGATCCTACTAAAAAATTTATATCAATAGATATCCAGGCAAATAATCCGGGATGGGGTCAGGTCTATAATGGAACAATAAAATCAATTCAACTCGAATTGCCTCATAATGGTGATGCAGCCTCAAATCCAGCTACAAATTGGTTTAGTGCAAGCACACTGATTGATAAGATTAAGTTGACAAATACTCCAACTCCACAAGATATAGTATGGGACTTTACAGCAAGCACAGAGGGTTGGAATCCTTATGGAGACGATGTTACAACATCTCATAGTGGTTCAAATCTGGTAGTAACTTATACGGGAGGTGGTGATGGCGCATACAATTACACTACTATTTACACACCTGTTTCAATAAGTGCAGCAAATATTGATAAATTCTATATGAAGTTTACAGCTCATAATTGGGTTAAGACTTCCGTATTAGTCAATATTTTATTTGAAATGAACGGTACAGCATATTATGCCAACCAAACGATGACAGTGGCCAATGGAGAATTTACATTTGATATTAGGGATGAGGTACAAAATGCATGGAATAATTTGCCTACTTCTGGCACCATTTCTCAAATAAGAATTGAAATTCCTCACAGTAGCGAATTATCTAATGCCTCTGATTGGAATGGGGCAACTTTAGATATAGATCGTATTGTTTTTTCAAAGTCAGACAAAATTGCACCGGTTTTGTCAAATGTTACAGTAGGACCAATAACAAGTGGTGATAACATCTCTGTGACAAGCGATGAAGATGCTACTGTTTGTGTTGTTCCTGAAGGTACTGCTAAGGTAAAAGCAACTATTTTGACTGCAGCACTATTTACTATTTCTGCAACAGCAACAGTTGCAGTAAATCGGAGTACGACTGGACTTTCGGCAGGAAATTATATTGTTTATGCAATAGATGCTTCTGGAAATGTTTCAAATGCATCACCTGTAATTAAAGTAAATGCTGTGTTGACATTGCTAAATAGGCAATCGGACTCAAAACTAATTGTTTATCCAAATCCGGTTATTGATGTTGTGACTTTTAATATCAAAAGGAATTTGACAAACAATACTCAAATCCGTGTATTTAATTCATTAGGTCAAACAGTTGAGACTCTTAATCTGGCAAGCGGAGTATCAAGATATGATTGGAATACAGCCAAAATTAGATCAGGAACCTATTTTTACGATGTGACCATCAATGGAGTGAAAGAAACCGGAGTTATATTGAAAAAATAAATTTTTTATTGTCTTTCGTTATTCTTGAATGAGGAATGACGGAAGACATTATATATCACTAAATACTATAAATCAAATAATTAAAAATTACAATCATGAAAGCAAAACTGTTACTTATTTTATTGTTTGTATTCTCAATGACAAATGCGCAAACTACATGGGATTTTAAAACAGGTACTGAAGGTTGGGCAAATTATGGCGATGATGTTTCAGTATCACACGACGGTTCCGAAAATCTTGTATTAACTTACACAGGAGGTGTCGATGGCGTATATAGCTACACTACTATTTATAATCCTGCAGTCATAGATGTTGCAAATATTAATTTTTTCAACATGAAATTTGCTGCAACCAACTGGCCAAAAGCTTCTGTATTATTCTTAATTCAATTTACGATAGGTGGTACTGATTATTATGCCACTAAAACTATTTCAGTGGTCAGTGGTACAGTTTCGTTTAATCTACGAACTGAAACAGAACATACATGGAGTGTGTTACCGGCTTCAGGTACAACCTCACAAATTAGAATTGAAATTCCGCATAACTCTGAATTAGCGGGATCCAATTGGAATGGAGCTATTTTAAAAATTGACAAAATATCATTTTTAAAATCTCTATCAACGAATTTGAATGAAAAAACAGTGTCAGACTATATTGTCTATCCCAATCCTGTTTCAGAATCATTCCGAATAAAAGGTGATAAATACGATAAACTATCTATATTTGATGCAGCAGGAAGATTTGTTAAAGAATTTAATACCACATCTACATCAAATTCTGTTTTAGACTTTCCTAAAGGATTGTATTTTCTGAAAATTGAGTCAGAAGGTGCTACTATCATTAAAAAACTTTCCCTACAATAGAATTAATAAAATCTCACCTATGGAATGTTCTTCCATAGGTGAGAAACAAATCTTTTTTTCGTTTATCCAAAATATAATTTTGGTAGAAGGTTTCATTTGTCTTCAGCTCTCTAAATTTCAAACACTTTATATAATTCCCAACATGAATTTAAAAAAAAATAATCAAATAATTCACATTCTTTTAGCATCATTTTTAATATATTTTATTATCAATCCCAGTTTGTTAATAGGACAAGTAAATGGCTTTCAAAAATGTAAATATGAAGCTATTAATGGAGCAATTGTTGGGCATAATATTGGAAATTATAATAACCGGCCACTATACATCAACAACACCGATGCATTTATCCTTGCCGGTGATAAACCCATAGCTCGTTTGGCAAAAGATCATTATCTGTATGGAACTTTCATGTTGGCCGTAGAACGAAACGGGAAATTGAAATGGCTGCAGGAATGTGATCAGATAACTTCGATTTATCGTCAAGGAAAAATGACCTGGCAAATTAGTGATAAGGAATTTTTAGGGCTGAAAGTGCATTTGGAAATATTACCTATGGCAACAACAATCGGCATGACCATCAAGGCAAAAGCAGAAGGTGCTATTGAAGGAGATAAGTTAATTTGGATTTATGGTGGTGCAAAATGGTATGTAAATAATTATTTATCACATTTTTTTGATGCAATTATTCATCCGGAAATAATAAACTGGACATTTAACCCCGAGGATTGTAAATTTAATAAAGTTGAGAACTCCATTTTGAATTCAATAGTCAGCTACAATGAGAAAAATGTTTGTTTCGGTACAATCGTAAATTGCAGTGAACCTTTTGGTTTAAATGTATGTGACGCTTCGAAATGGAAAGATGGACAATTCTTATTATCAAAGTTTAAAGATTATCCTTTGTTAAGCGGTTCAAATATTTTGAGTGAAGGAACTCCTGTATTTTTAAGTTTCGAAACCTTTTCAAACCCGAAAGATGCAAAAATAATGACACATAATGACCCAATAATTGCGTTTAAAGATGGTATAAAAAGAATAAACTCATTTGACGAAAGAGTTAAAATAAATACTCCTGACGAACAGTTAAATTCTATTGTAAAGGCACAGGTAGCCGCAGTCGATGGTACTTGGTATCCTCCAGTATTTGTTCATGGTGCAATGCAATATAATGTTGCATTTCCGGGTTGGCGTACAATTTTTGGGGGGACAATGTTTGGTTGGCATGATCGTGTATTAGAAGAAGCAAAGTATTATATTAGTTCTCAGGTTAAAGTGTCAGATAAAAAAGTAGCTAAAGCTGATCCAAAAGTTATCTTGGCATTACAAGATACTAGTTCTAGATTTTATGGAGTAGGACACATTGAGAAAGACCAACAATTCTATAATATGCAGTCTCAGTTTTTTGATCAGATTATTGAAGACTGGCGTTTTACTGCAAATCAAGAATTAGAAAGCCTCTTACGACCTTCATTAGAATTACATTTACAATGGCTCGCAGATTGTTTTGACCCAGATGGTGATGGAGTATACACCAGTTATTTAAATACATGGCCTACAGACTCGCAATGGTATAATGGCGGTGGAACTGCCGAGGAAACATCATATGCTTATCGTGGTCATCTAGCTGCAAGAGATATGGCTAGAAATGCTAATAATATAAAATCCGAAGAATATCATAAGGCTATGTTAGAAAAGATAAAAGCAGGCTTTTTTCAAAAAATGTGGATAACTCAGAAAGGACATTCCGGCTCTTATATTGAAGAAGGTGGACATAAACGTTTACATACAGATCCATGGCTTTATAGTATATTTTTACCAATTGACGCTGGATTAACTTCTTTTCATCAGGCAATTGAATCTGTATATTATTCTGAGTGGGCTTTACAAAATGATTTGATGCCAAATGGGGGTAGAATGGTGTGGCCTTCAAACTGGATGCCAGGAAGATTCTCAGTGCGGGAATTGTGGCCTGGTGATAATTATGCATTAGCATTGAGTTATTACCAGGCGGGACTGCCAACTGATGCCTGGGAGATACTTAAAGGAACATTTGTTGAAACAGGGTATAATGGAGTGATTCCAGGTAGCCTTGGTGGTAAACAGGGAGGTATTGATTTTGGAGATTGTCTTCATCCGTTTACAAGGGCTGTCGATTCCGGTTTATTTGGGTATAACCCTGATTATCCGAACGGAATTGTAAGAATTCGTCCACAATTTCCAAAAAACTGGAAATATTCATCAATTGAATTACCGGACGTGAAAATTCATTTTAGAAGCAATGCAAATGTATCTACTTATTCCATTGAATTAACTAATCCTGCAATCCTTGAATTGCTACTTCCTGTTCAGAGCAACGGCATTGAATACGTGACAGTTAATGGTGTAAAATCAAACTGGGAATTAATCCCGGCGGTTGGAGAGAGTTTAATTAAAGTTAAAACAACTGGCACGAAAAAAGTTGAAATAACTTATAAACTTAAAAAATCAGTACCATACTACAACCCGGAATCTTTAATTGGCAATGTTGGGGATGATCTGAAAATAGAAATTAAGGAAGCCCGAATAATTGATGTAGTAGATTCTCAAGGTGTTTTTAATAAGTTTAATAAGTCAAATAATTTTATTCTGGGTACACTTTCCAATAATATTGGTTTTCATACTTTTTTTGTAAGAGTGAAAATTGGTTCTGCTGAACAATGGCGGGTGTTTAGAATAAAAATAATCGATCCGGTTGGCGATAAGACTAAACAGGAAAAATTTGTTCGGGAAGTTCCTACGAATGCATCTTGGAGTTGTATAGATATTAGCAAGGTTTTAAATACAGATGTAACGAAAATCTATGAGAAATTGTATTTAACCCCACGACCAAATACAGTTTCGGCAAGAATTGGCGTTGATGGTTATTCTCCATGGACACATCCATTTTGGAATTTATATCGCCCTATAATTAATTTAGATAATGTAAAGGGTATGTTGGATAACCAAAGCTGTCTTATTACTTCTCAGAAAATACCATTCCTGTGGAACCCTGTTTATGGGTTTAAAAACGTTGCATTTACTTCCTTGTGGGATAATTATCCTTCGAAAATTGATTTTCCTGTTAATAGTAAAGGTGATGCTGTCTATTTCCTTGTCTCTGGAACAACCAATATGATGCAGTGCCAGATTGCTAATGCAGAAATCAGGCTTAACTATGCCGACGGACAAACTGATTCTCTGGAACTTATTCCTCCATTAAATTTCTGGAGTTTATGCCCAATCGGAGGCCAGGATTATACAGATATAAAGGATAAATTCTGTTTGCCTGGTGAGTTGCCTCAACGAGTACAATTGGGTGAAAACTGCAGGGCGATGTTACTGAACTTAAAAATGCGAAAGGGTGTGGAATTAAAAAGCATTACACTTGAAACCCTTTCACAGGAAGTAGTTGTCGGGCTAATGGGAATTACAATAATGAAACTGTAAGCTTATAAACAATTAAAGTTTACATATCTTATATGAATTTGAAATATTTTTAAAATGTAAAGAATATAGTGAATACAACTATTAAATAAATACTACTAAAATGAAAAAGAATGCTTTTTTTGTAATGTGCCTGCTAACATTTTCTTTAATAACAAGAGCTCAGGACATTGTATGGGATTTTGCTTCAAATGCACAAGGATGGCATGACTTGGGTGCTGGACGGGATGTAATAGCCAGTTGGGATAACGGGGCCTTGAAAATGACTTATTTTGAGAATTCACCCGGAGGTGGCCCTCAGTTATGGTTTGCTGCTGTTCAGGTTGATAATCTAAATTTTAATGCGTCAAATTATCGTTATCTTGATATTGATTACACTTGTGTCAACTGGCCAACAAAATTACCGGTAAAGTTTCTTGTTCAATTTACCAATAGTAGCAACTTACCAGTTTATGCTTATTTAGATTTAGATCCAACAAAAAATTTTATCTCTATTGATATACCAGCATCTGAAACGACTTGGGGTCAACCTTATAGTGGCATAATGAAATCTCTTTATATTGAATTACCACATAATGGTTCTGCAGCAGCAAATCCTGCCACAAACTGGTTTAATTCGTCGACTTTGATAAATAAAGTTGTTTTGACCAATACAAAAACAGTTCCACCATCGACCAATAAGGTTTTGAAGTGGAATTTTGATAAAAACTTTGCAGATTCTACCGGAACAATAACCGGTATTGCAAGTGGTAACCCTATTATTGATGCTACAGCAGCAAAAAAAGGTACGGGGGCTTTGGTATTAAGTGGCAGCGACTACCTGACCCTACCTGCCAATACTGTTTTTGCCTCCGATAAAATTACGTACTCTTTCTGGATAAAAACACCTGCTTCGGGACAAAAGGATGTAGCTATTCCTTCTCGAATACTCTCTTCGGGCAGTGGAAAATTTGAGTTGGCATTGTATCAGGGCAATCTTTGCATGAGTAATTATCGACTTTGGACTAATCTGGCCACGGCATGGAAGAATAACGTTTGGCAACGGGTGGCATTGGTATTGGATGGAACCAATGTGTCATGCTATATTAACGGAATTAAGAGTGTTGATACTTTTACGTCACCAGCTTTTGATCGCTCTGGCAATCTGGTAATTGGCATCAATGGTCTATCAGCGGTTATCGATGAATTATCCATTTATAATTATGTGCTGACAGATAAAGAAATAGCAGCTGATGGTCTGGTACCCCCCAGCACAGCTGCTCCATGGACATTTGATAAGGACTTGGAAGGATGGCATGAAATTCAGGATGGAACTAACAGAGATGTTACACTCTCATGGAAAGATGGAGCGATGGTAATGACTTATGTAGATAAAGCTACCACGAACGGACCCCAACTTTGGTTTCCTCAGGTGGAAGTAAATAAAACATTTGATGCCACTTTGTATCCTTATTGCGACATTCATTACAAAACAGTGGGTTGGCCTACAAACACAACAGTTAAAGCCTTATTGCAATTTACAAGGTCCGATGGCACAATTGCATATTCCTATTTTGATTTGAATCCGGCAGACACCATTGTTCATGTTGATATAGCCAAAACTAATCCGGGTTGGGGCGGTTTATATTCAGGCGAAATAGCCTCTGTGATATTAGAACTACCACACAATGGCTCTACTAATCCCGCTGAAGCGTGGTTTGGAGCTTCTACTCAGATTACAAAAATTGAACTCAATAATACACAGCCTCCGGTAAATGATATCTGGAATGCAACACTTTCCGATGCATCCATTACTAAAACAGGCATGGATAGATTTAATAACTCAAAGTTTCAGTATCAAACTATAGGTTTAGGTGGCACAACTATGCGTGTTGATCCCTGGGGATTTGCAAGTCACAGAGCTCCAAATACCGATCAAAACTCCTATAATCATAAACCGTCTTTTGGCTATGAATATTGGTGGGACAATGCGGGGCATCGTTACAATCCGTTCCTGATTAATGCTGGCTACGGTGCTTCTTTAGATCCGGGGTCAATTACAGCATTTAAACAAAGTCTGGATATTAAAACAGGAGTGTTAAAAACAGATATAACCTTGACTGTGGGAGCTACAACATTTAGCTCATCGCGTGAAACATTTATTACTCCCGATGGTATTTTGGTGATACGTGTGAAAGATAATGGGGCACCTTCGCCTTTGCAACTCAATTTAGCAGTAAATGGAAGTGTTGATTTATTGTTTGGTACTTATTATGCGGGAAATGAAGAACCATTCATAAGAGATGCTGCACATACATCCAATAGGAATGCAGGAGCTACCGGAGGAGTCGTTACTGCTACTAAAACCAATACAAGTGACTGCTCAGTAGCGGTGGCTGTAGATGCGACATCAGCTGTTACCGTTTCTGCCAACAGCGATATTTACAGCCAATCAGCTGCCGATGGTACAATTATTTTTTACATTGTTCCTAAAGCATCGTTTAATCCATTAACTCCAACTGTTCCTTGGGATCACGCATGGAATGCTGCCTCAGTTGCTAAAACTACAGGATATGATGCACTTAAAGTGCAAACTGCCAATTGGTGGAATAATTACCTAAATGTGTCTAAAATATCTGTTCCGGATGATAAAGTGTCAAAACTTTACGCACAATCACTCTATTATCACGGTATTTATTTTGGAAATACCGCCATACCACCCGGCTGTTTTGGAACAGATACCTACGGTTTTTTCGGTGCTGTTTGCCCTGAGTATGATTTGACTTTTAGTTCATTTGCATTGGCTTATACCGGTCATATCAATGAAACAAAAAATATTGCAAGCTGGGTTGCTTCAGTACTCCCTAAGTGCAAGGAGCAAGCTGTTAATGGTATAACTAGCCATAATGTATTTAGAAAATATGACGGTGGAGCTATATATACAACTTTGATGGGATATAATGGAGTGCAAGGAATTCCACCCGAAGTATCTGAAGGTGGTAACCTGGAGTGTAATTACCCCGGTGCAAATGCTGCCCGCATGGCATTGAATTATCTCGATTATAGTGATGACCAGTCATTCAAAAGCGCAGCGCATGATGTTTTAAAATCGACCACCTATGTTTCACTCAAAGATTTATCTTTGAATAGTAAAGGATTTTATCTGGATGGGAAAAGACCCAATAGCATGCAAGAAGGAGCAGTGCTTATGGGATATGATCAATGTGTAAAGAGAGAAATTGCGGATCCCGAATGGATAACAAAATATCAAAATAAAATTTTAATGCCACAGGGAGTATTAAATGGTGATACTTTGCTTTCAGGAGGTGTAGAATCGAATCCAAGTTATGGAGATGGAGGTTCTACTCATTTTTATCCTTTGTGGTGGGCTTCAGTAATTGACAAACATGATTCCAGGGCAGTAAAGGCTATTGAAAATTATAAAGGTACTTTTAATTCGTATTGTTTTAATAATGGATGGTCGGGAGTTCAGAGTGCAAAAGTATATCGTGGCGATGATGCGTTGATGTGGTTACGGAACTTCCAGCGCCCTGAAGTACTGCTTGATGAAACAAGTTTCTCAGAAAATGCCAGTCCGGCTGGTATAAATTATACCCCTGAAATTGGTGCACATGGCGCTTATATCTGTAATTTGACACAGATGTTAATCGATCCGGATGATGATTCCATTGTGGACCTTTTCCCTGCTATCCCAAATCAATGGGAGTACCTAAAAGTGGCTTATGAAGGATTGATGACTTCCGGCGCACTCTCTTTTACTGCTGAACGCGATATGAATGGTGTAAAGGTATCTATTACAAACAAAGCTAACACTACAAGAGAAAGAAAAATCAGGATTAAAATCCCCCGGTTTTTGGATGTAACTGGAGCAAATCAACTGACTATTGATAATGGATTTATTGAAATCAATGTTTCTTTATCCTCTGGAGAAACCAAGAGTTATGAATATACATTCAGTACAATGGCGACTTCTTCACTTATTCCTGTTAGTTCAGAGCTTGAAAGTTTGTATCAGGTTTATCCAAATCCAAATTCTACAGGCATATTGAATATCACAAATAGCGATAAAATTGACGAACTTTTGATATATTCCATGTCAGGAAAAATGATAAAACGATTTCAGAATAAGGGTCAAAGTTATGATATACGGGAATTGGAAACAGGCATTTACATTGTACAGCTTAGGTGTGAAAATAAATATTTTGGCAGACGTTTATGTGTAAAGAAATAGTCAAAAGGTCGTATAATTAATAAAAATTTACTTATCCAATAATTAAAATGATAGTAAAACGTAGGTTAATCCGGATTTATAGCTTGAACACTACTATATTGGTTTTGTACGTCATGCTGCATCAAATCGAGTTGCATGCGCAAACAAATGTTAGTTCAAATCCTTATGGAACATCTGCTGATTTTTTAGTGAATGAAACTCCTGCAGAGTTTCAGTTACGAATGAAATGGTGGACAGATTCCCGTTTTGGATTGTTTATCCATTGGAACATGTCCAGTATATTAGGAACTGAAATAAGTTGGTCACGCAAAACTTCCAGACCACTTGACGTGGATAAAACTCCTGCCGGATACGTAGAGGATCCGGTCTATGATAATCTTTACAAGCAGTTTAATCCGATTCGGTTTGATGCCACTGAATGGGTTCGTCTGGCAAAGAAGGCTGGGATGAAGTATATTGTTTTCACTGCAAAACATCACGATGGGTTTTGTATGTGGGATACAAAACTAACTTCATATTCGATTATGAATACAGCATTCAAACGTGATGTGGTGAAGGAACTGGCCGATGCTTGCCACAAGGTCGGTATGCCGATTGGAATTTATTATTCACAGCGTGATTGGCATCATCCTGATTATGGTGTCGGCGACAACAGCAAATATACTGCGTACTTAAAAGGTCAATTAACTGAGCTGCTTACAAACTATGGACAGATAGATTGCATTTGGTTTGACGGTTTTGGTGCAGGTGGTTCAATTAAGTTTTGGAGAGCTCCCGAAGTGCTTAACATGGTTCGAAGCCTGCAGCCTAAAATCATTATAAACAATCGTGCCAGAAATTGCTGGTTTGATGGCGATGATACTCAACAATACGATGGCCCATCCATTATGGGAGATCATGACACGCCCGAAGGGACTATCGGATCTTTTCAAAATGACCGGCCATGGGAATCGTGCATGATGACAATTAAAATACCCGGCGCTTTTGGTTGGTCCTATCGCTCCGATGCAATTGGAGTCATCAAATCTGAAGAATGTGTTAGGATGTTGGCCAGCTGTGCTACCGGAGACGGTAATTTATTACTCGATGTTGGACCGAATGCGCTTGGAGTAATACCAGCAGATCAGGCAGATCTGCTTAAAGATATTGGAAAATGGATGCGGAAAAACGGCGAAAGCATCTATAAAACCAATGGTGGTCCTTTTAGAAATGGAGAATGGGGCGGTTCCACCTACAGAGGCAATACAATATTTCTACATATATTCAGATGGAATGGCGATTGTTTGAATTTACCACCGTTGAAGGCGAAGATTGTCAAGTGCTCAGTGAAGTTTAAGCAAACTGCGAAAGGCATTACGCTAATAGTTCCAGGAGACAAACAGGACAAAACAGATACGATTGTAATGCTGGAACTTTCTGCACCAGTAGCGAATGAGATGGAAAACCACCAGCCGCTTACGGTCGTAAATTTAAATGATTGAAGCTTAAATGGGTCTCAGATAGGCAAATGATTTTATTATTTTACTAATATTATTTCAAACACTAATTATAAACATTATCATAAATAAAAAAAACATGAAACGATTATTATTAACAGTCATTATTCTATCTCTGTTTAATACAGGGTATTCACAAAAAAAAGCCGACCCATCGAAAAACGGTCGTGCAGGATTCGATTATTTTGTAGGGATTGTAGGGAGTCCTTCAGTAATAAGTGATATAAAATGGGACGATAAGCAACTGACCGATTTGAAGGACCTGGGCGTTAACATGCTTCAGTTAAGTATTGCGTGGGGTGGAAAACCCGACAACGAAGTGATTAATCTCGAAGATTTGGATGATCAGGTACAAGTTGAAAAGTGGAAATACAGGATTTCTCAATGTAAAAAGCATGGATTCAAAACGTTGGCACATTTTGGAATTCCAAGGGTGTTAAATGCTAATCCGGTAAAACCGGCTTGTATTTCAGATATTGAAGTACAACAGCAATATGTGGAACGAATGAAAAAATTTATGACAACTTTCCCCGAAGTAAATGATGTATTGGTATATACATTCGATCAACAGGCATGGATTTGTAGCGAGTTTGGCCCTTGTCCACGTTGTTCGGGCATTCCTATTAGCGATCGATTACCGAATTTTATCAATATGCTTAAAAAGGCCATGCAGGATAGTCGTCCCGGTGTAAAAACAACTTTGTGGTGGAAGCCTTGGGAATTGTCAAAAGGCCAAACCATTGATATTTTGAAAAAAATTGATGCAGATGGTTTTGGCTTGATGCTTAACTCGTCAACCAGCAACGAAGTTTATCCATTCAATGATGGTTCGCTTAAATCAGACCTAGGTGTGAAGCGCATGATTCAGTATGCTTATGAACGTAATATCCCTGTAGTAGGCGAGTTTGACCATACGCTCTACAAAGGACTGTATCAGATTGATGATTATTTTCCACGTTTGATTTACGAACAAATGGCAGGTTGGAAAGAGATAACAGGAGTGGTAGGTGTAAAAGAATATTACGGTTTTGCTCCTTCAACGTATTCGGCAAACTATGCCATGCTTAAAGCATGGATGAAAAACCCTAATGCTAAAGTAGATGAATTATTGAATCAAATTGCTGCTCCATACGGAAAGAAAACTGCTCCATTAATTATTAAAGCATGGGAATATGTAGCTCAGGCTGTAGAAGCATTTCCGTGGGATGTTACTTATTTGATTGGACCAATGGGATTGGATTTGGGTGAAAAAGGTGAGCATGGTTGGGATTATGTCAAGATAATTAATACTACCTGGGACACTCCAATCTGGGAATCGAACCGTCGTGCCAATTTTATGCTAACCGATTCAAAAACTGCACATCCATGGATTTTTGAAGATACTGGATTACGACTCGAAGATGCAGCAGTACTTAACTTGAAGGCAGTTGATTTTTATAATCAGGCTATTGCTCAAAACGAGAACAATGTTGCTGATATTATCAAACAACGCGATTTTATACAAAATACTGCACGGTCTTTACGAGGTAAGGGAATACATTATGCCTTAACAATTGCAGCTCAGGATGCACGAACTGTTGCATACGATAAAGCACAGTTTAACAAAGTATGCAAACGCATAGATCTATTACTTGAATCGTCTGCAAATAATGGATACAAACAAGCATCTATTAAACTGGAGGAATTTCGGAAGAATCCTAAGCTTTGGCTTGAACGTAATTTTAATCCATTGACATATAAATCAGAAGCTGAACCTAACTGGAGTAAGTGGGTTGCACCATGATAATAGTGTAAATTTTTATAATAAAATTTTAGAACCATTTCATTATGAACAGATTCTTGTTGCTCATTTTATTATTGGGAAGTTTAGCATCATGCAAAAACTTCCCAAATAAGAGTGATATTCAATACAAAGTTGGCATTTTGGGTGCACCCTCTTCACCTAATGTGGAATGGAATGACAAAAACATGGAGTTAATGAAGGAGTTAGGCTTTAACACCATGCAACTCAATATTGCATGGGGCTATCGTCCTGCTGATAATGCCTTGATTCTTGAAGATGTGATTCTAGTTCCAGCTGAATTTCGATTGCCGGTTGATAACGATTCTACCTTGAATCAGAATAACGGTGGCTCCAAACGATATTTGCACAGCAAAGAACGTATTGCAAAACGTGCTGCCGAACTGAATCATCGTATTGCTATGTGTAAAAAACACGGCATGCGTACCATTTTTCATTTTGGAGCACCTTATGTGGTTTATCCTGCTTTAGAGCCACTTTCACAATGTATTTCCGATCCTAAAACTATAAAAAGATATGTAAAATTGATTGAAAACTTTCACAAGGAATTTACCGGAGTCGACGATTTGTTGATGTATACTTACGATCAAAATGCTTGGTTGTGTAGCGAAGATGGACCATGCGAAAGATGCAGTGGCGTTCCCTTGGATATGAGAGTTTCCAATTTCGTAAATATCTTAGCACAAACTTGGAAAAAGCTGAATCCGGATGGTCGACTTTGGTGGGAGCCATGGGAAATTTCTGCCGGACAAACCTACGCTGCTATCGAAAAACTTGATGCCAGTTGTGTGGGTTTATCTATTCATTCGAGCATTACCGAAGTGCAAATTGCCACGCCAGCTGATCGTTGGTTTAAAAATGTACTGACGCTTGCCAAAGAACGGAAAATACAAGTTTTAGGTGAAGTGTGGTTGGGCACTGCCACCGAAGAAATCGAACCTTATATTTATTTGCCTTCACCACTTACTACATTAAGAGCATTGAGGGCAATGAATAATGCTGGTAAACTTGCTGGAATAAAAGAGTATTATGGCAATATTCCTGACCGCGAAGATCCAAATCTTCGAATGGCATCCATATTTTTTCACAAACCAGAAATCACCGATGTTAAAGCACTTGAATTGTTGTCCGAACCGTATAAAAATGCTTCAGAAAAAATTCAACAGTATTGGACATATTCATCTGAAGTGATAGAAATGTATCCCTGGGATATTACATGGTTTAGTCGTGAGGTTGGTAGAAGCGACCCACAGCATTTACTTACTGAAGCCACACTGAAAGGTGCTTCGTGGGTAACTCCTTCGTGGCTATCGAACCGCAGAGCAGCATTCATGCGTACAGTAGAAACCGACCAACCACACTTTTGGATGTTGGAAGATGCACAACTTCGATTTGAAGCCGCGGCTCGGAAAGTAGATAAGGCATTAGAAGCAGCTGCAGAAGCCCGAAAAGAAGTTCCAACGAAATATCTTGCCGAATTTGATATGGGTGTAAAAGAATTAAAAGGATTTAAACAACGCTGTTTGGCGTATACTTATCATATCAGGGAAACAAATCTTTGTAAAATTATGAGACGTTCGTTTGATAAGACTGGTAAGGTGAATGAAGCAAACTTAACTGAATTAAGAGCTACACTTTTAAAAGACCAACAAAATCAAGGACACGGAAATCTTCTTGCACCAGCTATTGAATTACTAGACAAAGATCTAAAAGGTTTCTTAAAAAAGTACTTTAATACTCCCGAATCAACAGGCGTAAAAGCGGATATGTATTTCAATGACTCATTGCCACTCAATGTAAAAACAGTGTGGACGATAACATCAAAATAGTTTTCTCATAATCTCAAGTTCTTGTATCTTGATTCTTAAATCTAAAAAAATGGAACGAAAAGCTTTTAAAATGTACCTCAAACAAGGTTTTGAGAAAGAATACGAAAAACGGCACAATGAAATTTGGCCTGAACTAAAAGCACTGATTCAGCAAAGCGGTATAACTGATTATTCTATCTTTTGGGATAAACATTCAAATATTCTTTTTGCTGTACAAAAAGTGAAAGGAGGTGCAGGCTCGCAGGATTTGGGCAAAAACCCTATAGTCCAAAAATGGTGGGCATATATGGCGGATATAATGGAAACAAATCCAGATAACTCACCAGTATCAGAATCTTTAAATGAACTTTTTTACTTGGAATGAAAATATAAACCCTCGAAATTATTAGTATTATGAAATTAAAAACACTTTTTTTGACACTTGTGGTAAGTATGAGTTTACAAGCTCAACTTACTTGGAACTTTACATCTGGTATGGATGGATGGCACGATTTAGGTGCCGGTCGCGATGTTACTGCATCGTGGGAAAATGGTAACTTAAAAATGACCTATATTGATGGTGGTAATGAAGGTACCCAGTTATGGTTTGCCGCTGTACAGGTTGATAATCTCAGTTTTAATGCAGCTGATTACAAATACCTACAAATAAATTATCAGGCTAATAACTGGCCAACATCATCGCCTGTAAAGATGTTGGTAACACTTACGAAAACTGATAATTCGGCTATCTATTCGTACTTCGATTTAGATCCTACGAAGAATTTTATATCCATTGACATTCAGGCAAATAATCCGGGTTGGGGTCAAGTTTATGGAGGCACTATTAAATCAGTGCAGTTTGAATTACCACATAATGGAGCAGCTGCTTCAAATCCTGCGACAAACTGGTATAGCGCTACTACATTAATTGACAGAGTACAGTTTTCAAATTACAAAACTACAGCTTGGGATTTTAAAACAACAACCGAAGGTTGGGGCTCTTATGGAGGCGATTTAACTTTATCGAACACAGGTGATGGCAATTTAACAGTTTCACATTCAACACCTAGCGATGGAACGCTTAGTTATACAGCTATTTATAATGATACGCCAGTAGATGTGGCCGATGTAGATTTGTTTTACATGAAATTTACAGCAACCAACTGGCCAAAAACTTCAGTATTAATGCTTATACAGTTTTCTATTGGTGGTACTGAATATTATGCAACTCCAACAGTTTCAGTGGCCAGTGGCGAAATCTCGTATTATATCAGAACATTACCTTCATGGAATGTTTTACCTGCAACGGGTACTACCTCATTAATTAGAATTGAAATTCCGCATAACTCTGAATTGGCAGGTTTTGATTGGGCTTCGGCAAATTTTAAGATCGACAGAATCGTTTTTTCAAAAGTTTCAGATATAACAGAAGCAATTGTTTCGTCTGACAAAAATTTATCATCATTAGTAAAAAATTCTGAAACTGAATTATTAGTTAATGCAGGAAATACATTGACGATAGATGAAACAGTAACTGTAAAGTCAATAGTAACTGCTCCTAGTGGAAAAGTGACTTTAAGTTCAGGAACTTTAACTGCAACTAATGGTGTTATTTTACAAAGTGATGCCTCGGGCACAGCAACCTTGCTAGATAATAACACCATCTCACCGCAAGCACTAACTGCCACGGTTCAGCAATATGTCACATCGGGTCGCAACTGGTATATGTCCATCCCCTTGGCTTCAAGCGCAAGTTCATTATTAAACAGAGGCACTTCGGTGGCTTGCTACGACGAACCAAGCGGGACTTGGATAGCACCAGCAGCAGGTACGCTCCATAAATTGCGCGGTTATGTACAAGTGGCAACCAGCACACCTTCAGTAACAGGAACTACCGGAACAGTTGATTTTACGGGAGTGGTAAACACAGGAGCTCATTCAATAAATTTATCTCGTACAACGGGACACACAGGTTTCAATTTGGTAGGAAATCCTTATCCTTCGTACTTGGATTGGAATTTGGTAACCAGAACCAATGTATTGCCCACTTTATGGTATCGCACAAAAGAAGGCGGCGTTTATAAATTTTATACATACGTTGCAAATGGTTCAGCAGGAGTAGGGTCGCCAGCAACTATAACGAACAAAATACCACCTATGCAAGCCTTCTGGGTACGTGTTGCTACCGAAGGAACTGGAAGTATAGCGGTAGATAATAACATGCGTTCACATAAAGATGTTAGTGGAAATATAATGAAAGCACCCAGTCAAACGCCACAACAACTGTTACGTTTGCAGGTATTAAACGGTACCAACTCGGACGAAACAGTCGTGTATTTCAATGCCAATGCTTCGGACGCTTTTGACCAATATGATGCTCAAAAGAGAAGTAATGGCGAACCAAGTGTTCCCGAAATATTTACGCAAGTTGGTACGGAACAATTGGTAATTAATGGTATGAATCAGGTAAAATACAACACCGAAATACCAATTGGCTTCAGTACTGAACAGGCAAATAATTTCAGTATTTCGGCTAACGAAATATCTAATTTTGAGGCTGGCACTAAAGTTATCCTAATTGACAAACAAAATCCAACCATTGAAAATGAACTTACCAACGGCACAGCGTACAATTTTAGTGCTCCGGTTACTTCTGCAACTACGAATCGTTTCAGTCTGATTTTCCGTGCCCCAGGCGTTGCCACAGGTATTGATAATGCAACTAAATTGAATGCTCAGGTATTTGTAAATACGGCGAATCAGATTGTAGTAGCAACACCTGAAAAGGCAACGGTTGCTATTTATAACGTAATGGGTCAAAAGCAATACGAAAAAATGCTTACCTCCACCAAAACAACTATCAACAAAGCTTTCGGTGCAGGAGTTTATTTCGTAGCGTTAACTGTAAATGGTCTGAGTGAAGTACAAAAAGTAATCATCAAATAAAAACAATAGCTCCCAACCCCTAAAGAGGCTTAAAGAAAAGACCATTCGGTACTTATCCAGTTCCCCTTTAGGGGTTTGGAGCAGATAAATCAAATATTATGGAAACAAAGATAAAATATACAGCACCTCGTATCGAATGTATTCCACTCGATAACGAAATTTCATTGGCATTGCAATCCGAGCCACCAGTTGGACCGGGAGAGAGTTTATCATTAACATTGGAATATATGAATAATGATCCGTTTAGGAATAATCTGGGTTAAAAGCGATTACTTTAGTTTTTTTTAAAAGATTGTAGTTTGCAAAACCTGTCAGGTGGGGTGTAAAGAATCAGCAATTCATAAGAAATAACTTCGATACTTTTTCTTTATGACCCCCAAACTTAAGACCAAGTTTCTATGTTATCCTTCAAATACTGCGTCTTAAAGCCCCCAGTAGGGGGTTTGGGGGTCATGGCAAACATGATTTATCCAAATTACAGTTATGTTTTTAGAACGAAGAATTTCATAATAGTCAGTTAATTCTTTACATTCCACCTGTCAGGATTTAAATTCTGGCAGGTTTACTTTACTGTTTAACATCAAATTTTGAAAGCTACTTTCTTGATTGAATTGAAATCAATTTTCAAAGAAACGTTTTAGTGTCACGAAATACTCGACGACTAAAAGTTTCTTCCACTGGAATGGATGCCCTGTCTCATGTTGATACAGTAAAATCATTAGCTATAAAAGTAGGGATTCCCGAAAGATTGCGTGACTTGAATGTTGCTGAAGAAAGTTTAGAAAAACTTGCTCTATCAGCATTTAATGATATTTGCACACCCGGAAATCCTCGAAATGTAACATTGGACGAAATATTAAACCTTTATAAAAAGGCATTCTAACAAATATTTAGGCTCTATGACATTTAAAGTGGGTAAAGGTGCAGAGCACCGAAATATTTGTAGTAAATTGGAGTAATATAAACCTAAAGGTGCAGAGCACCGCAATATGGCGATGAAGTTAGATATTACGGTGCTCTGCACCTTTAGGTCTACGAATCAACATTAATCTACAAATATCTTGGTGCGCTGCACCTCAATCAGTCAATATTCATATTTTCGCAAAAATGTAAATACTATAGTTTGATATACCCACCCAAAACGTTATAGAGCCAATATTTATCGGATAATAGCGTTAAATGTATATGTTAAATTGCAACAAATAGTATTTTATACGTATTTTTACACCTCAAAAGGTTAGTGAAAAATGTCATTAAGTAAAGATGCATTATTAGCGAACAATGATGTCTTTCTAATTCTACTTTACTATAATAGAAATGTTTATGTTTGATGATGGTAACTTTACATCCCCTTTGACCTCTATCCCCTTTCAGGTACTTTCTCCACCTCTTTCGTCCTTCGGACACCTTCTCCACAAGGAGAAGGGAAAATGAATTAAAGTATTTGGAGAAAGACAAAGGAAAAAAGGTTTTTGGCTTGGGGCGGGCAAACATAAATTTTAACCGCCCCTAAATCCCCTTCCGATAAATCCCCGATAGATTCCCGATACATCGGGACAAGCTGGGACAAGCTGGAATAAATGGCTGGGACTTGAAGTTACAACTATTTTGTTAATTCTTTGACTTTTGCGATTCAATTTTTAATTTAGTAAAGTCTTTCTAAGTAATCAAATAATAACAAACAATGAATAAAGAGGATACACCCTTTATTCACAGATAAATACTAATAACATGAATTGGAAAAAATTACAAAACGGATCGGATATTCGCGGAGTTGCTTTGGATGGTATAATTGGTGAAAACGTTAACCTGACACCTGAAGTTGCTGAAATGTTAGGAAAATCTTTTGTGCTCTGGTTGCAAATTAACACAACTCATACTGCAATTTCTGTAGCAGTAGGAATGGACTCGCGGATCTCGGGTAAAGATTTAAAAAAAGCATTTATTAAGGGTTTGTTGCTTGCTGGTGCTAAA